>Ga0206947_1132_pt1 | contig 19893 bp, 19 predicted proteins | sample Alteio_BWOrgHeat_3_FD_153239 | JGI IMG/M metagenome (GOLD analysis project Ga0206947, IMG submission 153239) | Enriched cells from forest soil in Barre Woods Harvard Forest LTER site, Petersham, Massachusetts, United States -... | ecosystem: Environmental > Terrestrial > Soil > Temperate forest > O...
CAAATTGAAGGGGATTTTGCCTACGGGTACCTGAAAGGCGAAAACGGCGTACATCGTTTGGTGCGTATTTCACCTTTCGATTCAAACGCAAAGCGCCATACCTCATTTGCTTCTGTGTATGTGTACCCGCTGGTTGACGATACCATTGATATTGAAGTAAAAGACGCCGATATTGAATTTGAAACCTTCCGCTCGGGCGGTGCAGGCGGACAGAACGTAAACAAGGTGGAAACTGCCGTACGTTTATATCACAAACCATCGGGCATTATTATAAAAAACCAGGAATCGCGCTCGCAGTTGCAAAACAAGGAGAACGCCATCAGGTTGTTAAAATCGCAATTATACGAAGCCGAAATGCGCAAGCGCCTTGAAGCCACCAATATGATTGAGGGCAATAAGAAAAAAATTGAATGGGGATCGCAAATACGTAATTATGTATTGCATCCTTATAAATTGGTAAAGGACCTTCGTACCGATCATGAAACTTCAAATGCCGCAGCTGTGTTGGACGGCGATTTGAATGAGTTTTTAAAATCCTATTTAATGGAATTTGGGGGACCGAAAAGTTAAGCTGATTTAAGATTAGTCAACTTTTAAAAAGTTGACTAATCTATTTTTATCCGACAATTCGTTTAATCCAGGTTCAGTTATTAATCGTAAAACCAATCATCGACTAATTTAACTCTCCCAATTTTGTACCGGCGTTTTTTTATATTATTAATTTGACTTACCGGAACCATTACGCGGTACTTTTTAAACGCCGGTGTAGGTTTAATAGTAATGCCATAGTGGTCAATGTCTTTTAAATCATGCAGGTCGGGTCCTGGTATGTATGTCAATTAACACCAACGCCGTATCACCTGATAACAATTCGCTTTCATTATTGGTGCTGCAAACATATAAATCAGCCCAGGGAATGGTTTCACTGCCCGTATTTATTTTGTCGCATGGAAATAGGGCAACTACTCCGGGCCTGTTATATTTAGCATCCTCTAAATTTTTAGTAGCCATTTTCATACTATCCACATTTAAATAAAATAGCTGCAGTTGTGGCTTTTGGATAAAACATTTAAAAATAATTATTCCGAGGCAAGCAAGGCCGGTGGTTGTGATTAGGACGAAGGCTATCCAGTAGTTTTTCATGGGGATGGTTTTGTTTATTAATACAGGGACTGGATAGAAGGTAACCCGGGGCGCGGGTTTCGCGCGGTATAGATTATTCTGCAACAAACAGATGATGCAATTTAATTAACACCAATTTTTTTTACCTTGCGGATATTATAAACCCCCGCTAAAAATGATGAAGAACTTTAGCTTATCCCTGGTTGCCGCCATGACTTTAATATCATTTTCCGCATGCGCACAAGAAAAACCGATGCCGTTATACCCTAACGGTGTTCCTAATTCAAAACCAGCGCCTGGTGCCTATGTAGAAAAAACAGACAGCACTCATTGGATCACCATGGTATCGCAACCCACTCTAACAGCTTATTTCCCTGCAAAGGGCAGTGCAAATGGCACCGCCATTGTGGTTTGTCCGGGTGGTGGTTATGCCGGTTTGGCATCAGCACACGAAGGTTTTGCCATTGCCAGGGAATTCAACAAAATAGGCATTACCGCCTTTGTGTTAAAATACCGCCTGCCCAGCGATGATATTATGGTTGATAAAACCATTGGTCCGCTACAGGATGCTCAACAGGCTATACTTACCGTGCGTAAACATGCTGCCGAATGGGGCATTAATCCCCAAAAAATAGGCATTATAGGCTTTTCGGCGGGCGGGCACCTGGCCTCAACCGAGGGGACGCATTTTGATAAGGTATTGGTTGATGATAAAGAAAACATCAGTGTACGACCCGACTTTATGATGCTGATATACCCGGTAATCAGCTTTGGCCCGATGGCGCATGTGGGGTCCCGCGAAAATTTAATTGGCAAAACACCTTCGTCAGCCTTGCTGGATTTGTATAGCAACGAAAAGCAGGTAACCGCCAACACCCCACCAACGTTTTTAGTACATGCTGCCGATGATGATGTAGTACCTGTTGAAAACAGCGAAATGTTTTTTGATGCCCTGCTGAAAGCAAAAGTAAAGGCCGAGATGCATATTTTTCAGGCGGGCGGGCATGGCTTTGGGCTTAATAACCCCCGCAGTAAAGATAAATGGTTCGATTGGGCTAAAAATTGGCTGGATGAGAATAGATTTCTTGTCCCCTAACCCCTAAGTGATGAGTCCTTTTCGCATGCTGGCTGTTGCCCTTTTATTACCTTGTTTTGCATTAGCACAGCAGAATGCGATGCCGTTATATCCCGGCGCGATACCTGATGCAAAGCCTGTGCCTGCGTATTATATCGAAAAAACCGACAGTTTACTTTCTGTTACCAATGTGAGTATTCCTACGCTTATTCCGTTTTTCCCCGAAAAAGGGACGGCCAATGGCGCCGCGGTTATCATTTTCCCCGGGGGGGCGTACCAGCATTTGGCCATGAATAAAGAAGGCTACAAAGTTGCTCAGGAATTCAATAAAATTGGCGTAACCGCCTTTGTGCTAAAATATCGCCTCCCCAGCGACGATATCATGATTGATAAAACCATTGCCCCTTTACAGGATGCACAGCAGGCGGTACTTACCGTGCGGCAACATGCGATAGAATGGGGCATTAATCCAGCTAAAATAGGCATTATCGGCTTTTCGGCCGGGGGACATCTGGCGTCCACCGAAGGGACACATTTTGACAGGCCGGTAATTGATGATAAAGACCACGTCAGCCTGCGTCCCGATTTTATGATCCTGCTTTACCCGGTAATCAGTTTTGGCCAGTATGCCCATGCCGGGTCACGGGCAAATTTAATTGGCAAAAATCCTACACGCGACTTGCTGGAATTATATAGTAACGAAAAACAAGTATCCTCCGATACCCCTCCTACACTGCTGATACATGCCGCCGATGACGGCTCGGTACCCGTGCAAAACAGCGAGTTATTTTTCGATGCCCTGCGAAAAGCAAAAGTTAAGACCGAAATGCATATTTTTGAGGAAGGCGGCCATGGTTTTGGATTAAACAACCCCAAAAGCAAAAATAAATGGTTCGACTGGGCCATGAATTGGCTGGACGAAAACGGGTTTTTAAATTAACTGACCAATGAAACCGATTGTACTAACAATTATACTGCTAATTGCGGGCTTCAGTTCAAAAGCCCAAACCCTTAACGACTATTTATATAACGCCGTAATAGGAAAAGACACCCTGCAGGTTGAAAAACTATTGGATAGCGGGGGTGATGCCAATTACATAAAGAAGGCCGGCGAAGCCGAGATGCCTTTACTCACCATATCAGTAGTTAATGGTGATTTTACAACCGTAAAATTATTACTAAAGCACCGTGCGGATGCCAACAAAAAAGACTGGTTTAACACAAGCCCCCTGATGTATGCGGCGAAGGCCGGCAATTTAATGGTTATAAAACTACTTTTAAATTACGGCGCCGACATCAATGCGCAGGATGGGCAGGGGAACACCGTACTGTCTGCAGCTAAAGAAGGTAAAAATACCGAAGTAATAACCTTTATTGAGAGTTTACTAAACAAAAAATAACACCATATTCACCCCCCGGGGCGTGGCCAAATACATCCGCATTAACAGATAATCGGGTTTTCGATCCCCCACGAGATTACACATTTTGCGATACTGGTACACGGTAGCCCCCAGGCGGACCATCCATTATAATCAGCAACTCCGTCAATTCAGCCACCTTCTCGGCCGAGCCTAAATTTTCGTAAGCACTAATAAGGTTGCGTAATACCCGTTTAATAATGTCAGCATTGGAACAGGGCTCATAAAAATGCCTGTCGAATTTTAATTTTAGTTGTTTTAAAAACATATCCACGTCGCGGCGGCCAAAAATAAACCCTTTATTAAAAGCATTGATGTAAAATAAAACACCGCCTTCAAATTCGCTTTCGCGCGATTCATCCATATAGGCCAAAATAAAATGTTGTGGCAGGTTTACACCGTAAACGGGTATATCCAGCTTTTGCGCCACGATAGAATAAATAATGGCCAGCGAAATCTGGTTGCCGCGTTTGGTTTCCAATACCTGGCTCAGATAGCTGTTTTGCGGATCGAGGTGATTGCTGGTATTGCCGCTGAAACCATAGATATTATAAAAAACGTGGTTCATCAGTTTGATCTGTTCGGCGGGACTGCCATCGTTAATCATCTGCATCCAAATATCGCGCTTAATGCTTTCAATCTGGTTAATTACCTTTTGCTCGTCAAGGTCGGGATATTGGTAGCGATTAATAATGAGGATACCCTGCAGCAAATCAAAAGCGCCGCCGTGATACCACAATTGCAAATCGTTTTTTACAATGCCGAACTGTATCTCGTGCACCAAATTGGCAATACGTTCTTGTTGTATTGGGTCGAATGCCTGTTCCCAGGCTTGTTCAAGGTATGCTATAGCCTCACTGCCGTACGACAGTAACTTTTGGTGTACATGGTCAAATATCTCCCCGTCCGGATCGTCCAGTAAGCGTATTAATGAGTTTACTTCTGTAGGATTTATCATGTAAGTGGTGCTAAAATACTAAACCTTTATATAATTTTACAGCCATGTTAAATTTAAGGTTCGCTAAGGATTACCTGTGGCATCGTTTTAAAGCAAAAAACAGGCATGGAACGCATTCCCCATTTGTTTACCGGCTGCTTGATGATGTAATTTACGATTTTGGTGCTAAAAAAGAATATGCTGCTATTGAGGCATTACGCAAAAACCTGTTTTTTGACACCCGGATTATAACCGTAACCGATTTGGGTGCCGGATCGCACCTGAATAACAACCGCCAAAAAAAAATCAGCAGTCTGGCCCGCAACGCTTTAAAAACGCCTAAACTTGCTCAATTGTTATACCGGCTGGTTGCCGAACTAAAGCCGTCCAGCATTATTGAACTGGGTACCTGCCTGGGTATCACCACGCTGTATTTGCAAAAAGCGGCGCCACAGGCCAAAGTTTATACACTTGAGGGTTGCCCCGAAACAGCAGCCATAGCATCCGAAACAATAAAAAAAGGTGATGCTGACAATATTGAACTAATAACCGGCAACTTCGACAATACATTGCCGGGTGTTATCAACAATTTACCGCAGCTCGACTTTGTTTTTGTTGACGGCAACCATCAAAAGGAGGCAACATTAAAATATTTTGAATGGTGCCTGCCCAAAGTGCACGAAAAAACGGTGTTAATTTTCGATGATATTTATTGGAGCGAGGGGATGAAAGAGGCCTGGCGCGAGATAAAGGCACATCCAAAAGTAACAGTGACTATCGATTTGTTTTTCATTGGCCTGGTATTTTTTAAAACAGGCCAGGCACGGGAAGATTTTTTGATAAAGTTTTGAGGAAGTCCGGAAAGTCGGAAAAGTCCGGAAGTCCGAAAGAAGCTGCAAGGAAAGTCCGGAAAGTCGGAAAAGTCCGGAAGTCCGAAAGAAGCCGCAAGGAAGTCTTGAGTAACGATAGGTATCGAGGTGGAAAAGTTAGTAAATCCGGGTATACCTGCAGCGTCTTTCCGACTTTACTGACTTTTCGGACTTTACTGACTTTCGGACTCCCCTCAATCCACCATTAACCCCTTTACCTCAAAAGTAACCTTCTGTTTAGGGTTAGTTTTTACCAAATGTTGTTTTTTGCCGTTTACAGTATCGCCTGCAAGGTGTTGCATATCATCGGCTATAAATTGTTTTTGGGCAATGCCATCAATAATTACGGTGCGTCCGGCTAAATCGAGCGGCAACCTTACGTTATAAACTTTGAAATGGGCTGCAATTGTTTTCCCGTTGCCGGCATCAATGGTAAACCAGCCTCCTTTTTGTTGGGTTACTTTAAGTACCTTAGCTTTTAAGGTGATGCTTATCCTTGTTTTTTTGTCCATAAACGCTTCAACCTGGCTGGCTTTAATCATCCCAGTTGTATCGGGCTTTACGCCGTAAACAGCGCCATGGGGCAAGGGTGTATGTTGCAGGTTAAAGCTAAAACCGGTCAAAAGTAATGCTGAAAAAAGGGCCAATGTTTTCATATTATACCAATAACAATAAAATTACGGGCTGGTTTTAAACTAAATGCAGTTTCAGTGCCGTAAAATCATATTTTTGCAGCCGCTACTTTACATTATAAGTACTGCTGTTGTTAATATTTGTTAAAGTTTTTAACATCAGCAATATTAAACTTATAATTGAAGTTGGAATTTTAAAACAACATTTAATATCTGAAATATTAACTTTTACCCTCTTTATTTTTCGCATGAAAATATCCATTATACGTATACTTTCCTTTTCGGTCTTTTTATCTGTTATTTTGCTGGCCGCCGGCTGTAAAAAAAAGCCAGCTGCTGCCGGTAGCACCTTTACGTTGCCAACTGTTACCACCAACAGTATAATCGTTAATTTAACATCAACAACTGCACAAAGCGGTGGTGTAATTACCTCCCCTGCCGATGGGATAACGCTAAACGGCGTTTGCTACAGTTCAACCAATAAAACTCCTACCATTGCAGACAGTAAAACAGTTGATACAGCAGGTACAAACGAGTCGACAACGGTTTTCACCAATTATACCAGTAACCTAACCGGCTTAACCCCAAATACTATTTATTACCTAAGGGCCTATGCCACCAACCCCGTTGGCACCGGTTATGGGGCCGTTGTACAGTTTACAACCAGTCCTGATTTAACATCTCTAACTTCAGTGGTAAGTACATTTGCCGGTAACAGCACAGCCGGCTATACCGAAGGAATTGGTACCGGCGCATCATTTAACAATCCACAGGGGGTGGCTGTTGATGCCAGCAACAATGTTTACGTTGTTGACTCCTATAATAATGTAATCCGCATGATTACGCCCGGGGGCGCAACCAGTACTTTCGCAGGTACGCAGGGGCTTGGCTACACCGATGGCCCGGCTGCAACAGCTTCGTTTTACGCACCAAACAGTGCTACTTTTGATGCTCAGGGCAATTTATACGTTGCTGATTTAGGCAACAATGTTATCCGCAAAATTACACCTGCAGGCATAGTCAGTACTTACGCCGGAGATGGTTCGGCAGGCTACCTTGATGCCACAAAAGCAACATCGGCCAGATTTAATGCGCCAAGTGGCTTGGCTTTTGATGCAACGGGCAATTTGTACGTTGCCGACCGCGGCAACAATATGATTCGTAAAATTACTTCGGCAGGTGTAGTGACTACGCTTGCGGGTAACAAAACAGCGGGTCTTTTGGATGCTACCGGCAACCTCGCTTATTTTAACGATCCAAATTCGGTAGTAGTTGATGCCAGCGGCAATGTTTACGTTGCCGATTTAAGCAATTACGCTATCCGTAAAATTACTTCGGCCGGCGTGGTTACTACTGTTGTTGGCGGGCATACGCAAACAACCCTGGTTAATTTACCGTCCTGTTTAACTATCGATAAAACAGGTAATATCTATATTGCCGACGAAGGCGGCCGCATACTTGAATTTACTACCAACAACTCGTTATATGTATTAGCAGGCGGTTTAAATATTGCCGGTTTTACAAACGGTGCAGGTAACCAGGCTTTATTTAATAAACCTCAAGGCATTGCAGTTGATTCCAACGGTGTAGTATATGTGGCCGATCAGAACAATAATTGCATTCGTACCATTGTGGTTACCAAGGTCCTGTAGCTAAGGTAAAAGCTAAAAGCAGAAAGACCAAAGTAAAGGCTGAAACAGCTTTCCGCTTTGGTCTTTCTGCTTTTAGCTTAAATGTTTTTTAGCTCAGTTCGCCCAGCTTCATCAGCGCATAAAATATCCCGGTGCAATGGAGTGCCTGTGCTATTTTATTATCAGCCAATAGTTGTTTTACCTCCGGGATGGTAAATGTTTCTACAATAATTTCTTCCTGTTCATCCAGGTGCTGGCCCTGTACCTTTTTGCCACCGCGGGCCAAATAGCACCAGGTATGGTTATTTGCGGTTGAGGGGTTGGCAAAAATGGTGCACAACAATTCAAAGTCATCAAACTGATAGCCGGTTTCCTCCAGCAGTTCGCGGCGAAGGGCCTGTTCGGGCAACTCACCATCGTCAATTACGCCCCCCGGAATCTCAAGAGAAACGATACCGGCTGCATGGCGGTATTGATGCACCATTAAAACTTTATTGTCATCAGTAATGGCAACGGCATTTACCCAGTTGCTGTATTCCAAAACATAGTAATCCTCAACAATATGGCCGCCAGGCATTTGGCATCTGTCGGTGCGCAGGGTAGCCCACGGACCCTTATGAATATAATGCGATGAAAGTTTTTTCCAAACGAGGTCTTTGGGGTTCTTTAAATTTTGTTCGTGATTCATAGAGTTTTGTTCATAGTTCGTAGCTGATGCTTTATGGTAAAACAGGGCTAATGTAGGTAATTGCTTCAAATGTTGAATTGGGTGCCTGGTTTTTTTATGTTATCGGTAAATAAACTGCCATCCGGCATGCCATTGCCCTCCTACTGGCAAAAAGTCTCTATTTCGGTGTGATATTTGTGTTAATAAAAATTAACATTAATAATGCAATATAAGGCAATAGTTAAATTTATAAACCAATAATACATTAAACTACTGCATTAGCGCTAATTTTACTCGGCAAGTGTTTGTAAATAGGCCAAACCTGTGGATTTCTGTTTTATATAAATACTTATCTTTACCGCGGATAAAACTCTGCAAAAGTATGAGTTCAAATTTCTATATTCGTTGTTATTGAAAACCCTTTTATTAAACTTTTGAAAATTTAAAATGAGTAAAATTATTGCTTTAGCCAATCAAAAAGGAGGTGTTGGAAAAACAACATCGTCCATTAACCTCGCTGCAAGTTTGGCCGTATTGGAGTTTAGAACATTACTGGTTGATGCCGATCCGCAGGCCAATTCAACATCGGGTATCGGGTTTGATCCGAGGAACATTCAAAACAGTATCTACGAATGTATCATCAATAATATCGATCCGCACGAGGCTATCCAAAAAACGGATACCCCTAACATGGATCTATTGCCTGCGCACATTGACTTAGTAGGTGCCGAAATTGAAATGATAAACCTGGAGGACCGGGAATTTAAAATGAAAGCAGTGTTGAGCCAGTTGAAAGACGAATATGATTTCATTATTATTGACTGTTCGCCATCACTTGGTTTAATCACCATTAACGCTTTAACCGCTGCCGACTCGGTAATTATTCCGGTACAATGCGAGTATTTCGCGTTAGAAGGATTGGGTAAATTATTAAACACGATAAAAATTGTACAGTCGCGGTTGAATCCACAACTGGCTATAGAAGGTATATTATTAACCATGTACGATGTCCGTTTACGTTTATCAAACCAGGTGGTTGAAGAGGTACGGACGCATTTTGAAGATATGGTATTTGACACTATTATACAGCGTAACACGCGTTTAAGCGAAGCGCCAAGTTTTGGCATATCGGTAATTATGCACGATGCCACCAGCAAAGGCGCCATAAACTATTTGAACCTGGCCCGCGAAATTATCCGTAAAAACGGTTTGGTAAGCACCGAAAGCGAGGCCACATCAGCAATAGCATAAAATGAGTATAGAAAAGAGAAAAGCATTAGGGAGAGGATTAAGCGCGCTGCTGAACGATTCGGACAACGTACAACAAAGTAATAACCATAACAACAACAGAACCGCCACTGTTGCGCCTCCGGCAGCGCCTGCGCCCGAAGCCAACAGCGCCGGTTCTGTAAACGAAATAAAATTAAGCGAAATTGAAACCAACCCGTTTCAGCCACGTACTGATTTTGATGAACAGGCGCTGCGGGAATTAGCCGATTCGATAAAGTTACAGGGGCTTATTCAGCCTATTACCGTACGCCGGCTCAACGCCAACAGCTATCAGCTGATATCGGGCGAACGCCGTTTCCGTGCGTCAAAATTAGCCGGATTAACCCAGGTACCTGCTTACGTGCGTACCGCCAACGACCAGCAAATGCTGGAAATGGCGCTTATTGAAAACATCCAGCGCGAAGACCTGAATGCTATTGAGGTAGCATTAAGTTTTCAGCGGATGATTGAGGAATGCAGCTTGCGCCAGGATGAATTAGGCGAGCGGGTAAGTAAAAACCGGTCGACAGTAAGTAACTACCTTCGCCTGTTAAAATTGCCACCTGTTATACAGGCTTCCATACGCGACGGTCAAATTAGTATGGGCCATGCAAAGGCAATGATTACTATTGATGACCCCACCAAACAAATATTTATCTATCAGCATATTATAAAGGAAGGTTTATCCGTTCGTAAAACAGAAGAAATGGTACGCGATTTGCAAAAGCCCCAGGTAAAAAAGGAAGGCAAGCAACCTGAACCCATTTCGTTTCAGTTACAAAAAATACAGGACGACCTGGCATCAAGGTTTAGCACCAGGGTAAGGCTTAAAGTAAGCGACCATGGCCGGGGTACTATCGAAATTCCGTTTTTATCGGATGAAGATTTGACCCGTATACTCGAAATGCTTGACTGGTAAGCCACAACACAGCCCGGTCCATATTTTGGCAGGGCTTTTAATTTGAATATGTATAGATATTTGCTGTTATTTTTATTGTTTTCGGCGATTTGCATTACAGCGAGAGCGCAAAACCCCGATACGTCGGCCGTTGTAAAATCGGGCAATACCCAAAACTTTGATCAAAAAAAACGCGATAGTGTAGAGAATGGATACTCTACGCCCAAGGCAACAAAAAAGAAAGAAAAAGTCTTTCATCCCGATTCAACGCATAGCCCCCACAAGGCGGTTATGCACTCTTTAATGATTCCCGGCTGGGGCCAGGTGTATAATCATCAGTATTTGTTTGTTCCGCCTATTTATGGGGGCCTGGTCACTTTTGTGGTGCTCATCAGGTTCAACAACAAATACTATAAAGAGTTTTTAACTATTTCGCAATACCGCGAGCACGGGGTGATACCAAAAGCCGGCGATCCATATTATACAGAATATAATCAATATAGTCAGCAATCAAACCAGGCCCTTTACGGCGCAACAGATGCTTACCGCCGGGATCGTGACTTATGCTATTTAGGTTTTTTTGGTTTTTGGGGTATAAATGCTGTGCAAGCCTATATTGCGGCCAAGTTTCAGCATAGTTATACTATTGACAATAATCTTTCAATGCGGGTTGGCCCGAGCTTTGACAATCAGCCCGCTTACGCACAAAACTCATTAGGCAGCTATATTCCCGGTATAAAAATTACCCTCGCCATTAAATAACAATAACCAATTAATGCCGTTATTTATTGCTGCGCCAATTTTGTGCTGCAAAAGTTTATGTATAAATATTGGTTACTGTTTTTGGTTTTTACCGGATTATCAATCGCCCTGCAGGCTCAAAATCCGGATACTTCTTTAATAGTAAAGTCAGGCAACGGCGTAAGCATTAATCCTGAAAAAACAAACAGTTTGGACAGTAACTATTTTAGTCCGCAACTAAAAAAGAAAAAGGTAAAAGCTTATCATCCTGACACGGCGCACAGCCCGCGTTCGGCGGCTATCCGTTCGTTAATTATTCCCGGCTGGGGGCAGGTATATAATCATCAATATTTGTATGTGCCGGTTATTTATGGCGGGCTTACTGCTTTAGTAGCTATCAGCAGATGGAATAATAAATATTACAAAGAATTTTTGCAATTGTCGCTCTACAAACGCAATGGCGTTGTACCCAGACCCGGAGCGCCTTATTATAAAGAATACTATGATTATTCGGTGCCAACAAACCCTGGTATTTATAACGCTAAAGATGCCTATCTCCGCGACCGTGATTTGTGTTACCTGGGTGTCGTCGGTCTTTGGGGTGTAAATGTTATACAGGCCTATGTCGCTGCAAAATTTCAGCATAGTTATAGTATCGACGATAAAATGACCATAAAGGCAGGCCCGGCTTTTATTAACCAGCCACTTTTTGCGGAAAATACTTTGGGTGACTATATTCCGGGTATAAAAATTACCTTTGCAATTAAATAAGTGTGTTTTGTTTTCTTACCACAAAGAACACAAAGAGAAAAGCACAAAGGGCACAAAGTCTATTTTTTCTTCTTAGTGTCCTTTGTGAAACCCTTGGTGTACTTAGTGTTAAATTAACAAACTGCAATGCGCACAGTGGTTAAACTTTACCGCAAGAATATATAAAATATGAAAATTGCATTACTGGGTTATGGAAAAATGGGCAAAATAATTGAGCAAATTGCCCTCGACCGCAAACACGAAATTGTGCTGAAAATTGATTACGATAATCAACACGAACTTACGCCCGAAAACCTGCAAAAGGCTGATGTAGCCATTGAGTTTAGCACCCCGGCTACGGTGCTGGGTAATATTGCCCAGTGTTTTAGCGTCGGCGTACCCATAGTGGTAGGCACAACCGGCTGGTACGACGAATTTAAGCAGGTTAAGCAACAATGCCTTGATGGCAACCATTCGTTTATTTATGCATCAAACTTTAGCATAGGGGTAAATATATTTTTTCATGTAAACAAACTGCTGGCAAAGGTGATGAATAACTATCCGTATTACGAAGTACAGGTAGAAGAGATACATCATACCCAGAAACTGGATGCGCCGAGTGGCACCGCTATTACCATTGCCGAAGGAATTATTGAAAACTTTACCGAAAAAAAGGAATGGGTAAACGTACTGGCAGATAACGGCGAAGAAACTTTAGATGATACGATAAAAAATGATCAGCTATTAATAGAGTCGCTGCGGATTGAAAATGTACCCGGTACGCACACCGTTATTTACGATTCGGAAGTTGATTCCATTGAGTTTAAACACACCGCCCATAACCGTAACGGCTTTGCGCTGGGTGCCGTAACAGCTGCTGAATGGGTGGCTGACAAAAAAGGATTTTATTCGGTACAGGATATGTTTAACTTTTAAAAAAGAAGCAAGACGACAAGAGGAAAGAAGCAAGAGCCGAAGATTTTCTTGATTCTTCCCTCCTGGTTCTTGATGCTAAACGTCGTGATTCTTACTGTCCTGATTCTTGCTTCTCACATTCTCTTATTAAAAAAATTATTCCCAATATTGCAAACATGAACTGGAAATTCTGGACTAAGAAAAAAAATAATCCTGCAAAGAAGAAAAAGAGCGCTACCCGCGAATGGGTTGATGCCATTGTTTTTGCGGTAATTGCCGCAACGTTGATACGTACTTTTTTTATTGAAGCTTACGTAATACCAACCCCATCGATGGAACGATCATTACTGGTTGGCGATTTTTTATTTGTAAGTAAAGTAAATTACGGCGCACGCACGCCGATGACACCCATCGCATTCCCCTTTGCGCATCATACCATGCCGCTGATAGGCACCAAAGCTTATTTTGATGGTTGGGAGCTGCCCTACTACAGGCTGCCCGGATTAAGTGATGTAAAAAAAGGTGATGTGGTAGTATTTAACTACCCTTACGATACTATTAACAATCGCCCTGTTGATAAACGCGAAAATTACATTAAGCGCTGCCAGGGTGCGCCGGGCGATACCCTGAGTGTGGTTGAGGGGCAGGTATTTGTAAACCGTAAAGCTATGCCGAACCCGCCGGGCGAGCAGATGGAATACAAAATTACAACCGCCGGCGACATTAATCCGCAAGTTTATAATGATTTGAATATCACGCTTTACGAAGGCCATCAGTTGCCTGCGATGACAGAGGACGCGGCCAAAACTTTAAAAAGTTACACAACCGTTAAATCTATTGAACCTGACCTGGCGCCAAAGGGCACAACTCCGGGGTCAGTTTTTCCATCGTATTTTCCGATGCATGTTTTATCGAAAAGTATGATACCTGATTATAAATGGACCCCGGATAATTTCGGCCCAATCATTGTCCCCAAAAAGGGATGGACAGTAAAATTAGACAGTATGACTTTTCCGCTTTACGAGCGCGCTATCGAAATTTACGAACACAACACCGTGCAGCTTAGCGGCAAAGATATTTTAATAAACGGCAAAAAAACCGACAGCTATACCTTTAAAATGAATTATTACTGGATGATGGGCGATAACCGCCACGACAGTGAGGATTCGCGCTTTTGGGGATTTGTGCCCGAGGATCACATAGTGGGCAAGGCCCTGTTCATTTGGATGAGCTGGGATGACAATGCCTCTTTCTTTAGCAAAATACGCTGGAGCAGGCTGTTTAGAGGGATTCATTAATTGGAGATTACACCGATTTTAAAAGTGATTATAGTGATTTTAAGAAGTGTAAAATAAAAATAACAGTTTACCCCTGATGACCTATACTATTGCTGCCCTGCTGTTAATTTCAGGTTTAACAGGCTGCTGGAAATTATTTGAAAAGGCGGGCCGCAAGGGTTGGGAAGCGTTGATTCCGGTTTATAACTTTTATGTGATGCTAAGGCTAAGCGCCCGGCCTGTTTGGTGGCTGATATGGTTGTTTATACCTGGTTTAAATGTTATTGCCGCTATTATTATTTATGTCGACTTTATTAAATCGTACGGAAAATTTTCGGCCGCCAACCAGGCGGCCGCTTTATTTTTAGGCTTTATTTATTTGCCTAAATGGGGGTTTGATAAAACTACGCGCTACCTTGCCCCTTATGGCACCAACGAATTCAGGGAGAAATACCAAAGCCATATAAAAAGATCGCCCGTAAGGGAATGGGGCGAGGCCATCCTGTTTGCCGCTATTGCAGCTACGCTGATCCGCACCTTTTTTATTGAGGGTTATGTAATCCCCAGCGGATCGATGGAAAGCTCGCTGCTAACCGGCGATTACATATTTGTAAGCAAAATACATTATGGCGCCCGTACACCTATTACCCCTGTTTCATTTCCGTTTGCCCATAATACGTTGCCGAAGTTTAATGTTGTTTCGTATTGGCGCGGCCTGCAGCTACCCTATTTTCGCCTGCCAGGTTTAACTACTGTAAAACGGGGGGATGTAGTAGTTTTTAATTACCCGATGGACGCCGATTCGCCATTATACCGCCCGGTTGATAAACGCGAAAATTTTATAAAACGCTGCCAGGGCATACCCGGCGACACCATTGCCATGATTGGCGCGCAAGTATATGTTAACGGGCACATGGCCGCCAATCCGCCAATGGGGCAGCAATCGTATATTGTTCGCACTAACGGCAATGATATTAAACTGGACCTGATAAACGAATTACATATTGAAGGAGGGCGGCCATTAAACAACAACCGTTATGAAATGTTAATGACGCGGGCATCTGCCGAAAGGCTAAAATCTACTCCAAATATCATATCGGTTGAGGAACAAATTGAGCCCCGAGGAGTTGCCGACCCTGGCGACCAGGTTTTTCCATTAAAACATCCTTCGCGCGCGCTGCTTGGTACAACGCTTTTTCATTATAAATGGAATGTCGACAATTTTGGCCCGCTCATCATCCCCAAACGCGGCTTAACCGTGAAGCTGGATAGTTTAACCTTGCCCATTTATGAACGGGCTATTGAAGTTTATGAGCATAATAAAGTGCAGGTAATAGGTAAGGATCTTTTAATTAATGATAAAAAAGCAACCAGCTACACGTTTAAGTTAGATTATTACTGGATGATGGGCGATAACCGTCACAACAGCGAAGATTCGCGCTACTGGGGCTTCGTACCCGAAGATCATATTGAAGGAAAAGCCGTTTGTGTTTGGATGAGTACGGATAGTACGGCATCATTTATGAGACAAACCAGGTGGAGCAGGATTTTTAAGATAATTCATTAACCAACCTCCCAAAGCGTCATTGCGAGGCACGAAGCAACCTCTGACCTTTGCCTCGCCAATTTGTATGGCTTAAATGTATAGTCCAGAGGTTGCTTCGTCGTTCCTCCTCGCAATGACGAGTGGGATTACAGCTTCTCTATTTTAAACTTCTCCGCCAAACCATTCAAATCATTTACCACCGCCTCAATCAAGGGTATACCATTCACTTTCCTATCCAGCTGGGCCTCTAATTCCGGTTCACCGGGAATGATTACTTTTTGGTTGGGGTCAACTGTCGAAGCTGATTTAAACCGCTCAATCCAATTATCCAAATGCGCCTTAAACTCATCAACCGGGCGAAAACCATCCACACGCATGGCGCCTACAAAATGGCCTATACCCAGGCCTACCGGATCGGACGGAGGTTCTAAAAACGAAACAAAAGGGGGCACCCATGGACCGTAGTTGGCGCCTGATAAAACTGCGGAAAGGATATCAACTGTGGCGCTTAATCCAAAACCTTTGTGGCTGCCATGTTCCCTGTCGCTGCCCAGAGGCAATAGCGATCCGCCTCTCTTGAGGGCATGTGGGTCGGTAGTAAAATTGCCTTCTGCATCTTGTATCCAGCCTTCAGGCACTTGCTTACCCAGGCGCTGGGCAATTTCCAACTTGCCGTTGGCCGCTGCCGAGGTGGCCATATCCACCACCACCGGCGGGTATTTCCCTGCAGGGAATGCATAACACATCGGGTTGGTACCTAACAGTCGCTCGTTGGAGAAAGTGGGGGCCACCAGGGGACTTGCATTAGTCATGGCAAAGCCGATCATATCTTTTTCTACCGCCATCAGCGTGTGATAGCCCGCAATACCAAAATGGTTGGAGTTACGCACCGATACCCATCCCGAGCCATATTGCTGCGCCTTTTCAATTGCCAAACGCATAGCAAAGGGGGCTACGACCAGGCCAAGGCCTGCATCGCCGTCAACCGTAGCTGTAGTAGGCGTTTGGTGTACGATGGTGATATTGGGTGTTGCGTTGATCCGTTTCTTCTCCCACAAGCGCACGTAGCCAACCAAACGGGCCACGCCATGCGAATCGATACCACGAAGATCGGACAATAGTAAAACATCTGCCGCAAGGGCTGCATGTTCAATGCTGCATCCCATGGCAAGGAAGATGTTTTGGGTGAAAGTGCGGAGGGCGGATTCGGAAATTAGCATGTGGACAAATATAGAGAACAATATAAAATAACCCTTTGTCATTCTTGAGCGTAAGCGAAGAATCTTCTACGATATGCTTAATGAACTACGCAGGCTCGCTAATGCATGACGTACAATATGGCGCAGAAGATCCTTCGCTGCGCTCAGGATGACAAAAATGGAATCAGTTAAGTATCCAGCCTCTTCAATATTTCCAGCCCAACATCCCATTTACCATATCCCGAATCTACATTAATGTGTCCTGCTTCGCCAACGTTTATTAATTCGCTACCCCAACTACGCGCAAATAGTTCGGCGCGGTCAAGGGTTACATAAAAATCATTGGTGCTGGCAACGGTTATGGTTTTAAAAGGGAGTTTATTCAGCACCATTGGTGTAAAGCCTTTCGTTCCGGGCGGATAGCTATCGGCTTCGGTATCGGCTGGCGCAACCAGCAGGGCAGCTTTGATAGGTACCTTATATTTTTGCGCCCAGTAGGCCATCGTGTTGCAAGCCAGGCTATGACAAATCAATATCACATCGGCGGGTTTGTGTTTTTTTACTTCGTTGTTGATGTTTTCAACCCAATCAGCACAAACAGGTGTTTCCCAGTCGTTTTGCTCAACACGGGCAAAGTTAAATTGCTTTTCCCATAAGGTTTGCCAATGCTGCGGGCCCGAACCGCCCAACCCGGGAATGATGATGATGGTGGTGTTAAATTGCATAGGGTCTGAACCGGAATTTACAGAATTTATGAATTTACAGAATTAAAATATTTGCAGATTTTATTCGGATAAAATAGTAAACTTAAAATCCAGCGGTTCAAAGTTTTTTATCAGCTCATCAATAAAGCTTTGTCCCCATTTAACATAGAAGAGGCCGAAGTTTTCGGTGCGTTCCTGTAAACTATCTTTTGGGAAAAGATCGCTTTTAATATGTTCCACCTGCTCCAACCGGGTATGGTAATTTTTCTTTTCGGCTTTTATCAGTTTCTTTTCCAGGTTATCTACAGCATGTTTAAGTCGTGCCTGTACCGCATCGGCCGATGGGGCAAGCGTGCTGTCGATTTTGTAGGCACGCAACTTAATTTTTTCAAAAATGCCGGATAGCTCGCGCCATTCGCCGGTAAGGTTTAAAACGTGCTTACTGTGTTTTGTGGTCCAGTCGTTTTTAATTTGATCGGTGGTTTTAAACAGATCGGCGGGGCACAAATCCATTTTCGCTATTTTTGATGCTGTCTCCTTGCCGATAACCAGGCCCGAATTACGCAGGATGAGGATAGGGAAATCGACTTTGTAATGATCGAAATTTGATTTCAGCTCCAGCCAGTAAACTACCTCGGCCCCGCCGCCTATGTAGGCTATGTTAGGCAAGATAAATTCCTGGTATAGCGGCCGCATTACCACATTAGGGCTAAACCTTTCGGGATATTGGGCAATTTCCTGTTTTAATTCCGTTTCCGAAAAACTGATCTCGCTGTTTAGTACTTTATAAACATCATGCTCAAACACAATCCGTTCGCGCAGGCCATCCAGCAAGTAAAAGAAATTGATTTCACGGGGGTTAACCTGTATATGTACGCCCAGTTCCTCCAACTGTTTATTGGTAGCGCTGATATGTTTAAAGCTGCTTTGCTTAATAATATCCTGCTCAATTATAGGCGCAAAATGCTCTTTAAACCGGTGATCATCGGCATCAATAATTACTAAACCGTACTGACCAAATAAAGCATTAACCAAATAGCGGGTAGCATCGGCCAGTTTATCAAATTTAGTGTAAGCGGTTTCCACTATTTCGGCCAGCTCCCCGGCATGTTTTTCAATGCCCAATGCGCCTTTGTACTGGTTTAAAGCCTGGCGCATGGTTTCGGGGTTGATGCGCCCGGTTGCGCCTGATGCTTCGTACCACCAATGCACCTTTTTGCCCCCAATATTGGTATAGTTGATCTCGGCAAAATCATGATCTTCGGATGCCATCCAGTAAACCGGCACAAAATTTTTATCGGGGAAAGCTTCTTTTAGCTGCCGGGCTAATTTAATAGCGGTTACTATTTTAAAGATGAAATATAATGGCCCGGCAAAGATGTTTAATTGGTGACCAGTGGTTACGGTGTAGGTGTTTTCGGATTTTAACCCCCTAACCCCCTGAAGGGGGAATTCGATGCTGCCGGCATAATCTTCCAATTGGGCGTATTGATCCAACAAGACTTCTACTAAGACATCGCGGTTGGCAATTACTTTTTTATTTTTTAGCAAATGAGCGAACCCATTAATATCCGGACGGTGGCTATAAAATGGCCGTAGCGTTGGCTGGTCTTCCAGGTAATCGATAACTGTGGGAGAGAATGATCCCGTGTCTTTATAGTTTATACAGGCTGAGTCCATTTTATTTCGGAGTTTGTCCTATAAACTTCCTTTTTGTCATCCTGAGCGCAGTGAAGGATCTTCTGTAACATACATAGCGGACATCACATGTTAACTATTGCAGGGCGCAGAAAATCCTTCGCTGCGCTCAGGATGACAAAGGTTATTTATATACTGACGTCGAATTTAGATTTTAAATTCTTAAATCACAGATTCACCAGCCAAAAACACATTATTTTACAATATGTCCATAAAGATCAAAGTCTTCTGCCGTATCAACCTGCACATTTACAAAGCTGCCGATGGTGGCATAATCCTTTTTGGCATCAATTAATACTTCGTTATCTACCTCGGGCGAATCAAATTCGGTACGGCCTACGAAATAAGCGCCATCCTTTTTATCCACTAATACTTTGTAGGTATGGCCAATTTTCTCCTGGTTTTTATCGAACGAAATGCCCTGCTGTATCTCCATTATGGCATCGGCACGTTGTTGTTTTACCTCTTCTGGGACATCGTCAACTAAAGAATGTGCATGCGTCTTTTCTTCGTGCGAATAGGTGAAACAGCCCAAACGATCGAAT
>Ga0206947_1133_pt1 | contig 19752 bp, 18 predicted proteins | sample Alteio_BWOrgHeat_3_FD_153239 | JGI IMG/M metagenome (GOLD analysis project Ga0206947, IMG submission 153239) | Enriched cells from forest soil in Barre Woods Harvard Forest LTER site, Petersham, Massachusetts, United States -... | ecosystem: Environmental > Terrestrial > Soil > Temperate forest > O...
TGGTACACAGTCGCACCAGTTTCCGGCATCACCGGTTCCTGTGGTTTGCGATATGTCGTCAGATATTTTCAGCCGCAAAGTTAATGCTGCCGATTTTGGTTTGATATACGCGGGAGCTCAAAAAAACATGGGCCCTGCAGGTGTTACGCTTGTAATTGTAAAAGATGACATTTTAGGCAAAAGCGGTCGTAAAATACCTGCTATGTTTAACTATCAAACACAGATAGAAGGCGGATCGATGTACAATACCCCACCTGTATTTGCTATCTACGTTTCAATGCTTACGCTTAACTGGTTAAAATCAAAAGGCGGCGTAGCGGCTATCGAAAAGGAAAACGATGCCAAAGCGCGCGTACTGTACGAAGAAATTGACCGTAATCCGTTATTCAAAGGCGTTTGCGCAGTAGAAGACCGTTCGCACATGAACGTTTGCTTCGTTACCGAAAACCCGGAACATGAAAAACCATTCCTGAAACTTTGCGATCAAAAAGATATCGTAGGCATAAAAGGCCACCGCAGCGTAGGTGGTTTCAGAGCTTCTATCTATAACGCACTAACGATCAACAGTGTTTACGTACTGATTGACGCCATGCAGGAATTTGCGGAAAAAAATAAATAAAGTGATTAGAGGTTAGCGTTTGGAGATTAGTTATAATCTGCAAACCCTAACCTCTGATGAATAATAAATATGTGATTGGAGTTTAAAGATTGAAGATCGGCTATGATCGGCAGCTTCTAACCTCTAATCTCCAACCTCTAATCTCTTTTTATAAACCATGATCAAAATATTAGCTAACGATGGCATCGATCCGATAGGCAAAAAAATGCTGGAAGATGCCGGTTTTGTGGTAGATACCAATAACATACCACAGGATGAATTGCCTGTTAAATTGCAGGCTTATGATGCCATTACGGTACGCAGTGCAACCAAAGTACGCAAAGCGTTAATTGACGCTTGTCCAAACTTAAAACTCATTGGTCGTGGTGGGGTAGGGGTTGATAATATTGACGTGGATTACGGCAAAGAAAAAGGCATAGGCGTGTACAACACCCCCGCATCATCTTCCTTATCTGTTGCCGAATTGGTATTCGCCCAGTTATTTGGCGGCGTGCGCTTTTTGCACGATAGCAACCGTAAAATGCCGGTTGAAGGCAATACTAAATTCAATGACCTTAAAAAGGCTTACGCCAAAGGTATTGAGTTACGTGGCAAAACTTTAGGTATTGTTGGTTTTAGCCGCATTGGCCGCGAGGTGGCAAAAATTGCCATCGGCGTGGGTATGGATGTTTTGGCTTATGATCTGTTCCCTTTCAATCCCGAACTGGAATTGGTTTTAGGCGGCGGCATTAAAGTAACTGCAGCAGTAAAAACAGCAAGCTTAGATGAAATTATCAAAACTGCTGATTTTATTACCCTTCATACTCCATTTGTTGATAAAGCACTTATCGGCGCAGCCGAGCTTGATCAGATGAAAAAAGGTGTTGGCCTGGTAAACATCTCACGCGGTGGATTAATTGACGAGTTGGCTTTAATTGCGGCTTTAGATAGTGGCAAAGTATCTTTTGCAGCCCTGGATGTGTTCGACAATGAGCCAACCCCGCGCGAAGAAATTATCAAACACCCAAAAATATCATTAACCCCGCATATCGGCGCTGCCACCAACGAAGCGCAGGAGCGTATCGGCGTGGAACTGGCGAGCTTGATTATCGGGCACTTTAAAAAGTAACACACTAATTTTCACGAATTAGGACGAATGGACACGAATTGATTAATTTCAATTCGTGTTTTTTTATTTAATTGTCGCAGATTACCTTTGTAATTATGAATGATCAACCATTTGGGAAAATTGCAAAACCTGCGCAGCGTGCTTTAGCAAATGCGGGAATTAAAACTTTAGAACAACTAACCGAATGGTGTGAAAGCGATTTGATGAAATTACATGGCATTGGTAAAAATGGCTTGTTAGTACTCAAAAGCGCCATGACAGAAAAAGGGATTGTTTTTAAATTTAACGGTTAAATCTCATAGCTTACTGCTTTCTCGGGTATCGTCACAGCATATCCCTCCTCAACCAAAGCATCCGATAACGCCTGCATACTTCCAACCTCCCCATGCACCAGGAAAATGTTTTTTAGTTTCGCTTTATCCAGTTCCCTAACTGTATTCACCAAATCTGCATGATCGCCGTGGGCGCTCAATACATCGGTTTGTTTAATGGTGGCATATACAGACAGGTCACGGTCTTTAATGTGAACAATAGGGTCGCCACGCAATAAACGGTGTCCTAAGGTGCCTTTGGCGCAATAACCTATAAACAATATAGTGCAATAGTAATTCTGGATATTATAAAACAAGTGGTCCTGTATCCGGCCGCCGTCCAGCATACCGGCCGATGAAATGATAACACAGGGTTCAAAGTAGTTACTCACTTGCCGGCTGTCTTTCAGGTTTTCTACATAAGTTAAGTTATCAAACTCAAATTCATCGCCCCGGCGGTTGTAAAAATCCTGTGCCTCCTGGTTTACCAAGTAATGATATTTTCTAAAAACCTCTGTCGACCGGTTAGCCAGCGGACTATCCACAAAAACCTTCACCGCAGGCAGTAACCCGCTGCTGAATATTTTATTAAGCGAATAAACCAGCGATTGCGTGCGACCTATACTAAAGGCCGGGATAATTAAACGGCCCTGTTCTTTAATACAAGCCTTTTCAATGGTTTCAACCAGTGTTTGCTCCACGGTTTTATCATTGGTATGGTAACGGCCCCCGTAAGTGGCTTCAGTAACTAAATAATCAACTGGCGGCAATGCTTGTGGATCGTCAAGTACAGGGTAGTTTTTGCGACCCACATCACCTGTAAAGGCAATAGATTTTTCAACACCGCCATCATTTATTTTTAATATGGCAGCGCCTGCGCCCAATAAATGACCTACAGGGATAAAAGTAAGTTCAACATCGCCGTTTATGCGGAATGGCCTATTAAAACCAATGGTTACAAAACGGTCAACGGTGTCCATTACATGTTTTTGCAGGTACAACGGCTGGGCACCCGTATTGAATTTGCCTTTACGCCGCTTGCGGCCTTTATCGGCCTTGCGCATAAATATGTTTACAGAATCGAGTAGTAATAGTTCAGTCAAATCCGCGGTAGGAGGGGTACATAAAATCTGTCCCTCATAACCCAAACGCACCAACGTAGGTAAGTTTCCCGAATGATCGATATGGGCGTGGGTTAATATCACCACATCTATCTCGGCAGGATTAAAAGGGAAATTCTCGTTCGATTGTATGCTCCGATCCTTCTCGTAATCAAGTCCGCAGTCAATTAATATTTTATATCGGCCAATCTCCAGCAAATGCATGCTGCCCGTTACTTGCCGGGCCGCCCCGTGTATGGTTAGTTTCATGTTTTTCTTATTGCAAACTTATTATTATTGTTGCAAGTTTCTGTACCGGAAACTATTTTTGGGCAAAGTTTTTGCGTATAGTGAAACTGATTTGATAATTATTGATAAATTAATTAAACTACATTTACAAAAAGACAAATAACCATGATTAGTCAGGTAGGTATTGATATTGAAACGGTAGATGGGCCGGTGCGCATAACCATCACCCCAGTTAACCAGCCTTTGCCTGGTGGTGTTTTTTACTCAACCGGTGTTTATAAGCTTCACGATGGTCCGGTTGGTATGGGGAATATAATTTTCGAGGAAGATATGAGCGACTGGAGATATGATGGTATTGGCGAACTGACGTATGATGAGGCTGCCGTAGTAGCCGAGTTTATAAAAAATTACAAAGATCCCGAAGGGGCTGACCCAAATTTGTTGCAGTAACCTATTGACGCATCAGATTTGACAACTTTTTTAAAGCTGTCAAATCTACCCGTGCCGTTAACAAGAATAATTTTAAAAAATAGGAATTATAGGATTAGTGTTTAATTTTAACCACCAAATTACGGCCAACTATAATTACCGCTCATGTTAAAAAAGACCATTTTTATATTACTTCTTCTTTTATCCTGTCGTCCAATTTTTGCGCAAAATAGCGAAACTGTTTTGTTCGACGATAGCTGGTCGTTTTTTAAAGGCGGAGCTCTCGGTGCCGAACACGCCAATTTTGACGATTCCAAATGGCAAAAAGTTGATTTGCCGCACGATTGGAGCATTGAAGATTTGCCTGGAACTAAATCGCCATTCAGTCCGGCAGCCATTAGCCAGGTAGGCGGGGGCTTCACCACCGGCGGTACAGGCTGGTATCGTAAAACATTTACCCTTCCCGAATCAAAAAAAGGCAAGCGCGTTATTGTACAGTTTGATGGTGTTTATATGAACTCAACTGTATTTGTTAATGGGCAAAACATAGGTACGCATCCGTATGGCTATACCAGTTTTTGGTTTGATATAACAGATAAAATAAAATTTGGTGAAAAAAACATTCTCGCTGTTGAAGTAAAAAACGAAGGCCAAAACAGCCGCTGGTATTCCGGTTCCGGCATTTACCGGCATGTATGGCTAAAAACGGAAGACCCCGTACATATTGCACAATGGAGCACGTACATTACAACCCCCGATGTTAACGCGGTATCGGCTAAAGTAACTATTAAAAATAAGGTTTTAAACCAAAGCGATAAAGATGTAGCTGTACGGTATGTTACCCATATCTTAAACCAGGCCAATACCGAGGTTGCTGTTAATTTGAAAGATCAGTCCATAAAAGCCGGCGCATCTTGCGATTTTAGCCACAATGCAACAGTAGCGAACCCTGCATTATGGAGTTGCGAAACGCCAGTATTATATACCCTGGTGACCGAACTCTATTACAACGGAAATTTGGCACAGCGCGAGAAAACAACTTTCGGCATTCGTAAAATTACTTTCGATGTTCAAAATGGATTTCAACTGAACGGTAAAACCGTAAAACTAAAAGGCGGCTGTTTTCATAACGATAACGGTCCGCTGGGTTCAAAAGCCTATGACCGCGCCGAAGAACGCAAAGTGGAATTATTAAAAGCCAGTGGTTATAATGCCATCAGGTGCTCACATAACCCACCAAGTCCCGCGTTTTTAGCGGCCTGCGACCGTTTGGGAATGCTGGTGATTGATGAAGCGTTTGATTGCTGGAAATACGGCAAAAACCCTTATGATTACCACTTGTTTTTTAATGATTGGTGGAAGAAAGACATTGAAAGCATGGTGCTACGCGACGAAAACCATCCCAGCGTAATTATGTGGAGCATCGGAAACGAGATTCCCGAAAAGGGAACCCCCGAAGGTGCCGATGAAGCTAAAATGCTGGCGAAATATGTGCGCGACCTTGATCCCACAAGGGCAGTCACCTCAGCAGTTAATGATTTGAAGCCCGATAAGGATGCCTATTTTTCGGCCCTTGATGTAAGCGGGTACAACTATGAATTTGGCGGCGGTAATGAGCGCGCCAGCACGTTTGAATATGACCACGCCCGCATACCTAACCGCGTAATGGTAGGTACAGAATCGTACCCCCTGGAAGCTTTTGGCACCTGGATGGAAGTACTTGACCACCCTTACGTTATAGGCGATTTTGTATGGACGGCCTACGATTATATTGGTGAGGCAAGCATAGGCTGGTTAGGCTATTGGCAGGATGCCAGCTTTTACCCATGGAGTTTGGCCTATTGTGGCGATATTGATATTTGCGGGTGGAAACGCCCGCAATCGTATTATCGTGATGCCTTATGGAAGGCAGATCAGCTTTCGATATTTGTCCGGTCACCAAAACCATCGTTTCGTGTAAATCCATTAATTGAAGCCTGGTCGAAATGGAACTGGGTGGATGACGTGGCCGATTGGAATTGGAAAGGCTATGAAAATAAACCGATAACTGTAAATGTATATTCATCGTGCCAGCAGGTGGAATTGTTTTTAAACGGTAAATCCTTAGGTAAGAAAACAACGGACCGTTCTACTAAATTTATAGCTTCGTGGGATGTGCCTTACCAGGCCGGTGATTTAGTGGCCGTAGGTTACGATGGCGATAAAAAAGTAAATACAGCGACCTTAAGCACTGTGGGTGCGCCGGTAAATATGAAAATAACGGCAGATAAAACACAGCTATTTCCGGTAGACCAAGACCTGAGTTATGTGACTGTTGAGCTGGTGGACTCTAAAGGAAATGTAAATCCGCGTGCCGAAAACCTGGTTCATTTTACTATTGACGGACCTGGCGAAATAGTAGGCGTTGGCAATAGCAACCCAACCAGTGTGGAAAGTTATCAATTGCCACAACGTAAGGCCTGGCGTGGTAAATGTTTGGTAATCATCAAGTCGAAAAATCATGAACGGGGAATAATTACGCTACATGTATCTTCCGATAAACTCCCGTCTAAAACTATAAAGATCAAATCAGAGCTTACCGGAAAAATAACAAATTATCCTATTTACATCAATTAAACAACTAATAACATGGAAGAAATAGAAAACTTTGCAGAAAATATTCACGAACAAAGCAATGAGCATGCCCACCATATCCTTCACGGCGAAAAAGAACATGAGCATAAAGAGAAATGGGTATTATACGTGGCGCTTACAACGGCGGTAATTGCAGTACTTGCAGCCATAACCGGTCTTTTGGCCGGTGATCATGCGGATGAAGCAATGATTGCCCAAATTAAGTCGTCCGATTCATGGGCGTTTTACCAGGCGAAAGGCATCAAATCGGATGTGTTGGCATCAAGCAATAATTTACTGGTTGCCATGGGTAAACTTGCAAATGAAAAAGATGCAGAGAAAGTAAAAGAGAATAAAGCGGAGCAAGCCAAAATTATGGCAGAAGCCAAAGACTTTGCAAAAGAATCGGAAATGCACGCCGCGAAGCACAAGGTTTTAGCTCGCGGGGTAACGTTGTTTCAGATTGCAATTGCCATTGGCGCCATTTCCATTATCACTAAACGGAAAATATTGTGGGTGGCCAGCATGGGGTTTGCTTTTGCCGGTATTTTCTTTCTATTACAGGGGACGGTGTTTTAAGGACTCTTAACTACAACTACACTGGCATGACGTTTCACGGAGATGCGCGAATTTTGCCTATAGTGAGCCGATTAAACAGCCAACTTATTTTACCTTATCTTTGCACGCGCGCAAAAAACATCTTTGCGCACACGCAAACCATCAATGATAAAACAGGCGCTCGACAACCTCAAAATAAACGAACTGAACCAAATGCAGCAAGCAGCCCTTAGTGCTGCAAAAAAAGGTGATATGATATTGCTTTCACCCACTGGTTCGGGTAAAACATTGGGGTTTTTATTGCCGCTATTATCCTTGCTGGATGCAAAAATTCCCACCGTTCAGGCTTTAATTTTAGTACCATCACGGGAATTAGCATTGCAGATTGAGCAGGTTTTTAAAGCCATTGGCAGCGGGTTTAAAGTGAATTGCTGTTATGGAGGTCATCCTGTAAAAATTGAGCGCAACAACCTGTCGCAACCGCCTGCGTTGTTAATTGGAACTCCTGGCCGAATAGCACATCACCTGCGTCGTGATAGTTTTGCTACCGAAACTATTTATACCTTAATACTGGATGAGTTTGATAAGGCGCTGGAATTTGGTTTCCAGGAGGATATGACTTATATCATCAGGCAATTGCCCAACTTAAAAAAACGGATTCTTACTTCGGCTACTAAAATGGCCGAAATACCTTCGTTCACAGGTATCCGCAATCCAACAGAAGTTGATTTCCTGCAGAACCAAACCAACGCGCCTGACCTTAAATTGAAAGCGGTAATATCACCCGCGGCCGATAAATTGGATACACTGTTTGCCCTCATCTGCAAAATAGGGGATAAGGCTACATTAATTTTCTGTAATCACAGGGAGGCAGTGGAGCGCATCAGCGATTTGCTTTGGGACAGAGGCTTGATACACGATATCTTTCACGGCGGCATGGAACAGGAAGACAGGGAGCGGGCGTTACTAAAATTCAGGAACGGCAGTCACAGGTTGTTAATAACTACCGATTTGGCTTCACGCGGTTTGGATATCCCCGAAATTGAATACGTGGTACATTACCAATTGCCACATAACGAAGAAGCTTTTTTGCATCGCAATGGCCGTACGGCCCGTATGCACGCTAAAGGCACATCGTATCTGATTTTAACCGAAGACGAAAAATTAGCATATATCAATCAAAACCCGGAAATTGAGGTATTGCCCGAAAAACTGGTTTTACCGAAACCATCGCCATGGGCTACTTTGTACATCGCCGCAGGCAAAAAAGATAAAATAAATAAGGTAGATATTGTAGGTTTGCTGTTGCAAAAGGGCCAACTAGCTAAGGAGGACCTTGGTTTGATAGAAGTACTGGATCATTCATCGTACGCGGCGGTGAAACGCAACCGTATAGAGCGGACTGTAGAACTCATCAAGGCCGAAAAAATAAAGAATAAAAAAGTTAAAATTGAAATTTCACGATAAACAGCAATACAATGAGCAATAACGATATCATGAAAAAGCTGCGGGTAGCATTAAAGTTTACCGATGACGACATTATTAAAGTACTGGATTTGGCCAATTTCCGCATCACAAAAACCGAATTAGGCGCTATCTTCCGCAAAGAAGATCATCCTAACTTTAAACCCTGCGGCGATCAGATACTGCGTAATTTTCTGAATGGCCTCGTTATTCACATGCGGGGACCTAAGGAGCAGTAGGCAGTTGCCAGTGGGCAGTCCACAGTGGTACTTTTGCCATAAACTAACGCAAGCGGCGAACAGGCAACTGCCCACTGCCCACTGCAAACCGCCCACTGCAAACTCACTCCTTCCTCACTATATTATTGCTTACCACAATCTCATTCAGCAAGCCGGGGGCATTTTTCGCGTAGCCTTTATACTGGTTATTATCCGATTGTGACATTTTAACAATATCCGAATTGGTTTGATTAAGCTGTTTGACCAGCACGTTTGTTTTGGCCAAATACGAGTTAAATAACTTTACTTTATTGTTGTACCCGTCTAACGTAGCGTTTTTCGCAATTGCAGCAGGTTGTTTTGATGTATCAGGTACTTCGGCCATGTACGGCTGCAAATTGCCCACCGTAGTTAAAACAGGTGTTAACGCAGATGTGGTATCCTTGGGGTTCAGCTGCACCAGGCTCAGCTTCGCCGGGTCGGGATTATAATTTACTAAGCCCGAATACTCGCTTAATATGGTAGAAACCAATTGGTGTTGGGTACGATAGGCATCCTCAATTAATTTAGCCTTTACGCTGTTTTTAAATCCATTGAAGAGGAGCGGGGTAAAATCGTAAGCTTTGGTTCGCAGCACTGCATTTTGCACCGAAAAATAATTGCTCAGCGTTTTTGTTTTGGTATACATGGTGCCCAGGTTGGTGCCAAACAATTGAAAACCGGGATTACCGTTGCTCATTAGTGATACATCAGCCTCGTTGCCAAAGGTGTAGTACTTTTTACCATAAATTTCCAGATCGTCAATCCGTTCGTACGATGACAGAAAGTAAAGGCGGTAATGTTGGTATTGCGAATCGGGATTGTCAATCTGGTTGTAGCAGGTTTCCAAAAAATCCATTATTGCCTTGTCGTTTAATATCTGGTAGATATTGGCATTGGGGCTGGGTTTCCATCGAAGCAGTGATAATTTACCTTTAAATTCCAGTTCCTCGGCGTTATTAACTTTAATAGAATCGAATAATTTGGCTATAAATGAAACTTGTACACCTGCTTGAAAAGCATGGCTATTGTTTACTAATGCGTACAAACTGTCCTGCGTGGTAAAATAGGTTTCGCTATTGTTCCAGTACGATGGTTCGAGCGGCGGTACCAACAGCCGGTTTGTTTTGGTATCTACAAAAATAAACGTGCCGAGAGGATATACATTTTGAAAATTGTTCTCGAGCATCGACATGCTGGTCATCGAAGTAGAATCCATCTTCAATAAAAAATTCAGCACCTTGTTATGTTCCAGTTGAAGGCTCAAATTATCCAACGATTCGAAGCTGGTATTTTCCTTTTCGGGAATAATGATAGGAATGTAATTAACCTGATTTTTCTGTTTGCTTAGTGTTGTATAATCACGCCTTACAATGGCCGATGTTTCATCCTCTCCGTTTTGGCCGTAAAATGATAGCGTATCATCTTTACTTACCGATACTTCTTTTATTTTCTCTTCGCCCGGCGACAGGTTTACAATTGATTTTACTTTAAAATTTCCCGACTTTTTGCTGATCTTACAGAAAACGGATACCACATTTTTGGTGGTATTTTTAAATTTAAACTTAAAGCCTTCAGCATTAACCACCAGCGGTAAAAAGCAAACCAAAACGAGAACCGTTTTTAGCGATTTGATAGTTAAGTTTTGAGATTGAATAGAGCAGGAACGTATTAAACGATTTTGTTTTAAGGATAGAATAGATTTAATAACCATAAATATAGTTTTAGATAGACCCGGTTTGACACTTTAGTTAGAAGCAAAACCAGGCTATTAATGAGCCTGCAAAAATAAAGCCTGTTCGCGGGTCGTTGTTATTTAAACAAAAATTTTACAGGTTTGTTGTTTGGAGAATTGCATTTTCACGATTTCTTCATGATTGGCGGGAGCGTTAACAAAAAAACTTACTAAGTTCCGGAAACTTCGTAAGTTTCCGGGAGACATATAGTTATTTTTGCATCATCGACGCCATGGATTTAGTTAAACTTATAGAAGAATACAACAACCTCGGTATATCTGAGGTCATCGACCACGACCGGTTCAACCTAATCGCAATAGATCACCATTCAACACGAATAGAAGGATCAACCCTGACAGAAATAGAAACCCAGGTTTTAATTAACGAAGGACGCACACCTAACGGCAAGCCGTTGAATGAAAGTTTGATGGTTACAGACCACCACGCTGCATTATTATTCACGCTTGAGCAGGCGAGAATGAAAAGAGAGTTATCGGTTCCTCTTTTACAGCAAATAAATGCGTTGGTGATGAAAAATACTGGCAAAATATATAGTACCATGTTGGGGACTGTCGATTCCAGCACCGGTGCGTTTCGCAAGGATAATGTAACGGCTGGCATCTCCTATTTCCCCAATTTCGATAAAGTGGAGTCGTTGACTAAAGATTTGACAGGGAAATTAAAGGATGCTATGAAGACCCCGATATTAGTGCCTGCACAATTGAACCTTTCATTTGATGCGCATTTCAACCTGGTTAGTATTCATCCTTATTACGATGGTAATGGGCGTACCTCCAGGCTTTTAATGAATTATATCCAAGCCTATTATAACCTTCCTTTAGCCATTGTACGAAGCGAAAATAAAGCAGCCTACATTCAGGCTCTGGTTGATACCCGCGAACAGCAAGATATTCAGATATTTCGCAATTTTATGGCCGGTGAATACGCCTCTATGCTTCAGCAAGAAATTGAAAAATTCAATGAAATGAAAAAGCCGTCCAAAGGAAACGGCTTTAACTTTCTTTTTTAATTTTTTCCAACCACTTTATACTTCCCGCTTTCAATCATCTTTTGCACCTCGGGCGAAAACGGCTCCCGCATCCCAAAATCCTGCACCCAATAATTGTTATTAAAAGCTACGCCAACTTCTTTAAAACCAGGGTTCATCAGGTTTTTACAATGGCCCGGGCTTTTAATCCATCCTTGCATCACTTCGGCAATGCTTAGTTGGCCCTGGGCTATGTTTTCGCCTATGGCAAAGCTTTTAAAGCCTTTAAAAGTATAGCCTGCCATTACAATACGGTCTTCCATAGTGCGGCCATCTTTGCTGGTGTGGCTAAAGTAGTTACGGGTAGCCATATCGCCGGCATGGCCAATGGCGGCAAATTCCAATGTGTTATTCCACACGAGCGGAGCTGCAGGAGGCATAAATGTGCCGCCGCAATTGCAGCCTTGCTGCCGCAGATGATTAATATCTTCTAAAAATTCGCGCCGAAAGGCAGGTGTGCTAACTGTTTGCTGGCTATAACCGTTTTTAAACGCTAATAAAATAAGCAGCGTGAGTATTCCCTTAAATATATTTTTCATATCGGTTTGACTTTAAATGCTTTACTAAGTTTAGTAGCGGGATAAAATTTAGTTAGTCCGATCTTAACGGGTTAATTGAGCCGTTTATTTTCGATAGCTGCGAAATAAAACCAAAATCAATATTACTATGATAACAATTATATAAGCCACTGTCAGTTTGATTTTTTTGTTGATTTACTTTTAATTGGTTTTGTTTTGGTTGCCGCCGCCTGTCGCCCGTCAATCTTTTTTTGCAAGGCCTCCTGTCTTTTCAGCATTAGGTCTTCTTTCGTGTATTCCTTCATACGGCTGTATAGCAGCGCATACGTTTTTATTGCCAGTAATTGTAGCTTATCGTTGTGATGCTTTATTGATAGTGCCAGTGCTTCATCCAAATCCTTTTGGGCGAGTTTATAATCGCCTATCTGTCCCTTTATATCGGCTAAAATAAGCAACGAGCCGATGATATTTACCACATCATTCCGGTTACGCGACAGTTGGGCCGATTGCAAAATATACCATTTGGCCTCGCTATATCTGTTTTGTTGTAAATAAAGGTTGCCCAGGTTATTATAACTCATCCGCATACCAATGGCATCACTGTAAGCCATATATTGGTGCAAAGCAAGCATAGTATAGGTGAGCGCTGTATTTTGGTTTTGCAGATTCTTAGCCTCATTCAACGTATCGAATACCATAAACCTCGATGCCAGTTCGGTATATAACGGGGCTTTTAGGGTATCAACTGTTGTGTGTTTGATGATTTGCCTTATGCTGTCAATAGTCATCAGCTTTGCTTGTTGTGCAAGGTTAATGGCCATGATGGCCATTTTTGTGCTGTCCCTGGTGTGCGCAAGCACACTATCGGCATGGACTCTTTTTAAACTATCGGCGTGTAAGATAGCCAATGTGGACTTACTGAGCTTGGTCCGATCAGTTTGGGCTGCTAATTTTGAACAGGAAAATAATACTATTATTATCAGGATGAAAACATTTTTCATAGGCTAACAAAGCTCAATACGCTTAAATATACCAATTGTAATTGAAAATCGATGCCTTTTAACTGATGCTTTTTTCGTATTTCTCTAAAATGGCCTTAAACCAGCTCACTTTGGAAACCAAAAGGTTAAACAACGTAATACCTATAACCGCTGTAGTTATACCGGCTAACACATCCACTATATAATGGTGGCTCGCGTAAACAGCTGTGAACCATATACCCAGCATTACAACCACGAAGATGATATTAACATATCGGAACTTGTTTTTAAGCCCATAATATAATACCGCAACAGGGTAGGATGAATGTAGCGACGGCATAGCGGCAAATACATTGGATCCTTTAGAATAAATTGATTTAAAGATACCGGCATGAAAATAAGCATCGAATTTAGCCAAGCCGCCGGTATTACCATGCGTTCCGGGATGGAAATCGAATCCATAATACTGTACATACCAGGGTGGGGCAGCGGGGTAAAGGTAGTAAACAACGAAACCCAAAAAGTTGATAAGCACAAAAGTGAGCGAGAAGTACAAAAATTGTTTCCTGTTCCAAAAAAACAAAAATGCGGCGAAAGCAAGCGGAACGGGTATCCAGCACAAGTAGAAAATGCCGGCCACTACATCAATGAAGTTATTGCCGTGCGAACGTAAATATTCATTAGGAGTTAGCAACGTTCCATTATATTGGATGCCAAATAGGTGCTTTTCAAAATTATACAAATCGGCTATGTGAACAGTATTATAATTATAATTAGGGAAGGCCTTCATATAATCAAAAATTATCCAATACACGATAAAAATGGAAAAGCCGAGAATGAACTTACGGGTAATAGACGACAAAAAAAACGCCGTACAGAAAATGCCGGCCAGCCAAAGCTGATCTGTTTTAAAACCCACCAGCAGGTACGACAATAGTAAGTACCCCGCCGTTATTGCAGAAATAAGAATGACTGACCGTAAGGGGAATTTGGCGTCGGGGTTTACCGCAGTACCCATGTTATTTTTTTAAGAAATCGGATCGGAAAACTTTATCCCAAAGTGGCGAACTCACCCCATATCCTTTACCGGGATCCTGATAATGGTGCAGCATGTGGTGTTGCTTTATTTTTTTCCAGATATTGCCTTTAAAGTTAAAGTGATGTATAGCATAGTGCGATATATCATAAAACAAATAGCCTAATATAAAGCCTGGGAAAAATCCCCAGATATAATTGGGGGGTAATATGGCATTAAACAAAAAATAAAAAAGGGTAGCCAAAGGGATACTCACGGAAGGAGGGAGCACCAACCGTTTGGCATCGCTTGGGTAATCATGATGAACGCCGTGAAAAATAAAATGCATTCGCATTGCCCATGGTTTATCGGGTGGCATATAGTGAAATACAAAACGGTGCATTATGTATTCAACAAAAGTCCATATAAATAGACCAAATACAAATAATTCAAAAAAAGTGATGGTCCCGATAGCTTTTTGGATGCTTTCGTATACGCAAAAACCAATAACGGGAATAAAAATATAAAGGGGCACTGTAAAATGCACCTTTGACAAACCTTCTAATAAGTTGCTTTTAAACATTCTCACAGATTCCTGTGAATTGGAAACATAATTTTTCTTCATAGCGGGTCAGGGTTTAAAACGTTTGATAATTTCTCTGCCTGTTAATTGCTTCAATTTTAGTAAAGATTTGTTAAAGTATTAGCGTTTTTATTCAATTGTTACGAATATATGATATTTTCCTTATCAATTCCGTATTAAGTTACTATTAACTTATGTTACTCTTCGGGAGCAATAAGTAAACAATCACGATAACGAGATGCTATAAATTTGTCTGGATTTTTCCATCATCCGAATTCAAAATCAAAATCACTCTTGTTCTAAAATCGCTTTCTTAGCATCAATCAGTCTTTTAAAGGCTGTGATGTTGGTTAGCACAGCAACTATCGCAATTGGAATAGTAAAAATCGACATGGTTTCGAATACATGGAATTTTATCCCCGGGATATACAATTTATAATTGCCACCGATGTAAAGTGAAGCTAATCCGCATAGCATTGCCGCCAGTCCAATAGTAACCACGCGTTCAGGGCGTTGCATTAAGCCGCCTTTACATTCAATACCCAGCCCTTCGGCACGTGCCCGTACGTAGCTCACCATCATCGAGCCTATAAGGGCGATGAACGCCGAGATGGAACTTAAAAAATAATGATGCCCAACCAGGTAATAGCATATCCCCAAAAACATAATGAGTTCGCTATAGCGGTCAAGCACCGAGTCGTACAAGGCACCGAAAGTTGATTTCATATTACCAAGCCTGGCCACCTGCCCGTCGAGCATGTCAAACAGCCCGGCAAACAGAATCAGCCCGCCGGCCCAGCCTACATAGCTCAGGTCGCCGCGATTACCTTCTTCAGCACCCAATATAAATATAACGGCCACGCCCACATTTAGTACAAAGCCAATGGAGGTTACCGCATTTGGCGTTAACCCAAGTTTTATAAACACCCGCACTATAGGGTCAATTACCTTATAAATGCCCAATTGAAGGTTGGTGCGTAACGATGTTGTTGTTTGCTGCTCTATCATATTAATAGCAATTTAAAAGTCAAATTGAACACGTGTCCGGATGCCCCATTTGGCAACATTCGGGTTATCTAAATAGGTGAAGCGCCTGACATAGTCAATGCGTATAAATTTAAAAATATTTTCGATACCTACACTGGCCTCAACATAAGGCGTGCGCCCTAAGGCATAGGTAATTGGCTGCCCGGTTGCCGTTGTTGGTAACTGGTATAATGATGGGTGTATAGACGGGTTGTTATTGGCGCTCAAACCACCATAAATGGCCTTAAACGATGCAACTTCGCGCCATTTTAATTTTTTAAACAGCGGGACTTTATTGAAGAAAAACCCTTGAAAATGCTGATCAATAAAGATGCTTTCATTATAGTCGCTCACAAACTCTAAAAAATTCATCAAGTTATACGAGTACAAATCATAAGCATAAGTTTGGTTAGCGCGGAATATATTTAACAGCGGATAAGGTACCTGCCCGAATAGTTTGTTGCCTTCCACTGTAACATCGGCGAAACCAAGTTGCGACCAATAAAATCGCTTGTCAATTTCGGCATGCACCCGTTGATAATTGTACGCGCTACCAAATACATTTTTTATGCCTCCGGCATAATCAATGGAAAATACAGGGTACCGGTTCGGAATAGGTATGCGATATATTTTGCCCTGGTAAAATTGCTCATTCGGCGCATAACGCAAACCTGCCGTAATTTCGGACGTAGTTAAATTGTTTATATTGTGCTGGATGCCATTTTGATCAAACTGTGTGAAATATAACGAACCTGCGGGCGATTGTGTTAGCCTGTCTACACCAAATTTATACGAAAAGTGGTTTTCAAATTCGCGAACGTAGTCAAGCCGGTAATTTAGGTCGTACAGGTACTTATCATTCACACCGCGTTTAAATGATAGCAAAAAGTTATCCTCTGCCACAAACTGCAAGTTTTCGCCGGGTATGTGGGTGTCATACTGTACGCTTGCCCTCACATAATCTTGCGGAAATTTATAAATTGATTTGTCATTGATGGAATATGTGGCGCTTAAAAAGCCTTTGTACTTGTGGTCCTTAAAGCCGTAAGCGCCATAAGTTTCAAAATAATAACGCTTACTTAGGGCCGGAGTAGTACGGCCGCCAAGGCGCAATTTAAAACCTTCAACGGGGTTAAAGCTATAAAACGCGTTCGACGGGCCAACTTCAAACGGGCCGAGGTCAGCATAGCCTGCCAATAAAAATGTGGCAATCTTAAGCGTCCGCTGAAACGACTTCATGTTTTTAAGGCTATCGACATTTTTATACGCCCTTAATTCTGCCTGACTCAGGGTATCTAAGCGGTTTTGCTGCCAAAATTCATCGCTCCTGTTTTTGGCCTCTTCGGGTACCACATTCTCCTGGTTCTTATAAGTCGAATCAGGCCGGGGGTTATTAACTAAATAATTTTTGTAGGTAATGGTGCGTATACCAAAAAGCCCGCCGTTCTTCTTTTTACTGCCAAAATCGGCCAGGGTAGTGCTTTTACTTAAATGGTAACGGCCGTCAGGGTTTTGTTCAAATTCCTGTTTAACGCTCATCGTTTTCACGAAGTTGAGGTTAACATTTTTATTCACCATGATGTCGGCTTTTTGCACTGCGTAATTGCCATCAAGGGTAATATAAATCTGGCCTTCAAAAAGCAAGTCGTTGGTGTTGCGGGGGGTAAAGCTTAATTCAACCAATTTCTGATTGTTTACCACAACGGTATCGGTGATGAAATACTTATAAAAAGTTGGCGCGCCGTTGGCAATTGGGCTTAAAAAATTATTGGTCATCAGGAAGATGGAGTTTTCGTATAAATCCACCTTATAGTACATGTGCTTAAAATAACCGTTTACCCCTTCCTGGTCAATAGCGCCACCGTAATCAATGGATTTTTCACCAAGGGTTATAGTTTTTTCCTTTTCGGGACTTTTACGGTAATAATATTGCGACAGCTTTTCGTCTAAAAAAATAGGCAATAACGACTTGCCCGGTATGGTCGTGCTGTCGCGGTTATCCAGCATGAATTTATATTTCTGAAAAAACTTCCTGTCCGAAAAATGCTCGGAAACATTGACTACCGAGAATTGCATTTTGTCGTATTCTTTGTACTCCACATAGTTGTACGCTTCGGGGCGGTTTTTATCGCGGTTGGCAATAACCATTCGTATCAGTTCAACAGCCGGGTTTCCTTTATTGCGGTATTTTGGTTTTTTTGCAGATTTTACCGTTACGCCGGTTAACTGGGTTGTTTCGGGCGGCAGCTTTATATTAATAACCTGGGACTTGCCCGGTACAATATCAATATTAGCAACCTTGTAGCCTAAAAATGAAGCCTTTATCTGGGTAACCGCTTTGTCGGTACTAAGGGTGTATTTGCCATTTTTATCTGAATTTACGCCCACGGTGCTGCCGGTAAATGTGATAGTAACAAAGGGCATAGTCTGTTTGGTGCGGGCATCAGTTACCGTACCACTAACAGTGGTAGTTGTTGCTTGACCAAACAGTAAACTGGCAGATGCTAAAAAGAAGCCCAAAAAAAAACAGCTTCTTATAAAAATATTTAAAATCCATTTATTTTATGCCTTTGTGCAAATACAAGCTTTTAATGATGTACGTAATTGTACCCCGTTTAGCTTGCAATTGATCTGATTATTCCTAAACCCAACAATCAGTTAACAATGTGTAACAATAAATACTCCAAAAATTGTATGCCGTATTACTATTTGAAACCGGGCAACTTTAGCCGGCTGTTTTTACATCATACAAATTGGGCAACTCCGGGTCAGTTTATCAGCAAAAACGCATCAGCGGATGTGTTTAGGGGGGCCTGCAAACATGATACAAAGGTAAAAAAAAACCTTACAGACTATTGTGGTCAAAAAGTCAAATATCCTTTAAAAGGGAATTGTTAAGCCATAATAATGCCATTAAAACAATTTAAACCATACAACGGCATAAAGCAGGATATTAGTATAGATGCCTGCCAAAACATCGTCCATCATAATTCCCCAGCCTCCGGGCAGTAATTCCATTTTACGAACGTACAGGGGTTTTACGATATCAAAAAAACGGAACAGAATAAGGCCGCATAACACATATTTTACCTTCACCGGGATGAAAAGCAGGCCGATACACATACCTGCAACCTCATCAATAACAACACGCTGAGGGTCTTTGCCCCAAATATGCTCAACAACCGAAGATGACCATACACCAACAAAAGTGATTATAGCGGTAATAAGCAATGAAATAAATAGGGGAGGGGTACCCCCGCCCCACGCTAAATACCAGCAAATACAACAAAAAATGGCGGCATATGTGCCGCCACCTTTACCTATGTAGCCAATACCAAGACTGGTGGAAAATAGTTTGTGGAAGTTCATTTAAGGTTGATTGAGTTGGATTAAGTTGATTGGTTGAATAAGTTGTGATGGGAACTCCCAACTTATTCAACTTAATCAACCCAATCAACCACTAACTTAAACTACAATACATCTACCAATTCCTGATAGTAATCTAATCCCAGGTGGGTAATTAAATCTTCGCCCATCAGGTGGCGCAGTGTGTTTTGTAGTTTTATCAATTGTTTGAAAATATCATTTTCTGGCTGTAAACCTTCGGCGGTTTGCGGCGATTTTAAGTAGAATGATAACCATTCCTGTATACCGCTCATGCCGGCACGTTTAGCTAAATCGCTGAATAATGCAAGGTCCAAAGCTATAGGTGCAGCCAGGATAGAATCACGGCAAAGGAAGTTGATTTTGATTTGCATTTTATAACCTAACCAACCAAAAATGTCAATATTGTCCCAGCTTTCTTTATTGTCGCCGTGTGGAGGATAGTAGTCAATACGGATTTTGTGGTATAAGTTGCCGTATAGTTCAGGGTTAGCTTCCGGGCGAAGGATATCTTCCAGTACACCTAACTTCGAAACTTCTTTGGTTTTAAAGTTATCCGGATCGTCAAGCACCAGGCCGTCGCGGTTTCCTAAAATATTGGTCGAGAACCATCCGTTAACACCTAACGAGCGTGCGGCCAGGCCTGGCGCCAAAATGGTTTTCATTAAAGTTTGACCTGTTTTAAAGTCTTTACCGGCAATTGGGGTGTCGGTTAATTTGGCCAGCTCAATCATAGCAGGGATATCCACTGTTA
>Ga0206947_1129_pt2 | contig 19624 bp, 15 predicted proteins | sample Alteio_BWOrgHeat_3_FD_153239 | JGI IMG/M metagenome (GOLD analysis project Ga0206947, IMG submission 153239) | Enriched cells from forest soil in Barre Woods Harvard Forest LTER site, Petersham, Massachusetts, United States -... | ecosystem: Environmental > Terrestrial > Soil > Temperate forest > O...
TAAGGATGTCGACCATTCGCTTGGCAGCTTGCTTGCCTTCCGGACCCGAGCTCGCACATCCGACTCCGGCTAGCGCCCGCAGCAGGTCGAAAGGTTCGAGATCCAGATAAATCTCACCACTCGCGACTGCGCGGTCAGCAAGGTCTGCAAGCGCCTGGCTAATCTGTGTAGTGGACGCCGAATAAAGACGTGAAGTGCCTTCGACGATCGAATTGAGCGCCTCATACATCCCTTGCTTTGTAGTCATGTAATCCACAAATAGGAGCAGCCATTCACGCAGGGCGCGGATCGGAGAATTTGTTTCCCGAAGGCGAGCGGCGGCTGCAACAAGCTGGTCCGTCTCGTTGCGATAGACAGCCTCGATCAAATCGTCGCGGGTCGGAAAATTACGGTATAGGGTCCCGACGCCAACACCTGCGATACGCGCAATCTCATCGAGGCTTGCCCGAGCTCCCTTCGCTGCAAAGGCGGCTTTTGCCGTTTCGAGCAAGCGATCGCGATTGCGCTGAGCATCTGCTCGCAGCTTACGGAAGGCGGCGGATTGATCTTCATCGGCCAAACGCAATACCTCTTGAAAACGGAAAGCCGCAGTCGGTACGTATAACGCTCTTAAAAGCTAACAGTCTCCGGCGCAGCCGGTGAGTAAGGAATGCGCTCCTTTGTAACGATACGAAGGGCCCAGCCATCAAGTGGGATCCATCATTCGTGAGTCTCGCGGATTAGTTGCGTCGCGAAACACTCGGAGTATCACCGATGTTCCGAGCAGCCTTGGATGGGGCCAAAGGATGCGATGCTTTAACTTCTGAGACTTTGGATCAGCTTTCCCAGCTAAATACCGGCGCAACCTAGTACAGTCGATCGGGCGGCATATCAAGGCGTCAGAGTTCGTCGCCTTTGCAGGCGGACCTGCCAAAGTGCAGCCGATCGCGGATCATACAGAGCTCAAATTAGCTAAAGCTACAGTATCGTAAACATTGCAGCATCAACGATACCAATCGCTCGAAATGAGCAGACAACAGGGGCAACGCTAATAAAATTATGTACTTCCGATAACTGCTTGCATCACGAATTCTGTTATGTGACCTCGCCGATCAGCTATATAAGACTCACTTAGAATTGATTCCTCGAAGGCGGCTGCTAAAGTAAATCTATTCGATATCCCGAAATAACATAACCCTGACAAAGATATATAAAACTGTACTGGGTCATATACCTTACGATAGCGACCGCTGGCCTTACCTCGCGTGAACAAATCCTCTAAACTGTCAACGAGAGGTCGCTGCACGTCCTTAAAATGCTCGAGCTGCGAAATGAATTTACCACCATTGAGGTTTTCTTGGCTTAAGAGCGCCATAAATTCTGGATTCTCCACGAAATAGTCGAACGTGAACTCTACAATTCGTCGCATTCCGCTGACAGGATCCAGGCTTGAGATGTGTAGCCCCAACTCGGCTTCACGTATCTGCTTGTAAGCAAACTCAAGCGTGGCGAGATAAAGGGCCTCTTTGCTCTCATAGTAATGGTAGAGCATTCGGTGCGATAGGCCGGCCTCTTGGATAATATCTGTCACTCGTGCGCCACTGAGCCCATAAAGAGCGAAGTGCTTCATCCCTGAAAGCAATATCCTCCTACTGCTCTCGATTGGATCGCGTCTCTTAATGTCACGTTTGGCTGGAAACGGCGCAGGATCACTCAAGACAGTAATTTTCCATGATTTTTTGTACATAGTCGGGGGCGACCGTATCCTCGATATGAGCGACCGACAAGAACCCATCAAAATCGTCGCTTTGGCGCCCAGCGACATACGCTTAAGCAGGGGTGGCCGCCGCCTTTGGCGAGGCCTGATCGGCGGCGGCAGCATAATGCGTTTGCCGCTCTGCCCTTCTGCGGCTGTGCCAACGTCCAAGAATCCGGCTTCCACCCCGTTGATGCCGGGTCGTTTGTTGCGTGGTTTGCTGTCTTCATCATTCGCGCTTGCCTTAGCCGCCCGACCGCTGTAAGTAACAGAACTGTTCATAAGTACCGTCGCAGAATGGTCCTTCAGAAATAATCGATGAGAAGTGTAGGGAGCAGGCGCATGACGATCAGCTTCACTGGCGTGCCCGCCAGTCCAACTCGGCTAGAGCAGCTCATCGGCGGAAAATGGTCGTCGAGCGCCGGTGGCGAGATCGTACGAAACAGTCCTGCTCACGGCGTTGCCGTATCGATTATTCCTCAAGGCACAGCTGAAGACGTCGATTTAGCCGTTGCCGCTGCCCGTCGACGATTTGACGGCGGTGGCTGGTCAGATTTACCTGCAAACCGACGCGCCGCGATAATTCGCAGGGCTGCCGATATCATTGTGTCGGAAATTGATGAACTCTCGCTTATCGAGACGCTGGAGAGCGGTAAGCCTCTTTGGCAATCGAAGGCGGAAATCGAAGGCGCCACCGAGCTTTGGTACTACGCCAGCGGCCAGGCTCAAACTGTCCACGGCGAAACCTTCAACAATCTCGGCTCCGATCAACTGGGTCTCGTGTTGCGGGAGCCGGTGGGCGTGGTGGGCCTCATTACGCCTTGGAACTTTCCGTTCTTTATCCTTGCCGAGCGTTTGCCTTTTATTCTGGCTGCAGGATGCACGGTCGTAGTCAAGCCCAGTGAACATACCTCAGCAACGACTCTCAGCATGGGGAAGATACTGGAGAGGGCGGGGCTACCAGAAGGCGTCGTCAACATTGTTACTGGCTTTGGCGATCCGGTCGGCCAAGCTATCGTGGCCCACAAAGATGTAGATATGGTCTCGTTTACGGGGTCAACGCGGGTCGGGCGATCTGCCGTGATGGCCTCGGCCGCAAACCTGAAAAAATTGAGTCTTGAGCTCGGTGGCAAGAACCCTGTTGTAGTGATGCCGGACGCTGATCTCGATAAGGCCGCTGACGGCATCGTCTACGGAGTCCTGCATAATGCAGGTCAGTGTTGCGTCTCCGGTAGCCGACTTCTTGTCGCCAAAGATATTGAAAAGGCACTCACCGACAAGGTCCTAACTCTAATGTCGCGCGTGAACGTTGGAGACCCATTGAATCCGGGAACGCGCGTTGGCCCCATAGTCAATCGCTCGCAGCTTGATCGCATAATGGGACTGATAGGCGAGGGAAAGGCCGAGGGCGGAGACCTTCTCCAAGGTGGGTTTACGCTCGACAACACAAAGGGCCTTTTCGTGGCCCCGACAGTTTTGGCCAACGTTAAACCCGACATGAAGATCGCCAAGGAGGAAGTATTCGGCCCCGTCCTCGCGATAACCGCGTTCTCATCACTAGGTGAAGCAATTCAGATAGCGAACGACACCGATTACGGACTTTCCGCAACGATTTGGTCGACCAATCTAGACAGTAGTTTAGCTCTGATGCGGAAAATCAAGGCGGGCAGGGTCTGGATCAATACCACTATAACGGGCGGCCCGGAAATGCCTATAGGCGGCTACAAAGAGTCTGGATTGGGCCGTGAGACCGGCATGAGTGGCGTCTCTGAATATACTGAGGTCAAGTCGGTTATTGTCGACCAAGGTGCACGAACACCCTGGGTCATATAGCGAAAAGTTTCAAAGCCAGAATTCCGGCAAAAGTACGAGACCGACGACTTTCCGGTGCTTCAACGTCCGGTGGGGTTTGTCTTCGGAGGATTTTGGCTGCCTAAGACGACACGCGATCCGGAGCAAAGAAATGACTCAACTCATTAGTGGAACTTCACCGGCTCTTGGGCTGATGGCGTTCTGGGCGAGAATCGACGACGACTATTTGTTGAAATTTCAACAGTGGCACAACTGTGAGCATGTACCCGAGCGTGTGTCCATTCCCGGCTTTTTGCGAGGAAGACGATATCGAGACATGAACTGCTCGCCCTTTTTTCTTATGTTTTACGAGACGATAAACACCGAGTGCCTAGGAGCTGCTCCCTACCTGGCGGCACTAAACACTCCGACTCCATGGACAAAGGAGGCACTAACCCATTTTCGTGAGCCAGCGCGAAACATCTACACACTACGCACGCAAGCAGGCGACGGAGCAATTAACCCCGCACCCTACCTAGCCAGCATGCGCTTCAACTTGGCAGACTCCGGCAGTGTCGATGCTATAGAAAAACTAGGATCTCGCTGGCTCGATTCCATAGCGAAGATCGGTGGAGTTCGACGCGCGCGCCTCTACGAGGTCGATGAGACGATAACCGGCATCGTGACCAGCGAGCGTAAGATTTATGGAAATGGACCAGGGGCGCAGCAGTACCTGACGCTGATAGAGGCCGATCTACCCCATGAAACCTGGTCAAAGCAAGTTGTCGATGCGCTGTTCCAGATTTTTCCTGCTAACGACCCAAGAATCGATCTAACAAGTGACTATTTTTGGCTTGAATTTGGGTACACCGACCCTTCCTGGGCTGCAATCTCCTAAAGTTTAAGGAAATACGCAAATGAAATTACTACGCTGTGGGCCACTTGGTGCCGAAAAGCCTGCAATTTTGGATAGGGATGGAATTGCTCGCGACTTATCTGGCATTGTCGATGACATCACGCCATCTGTGATAAGCAACACTGAAGTCCTTGAGCAGTTGGGTACACTAGACCTTTCAAAGCTAACCCCAGTGGCAAACAATGAGCGGATTGGACCACCACTTTCCAAGGTCGGAAAAATAATTGGCGTTGGACTAAATTATTCGGATCATGCTGCCGAATCCAATCTGCCGGTACCCAAAGAGCCGATCCTTTTCATGAAAGCGACAACTGCGATTTGCGGTCCGTACGACGACGTCGAACTTCCTCCGGGGTCCGCGGAAGTAGATTGGGAAGTAGAGCTTGGATTTGTGATTGGAAGGCGCGCCAAAGCTGTCTCGCTTAACGACGCAATGGACCATGTGTTCGGATATCTCATTGTGAATGACGTGTCTGAGCGCTGCTGGCAGGCACGTCGTGAGGGTCAATGGATGAAGGGCAAAAGCCATGACACATTCGCACCACTTGGCCCTTGGTTGGTTACACGAGACGAAATTTCTGACCCGCAGAACCTGGGTATGACCCTCGACGTGTCGGGCGTCCGCCGCCAGAACGGTTCCACCAGGACCATGATTTTCGGAGTTGCACATCTAGTCCATTACGTGAGTCAGTTTATGACGCTGGAAGTAGGGGACATCATCACCACGGGAACCCCTCCCGGCGTTGGTCTAGGGTTGAAGCCGCCAGCCTATCTAAAGGATGGCGATGTAATGCGACTCGCTATCGAAGGCCTGGGGCACCAGCAGCAGATTGCACTCGCCAAATAGCACCGTGCCATTAGCTTAAGCAGGCAACGTTTCGAAGGACCCGATGTTATGTCGAAGTCACATAGGTGTGTTTCGAGACTCTTGTCGCTCTAGTCTTCCCAACGGGATAAATTCATGGAAGTCGAAGAGTACGATTACATTGTTCTAGGCGCCGGTACAGCCGGTTGTATTTTAGCGAACAGACTTTCTGCTGACGGTCAGAATCGAGTGCTCGTCCTCGAAGCCGGCGGCAATGACAACTGGATCTGGTTCCACATCCCCGTTGGCTATCTATTTGCAATTGGAAACCCGCGTTCTGATTGGATGTTTAAAACAGTTTCCGAGGCTGGCCTCAACGGTCGGTCCCTTGCATATCCGCGAGGAAAGGTAATTGGGGGTTCCTCCGCAATTAACGCGATGATTTCTATGCGAGGGCAGGCTGAGGATTATGACCACTGGCAGCAGTTGGGATTGCTCGGCTGGAGCTGGGACGATGTGCTGCCTGTATTCCGACGCCTCGAGGACCACTTCCTCGGCGAGAGCGATATCCATGGCGTGGGCGGTGGTTGGCGCATAGAGGCTCCGCGCGTCTCTTGGCCAATTCTAGACGCTGTCCGAAACGCGGCCGAGCAAATGGGCATCTCGAAGGTCGATGACTTTAACACCGGGAATAACGAGGGCTCTGGTTATTTCCACGTCAACCAAAAGCGCGGTCGACGCTGGTCATCGGCTCGAGGATTTCTGAAGCCAGCGCTACATCGAAGCAATCTTGAACTCAGAACAAACTGCGATATCGAGAAGGTCTCCAAGGGCTCAGGTGGAAAGATCGAGAAAGTCGTCTATTGGCGCCACGATCGGCAGATGGTTGCGAAGGCGCGGCGAGAAATCATTCTCTGCGCCGGAGCAATAGGCTCAGTTCAGATTCTTCAGCGCTCCGGTATAGGCGATGAGCGGATGCTGCGATCCCTAGGGATCGATGTCGTGCATCATCTGGCCGGCGTCGGCCGCAATCTTCAAGACCATCTGCAACAGCGCGCAATCTACAAAGTCCAAAACACTCGAACTCTGAATGAGACGTATCATAATATTTTTAGACGAGGATTAATGGCAGCTGATTATGGCCTGCGCCGACGCGGGCCGCTCACCATGGCACCATCCCAACTTGGTATTTTTACCCGCTCAGACGTGCATCAAGATCGACCAAACTTACAATTCCACATCCAACCGCTCTCGCTGGATCGCTTCGGCGAACCACTCCATAAATTTGCGGCAATTACCGCCAGCGCCTGCAATCTACGTCCGACCTCTCGAGGCGAGGTGCGTATCACTTCGTCCAGTCTCAATGACAAGCCTTTGATCGCTCCAAACTATCTGTCAACGGACGAGGACCGACGAGTTGCCGCCGATGCCATTCGCGTTACCCGGAAATTGATGAGTCAGCCCGCACTCGCTGCCTACTATCCTAATGAGTACCTGCCCGGGCCCGCGGTCGGTAATGACGACTTATCCCTCGCCAAGGCAGCCGGAGATATCGGGACGACAATATTCCATCCTGTGGGGACTGCAAAAATGGGCCTGTCGAGCGACGCGACGGCTGTAGTGGACGGGAGATTGAAAGTGATCGGCTTAGCTGGCTTACGCATCGCGGACGCTTCAGTAATGCCCACAATCACGTCCGGAAATACCAACACCCCTACAGCAATGATCGCGTTCAAAGCGGCCGATCTGATACTTCATAATTAAGGCCAGCTGCGCCGCTACCTCTGTAAAATTTGAACGAAACATCATCGCCGCACTATTCGCATTCAGGAAGAGGAGTGGGCGGGTGGACCTGCACTACCTCGCAACGAGCCTTCGAGGCGCTTGTGCGCAACGTCGCTCTCAGAGGCACGAGAGTGAGCCACTACCGCCAATTACTCTCTCACGTTGATTAAAGCGCCAGTATTTCGCGCCGATCCTATTCCGTCCAAATAACTAACTGATTAGTTCTCGATGTTGCGTGTCAAATCGGCATAAACCCCCTATTTTCAAACATTTATAAGACAAATAAAATTGGGGCAGAGGTCACCGGCTGCGTCGATTCTGCGTAGCCGATCTTGCCTAGTTCTCGAAACGCTGATACTAAGTAACAGTTATGTTCATTTGCGTCCGCGCTTGCCTGAGATCAGCCTGCGCTAATAACTCGAACTCGCAAAATCCGGGAGGAAGCCTTGTCATTTATCAAGACGTTTATCGAACAGGAAACAATCCGCCGTCGCGACTTTTTGCTCGGAAGCGCGCTCGGGCTCAGCGGCCTGACCCTAACGACTATGCTTCCGACGCAAGCGTTGGCGGCCGATGATCTTGCACTCGCCTGGAGCTACCGCGATAACAGCAACCCGTATTGGGGAAGGATCACCGGCGGGGGCGAGGCCTTCACTGTGGAAGGCCTGGGCCGTCCCAAGGATGATATGACTCATCTAATCAATGGCGGCTCGAACGAAAAGTCGCTCGCTGATATCAAGGCTTTCGTTGCCAAAACTAACGGCAAATGCGCTATTGGCTGCGACCCCAACGATTCACCGAACTGCCGTCCTGTCGTCGAGGCGGTAAAGGCGGGGGGTGCCTACATATCGACAATCTGGAACAAGACCGACGATCTGCATCCTTGGGATATCGGCGATAACTGGGTAGCCCATATCGGTTGGTCAGGCATCAAGCCCGCTTCTCAGGCAGCGGCACTCCTTTGTAAAACGATGGGCGGCAAGGGGGGCGTTGTCGGCCTAGGCGGGATTGCAGCTAACATCCCGGCAATCGAACGTAAGCAGGGCTGTTTGAATGGTCTGAAAGAATATCCGAACGTAAAGCTCCTCGACTACCAGGCTGCAGACTGGGATACGACCAAGGCCAACGCGATAATGGCAAGTTATATTACGACGTATGGTGACCAAATCACCGGCGTCTTCTGCGCCAATGACACTATGGCGTTTGGTGCGGTCGAGGCACTTCGCGCTGAAGGCCTTGCCGGGAAAATACCCGTGACTGCTTATGACGCAGGCGCGCAAACGATTGACTACATCCAGAAGGGCGAAATCCTGGCTACCGTCGACCAGACCCCTTACTGGGGAGGCGGAATTGCACTTGCGCTTGCATACTATGCCGCGAAGGGTGCATTTAAACCATCGGATGAGCCCAAGGCCCACAGAGAGTTTAACGGGCCGACCATTCTCATCACCAAAGAAAACGTCGACGAGTTCAAGAAAAAATATATTGACGCGACGCCGAAATACGACTGGAAGGACTTCTGGGCCTTGTCCCAAGGTCAGATCGACTATAACCGCAACTAGTCAATCCTCCCCAACTTGGCGGAGCGCGGTGACGCGCTCCGCATTTTGCCATCCGTGGGCTAATTAAGTGTCGCGATTGCTGTCCAAAGATGTCTTGAGACAATGGGTGCCCGTTTTAGTGCTAATTGCACTTTGCGCGGCATTTACGTTGGTCAATCCGAATTTCCTTTCGGTTCGAAATGGTGCACGCATTGGGCTGTTGGCAGCACCCACGCTTCTTGTCGCAATCGGAGTGACCTTTGTTATTATAATGGGCTCAATTGATCTTTCCATGGAGGGCGTAGTTACCTTTTGCGCCATGGTTTTCGCCAAGGTGTTCGTGGCTAATGGCGGATTCGATGGCTATGGTTGGACGGCGATCATTTTGGCGGTGGTGGTTGGAGCCCTTGCAGGACTCTTAGGCGGCGTTGTCCAGGTCTGGCTCAAAATCCCTTCGTTCATGTCGAGCCTGAGCATGGGCTTCGTCGCGCTTGGGGCAACCTTCGTCTTATCACATGGATATCGCGTCACCGTCGACGATACTGTCTTTCGCTCCTTGCTAACGGACCGCGTATTTGAACTGCCCTATATGATCTATTTCGCTCTAATAGCCTTGCTTTTTGCGCTGTTCATCGAGCGTTTCACGGTGGTGGGACGAAATATCTTTGCCATTGGCGGAGGCGAGGAGCAGGCGCGTGCTTCTGGACTGAACGTTGTGAGGGTCAGAGTAATCGCCTTCGCGATCGCGGGTTTCTTCTACGGTTTGGGTGCATTGCTGTCTGTGGCACGGGTGGGCATCGCTGACGAGACGAACGGCTCCAATCTCATGTTCACGTCGATCACCGCTGTCGTGGTCGGCGGGACCTCACTCGGTGGTGGTCAGGGTGGTGTTCTAAATACATTGGTCGGCACCTTGATTGTTGCAGTGATCAGCAACGGAATGGTTGTAATTGGCTTGCCAAGCTACATCCAGAGCGGCGTTCTAGGGGCCATTGTCATCGTGGCCGTTGCCCTCTCGACCAATCGGAAAGCCATTCGCTTTATTAAGTAGGCTGGTATGCTTGAACTGAAGAAAGTCGAAAAGTCGTTTCCCGGAGTTCGCGCCTTGAAAGGCGTGGATTTCAGCATTGCTGACGGGGAAATTGTCGGCTTGGTCGGTGAAAACGGCGCAGGCAAGTCGACCCTCATGAAGCTTCTTTATGGGCAATTTCCTCACGATTCCGGCGAAATATTGATCAACGGCAAGGCTGTTCGGTTTGATAATCCTAGATCCGCCACAGATCTTGGCATCGGAATGGTGTTCCAAGAGCAGTCTCTGATAGGCAACCTTTCCGTAATGGAGAATATATTTCTCGGCCACGAGCGAGGCTTTGCACGTGGAGGTATCATAGGCTGGCGAGCGATGGCAGCTGCGGCCCGCAAACAGCTTGCGAAGGTGAAGCTAGACATCGACCCCAAGGCGCGCACGGAAACATTGAGCTTCGCGCAGCGCCAGCTTGTTGAACTCGCAAAGGTCCTGACTCTAGAAGAACGAGTTAAGGGTCACCTTGTCATCCTTCTCGACGAACCGACGTCCGTGCTCTCTAGGACAGAAGTCGAATTACTCTTCTCGCTCGTGCGTGAACTTCGCTCGCGCGCTTCCTTTGTTTTCGTTTCCCATCGTCTCGATGAAGTCCTTGAAATCTCGGACAGAGTCTATGTGATGAAGGACGGCGAAGTCGTTGATGTTGTGAAGAGCAGTGAGGCTGCTGTTGAATCGATTCAGCACAAGATGGTCGGGCGACTCATAAAAACAGAATTTTATCGTGAATCAAAGCAACTGCCATTTGATCAGCACAACACTCTGTTGCAGGCTCGCGGTCTGAGCCTTCGCGGCCACTATGAAGACATCAGCTTCGGTCTCCATGCCGGGGAGGTTTTGGCGATAGTCGGAACAGACGGCTCCGGCAGGGAAGAAGTGATGAGGTCGGTCTTTGGCCTGGAGTGCCCGACGTCCGGGCTTCTGGAGGTTGGCGGCGAAAAGGTCACCGAGCATACACCCGCAGAGGGGGTGAGACGTCGAATTGGTTATGTTCCCCGTGAGCGAAAGTTCGAGGGCATAGTGCCTGGCATGAACATTTTCGAGAACATGACTCTTTGCAACATCAGTGCGCTGAGCGGCAACGGTTTTTTGCATATCCAGGAAGAGCGGTCACTCGCGACTGAATGGATCAAAAAGCTTTCGATTAAGACGCCTTCTGAATTCACGGACTGTGGAAATTTGTCCGGCGGCAATCAGCAAAAAGTTGTTTTGGCGAAGTGGAGGAGCGCTGGGTCCAAGGTTATTCTGCTCGATCATCCAACGCGCGGTCTTGATATAGGTGCAAAGGAGGATGTCTACGACATGGTACGTGAGATGTGCGCTGACGGCTGCGGCGTCCTTCTCATCGCGGACACGCTGGAGGAGGCGATAGGTCTTGCCCACACAATCATAGTGATCAAGGACGGCCGCATCCAGAAAACTTTCGACTGCGCCCAGGGCAAGCCGACGCTCTTCGATCTCGTACATTACATGGTTTGAGGAGCGTCAGATGAACCTCGACAAGCTTCGCGCTTATTTTCCCGTTCTCACGCTCATCGTATTGGTCATCTTAGTTGGTATAATGGACCCTTCGTTTCTGCGCATAGAAAGTTTGCTCAACCTTGCTGCGGATGTGTCGGCGCTCTTTGTAATGGCACTGGGAATCACCTTCGCGATCTACATCGGTAGCATTGACCTTTCGGCCCAGTCTCTGGCCAGCATGACCACCGTCATAGTCTCATCGGCGATACCTGCACTCGGTTTTGGTGCGGTACCATTGGTGTTGCTTATCGGGGCAGCCTTCGGTGCTGCTTCGGGCCTAATCGCAATCAAAGCGAAGATCCCGACCTTTATCGCTACGCTTGCTACCGGCGGGATCGCTTATTCGATCGCACAATATGTATCAGGCCAGAAGGGGTTGTCCATCGACAGTGCCTTGCGCGAGAGCCTGCTAGGCTGGATGTTTGGCAACATCGGACCTATTCCGAAGGAGCTAATTGTTGCGGGCGCACTCCTCGTCGCAGCAGTCATTGTTGAGCGACGAACAGTCGTTGGTCGGGTATTCAAAGCGATCGGGGCGGGCGAAGCCGGCGCAATCGCGTCTGGCATCCGAGTTGAGCGATTTAAGGTTGCAGCATTTGCGATTTCCGGCGCTCTTGCGGCGATGTCCGGGTTAATGCTTGCTGCTCGCCTGTCAGGCGGATCGCCTTCGGCTGCTGATCAGTTTCTCTTACCGGCCATTGTTGCTGTTCTGGTCGGAGGAACGCCATTGACGGGTGGAGTAGGCGGTGTCGTAAACAGCTTGATCGGTGCTCTGATCGTCGCTGTCGTCCGGGCGAGCATGGTCTATCTTGACGTCCCCGTGCAAGGTCAGCAGATATTTTTCGGTTGTGTGCTCATCGTAGCAATCGCTCTGACCATAGACCGTCGCAAGGTTCGAACCGTAAAATGATGGGTCGATCGGGGGTGGTCGCAAACTTGTTGGTCCCGGCACTGAGCCTACCCTGGATTGCCGCGACCGCCATTCATCAGGAGCCGATTAGCTCGATGCGCCGGGCAAGCTGCTTTACAACGCGCCTGCCTCGCTTAGCGTCTTCTTTCTTGCACCTACCAGCGCTGCCTGCGCCACTGCCAATCTCGCGATCGGCACGCGGAAGGGCGAGCAGGACACATAGTCCAGCCCGATCTTCTCGCAGAAGGCGATCGAAGCCGGATCGCCGCCATGCTCGCCGCAGATGCCGAGTTTGAGGCCCGGGCGCTGCTTGCGACCGCGTTCGGCGCCGATCTCCACCAACGCGCCGACGCCTTCCTGATCGATCGACACGAAGGGATCGACGGCGAAGATGCCCTTCTGCACATAGGTGCCGAGGAAGGAGGCGGCGTCGTCGCGCGAAATGCCGATGGTGGTCTGGGTGAGGTCGTTGGTGCCGAAGGAGAAGAACTCGGCGCTCTCGGCGATCTCGCCGGCCCGGATGGCGGCGCGCGGCAGCTCGATCATCGTGCCGACCTGGTAGACCAGCTTAACGCCGCGCTCCTTCTCAACGGCCTGCGCCATCGCATCGATGCGGGCCTTGACGATGTCGAGCTCTGCCCGCGTCGCCACCAGCGGCACCATCACTTCCGGCGTCACCGGCTGGCCGGTCGAGGCGGCGGCCTCGATGGCGGCTTCAAAGATGGCGCGGGCCTGCATCTCGGCGATCTCGGGGAAGGCGACCGCAAGCCGGCAGCCCCGGAAGCCGAGCATCGGGTTGAACTCGTGCAGTTCCTGCGCGCGGGCCTTCAGCTTGGCCGGCGAAACTCCTATAGAGGCTGCGACCTCCTCGATCTCGTCGTCCGTGTGCGGCAGGAATTCGTGCAACGGCGGATCGAGCAGGCGGATGGTCACCGGCAGGCCCGACATGATCTCGAAGAGCTGGCGGAAGTCCTCGCGCTGCATCGGCAGCAGCTTGGCGAGGGCGGTGCGGCGACCCTTCTCGTCGTCGGCCAGGATCATCTCGCGCATGGCTACGATGCGGCCTTCGTCGAAGAACATGTGCTCGGTGCGGCAAAGCCCGATCCCCTCGGCGCCGAAGGTGCGGGCCTGGCGGGCATCGGCCGGCGTTTCGGCATTGGCGCGCACCTTCATGCGGCGCACGCCGTCGGCCCAGACCATCAAATCGGCGAACTCGCCCGACAACTCGGGCTGCACCATGGCGATCTTGCCGGCAAGCACCTGGCCGGTCGAGCCGTCGATAGTGATGATATCGCGCTTCTTGAAGGTCTTGCCGCCGGCGATCAGCGTCCCTGAAGCGCCGTCGACGCGGATATTGCCGGCGCCGGAAACGCAGGGCTTGCCCCAGCCGCGCGCCACCACGGCAGCGTGCGAGGTCATGCCGCCGAGGCGGGTGAGGATGCCGAACGCTGCCAGCATGCCCTTGATGTCCTCGGGGCTGGTTTCCTGGCGCACCAGGATGACACTCCTTCCGGCAGCCTTGCCGGCTTCCGCTTCCTCCGACGAGAACACGATTTCGCCCGAAGCCGCGCCGGGGGAGGCGGGCAGGCCGCGCGCGATCTCGATGCGCTCGGCCCTGGGGTCGATGGTGGGATGCAGCAACTGGTCGAGCGAGCCGGGATCGATGCGCGCCACCGCCTCTTCCTTGCTGATCAGCCCTTCCTTGACCATCTCGACGGCGATACGCAGCGAAGCCTTGCCGGTGCGTTTGCCCGAGCGGGTCTGCAGCATCCACAGCTTGTTGTCCTCGACCGTGAACTCGATGTCCTGCATGTCGCGGTAGTGCTTTTCGAGCTTTCTGGTGATGCCGACGAACTGCTCGAAGGCAGCCGGCATGGCATCTTCCATCGAAGGCTTGCTGGAACTCGAGGCCGCGGCCGCGGCCCTGGAGATCGATTGTGGCGTGCGGATGCCGGCCACCACGTCCTCGCCCTGCGCGTTGATCAGGAACTCGCCATAGAGCGCGTGCTCGCCGGTGGAAGGGTTGCGCGTGAAGGCGACGCCGGTGGCCGAGGTCTCGCCGCGATTGCCGAACACCATGGCCTGCACGTTCACTGCCGTGCCCCATTGCTCGGGGATGGCGTGCAGGGTGCGGTAGGTGATAGCGCGGGCATTCATCCAGGAGGAGAACACGGCGCCGATGGCACCCCAGAGCTGCTCCTGCGGATCTTCCGGGAAGGGCGTGCCGAGTTCTTCCTTCACCAGCGCCTTGTACTGGCCGACCAGTGTCTTCCAGTCCTGCGCCTGCACGTCGGTGTCGAGCACATAGCCCTTGCGCTCCTTGTAGGTGTCGAGCAGTTCCTCGAAATGGCTGTGGTCGACGCCGAGCACCACGTCCGAATACATGGTGATGAAGCGCCGGTAGCTGTCCCAGGCAAATCGCTCGTTCTTCGAAGCCGCCGCTACCGCCGCCACCGTGGTGTCGTTGAGGCCGAGATTGAGCACGGTGTCCATCATGCCGGGCATCGAGGCGCGGGCGCCCGAGCGCACGGAGACCAGCAGGGGATTGGCGGCATCGCCGAAGGTCTTGCCGGTGATGCGCCCGATCTCGGCGAGGGCTACCTCGACCTGGCCCTTCAACTCCGGCGGATACGACCGGCCATTGGCGTAGTAATAGGTGCAGACCTCCGTGGTGACGGTGAAGCCCGGCGGCACGGGCAGCCCGATGTTCGACATCTCCGCCAGGTTGGCACCCTTGCCACCCAGCAGGTTCTTCATGCCCTGTTCGCCCTCGGCCTTGCCGTCGCCGAACCCGTACACCCACTTCGTCATTAGAATCCCCACATTTCATTAGGTTCCTTCAGCCTTTGGTCATCAGTAACGACATAGAGGTTTGCTCAATTATGGGGCCGGTTGACGCCCCCCCCGGCAGTCCCTCATGGGCGACGTCGTTTGGTAGAGCCGAGACGCTTCTGGACCGCGATTGATTGAAGGTCGAGCTGATTAGAGAGGGTCGTGGCGAGTGCCACGTCCTCCGGTAGCGTTAGTAGCCCAAACTTTACTGCACTAAAATCCTCGGCGATAGCCTGATGGCCAACGCCTAATTGAAGAACACCGTTCCTACCAATCATCAATATCATTTTGACTTTTTAGGCACCACCAGCGGAAAATGCCGTTGCCTTTAGTAAATTCCTACAGTAGGCTTGCGCATAAGAACATTAAATAACACTGGCGATCATGGCCAACTGAGAATTTGAGCGACGGCAAGTTCGTCGCGCAGACAATCTCGTTAGTTCCACGATCTACCAATCATAAGGAGGAACGGCTTTGTCCCAGTTACAAGGTAAGGCAGCGCTGGTGACGGGTGGGGCGCGCGGAATCGGATTTGGCATAGCCGAGGCTTTAGCCGCCGCTGGAGCAAAAGTTGCGATCATAGACATTGATATTGAGGCGGCAGAGGCGGCAGCGACAAAGCTCTCCAGCACAGGCGCTGAGGCGATCGCACTAGCGGCTGACGTAAGTGACGAATCTGACGTGCCCCGGGCGTTTGCAGAGGTCGCTACGAGACTTCAGGGATTGCATATTGCCGTTAACAACGCGGGGACCCTTGGCTTAGGCACAATCACAGAGCTCACAGGGCAAGAGTGGGATCGCGTCTTAAATCTAAATCTTCGGTCGGTCTTTCTCTGCTGCAAGGCAGAAATCGAGCTAATGAGGCCCCAAAAATGGGGGCGGGTGATCAATACGGCATCCATCGCGGGGAAGATTGGCTTCCCTGGAATGGCCCATTACTGCGCTTCGAAATTTGCCGTCATTGGCCTCACCAACTCGGTGGCTAAGGAGGTGGCCCGAGAGGGAATTACGGTCAACGCTGTCTGTCCAGGACTCGTAGGAACTGGAATGTGGCGTGGAAAGAATGGGGTCGCAGAACGTTGGCGAAGAGCTGACGAGACAGAGGAAGAATCCTGGAGGCGGCATCAAGACACCCTGCTTCCGCAGGGCGAAGCCCAAACCCCAGAAGATATTGGACAGATGGTGGTTTACTTGGCGGGCGCGCCCCATGTCACCGGACAGGCACTAGCCGTGGACGGCGGATTTTCTCTATAGCGAAAGAAAAAATGCTCGCGCCCAGTTTATACCAAGCAAAACTATAGATTATACTCTCTTTTTTTCTAGTATTACAAGTAAAATTGATGATTTACGAATTTTACAAAGCAAAAGTCACGACAAATATTTTGAGTCATCATTTTCTTCATCCTATACTAAGCCCACTGAACTTACCAAATCTGAAAGAACAATCCCCACCATCGGAGGAATTATGAATCGCACGGTCCTTCTAGCCGCAAGTTTGGCGTTCGCATTTTCAGCCGGCGCCGCCAACGCGCAAAATCAGTGTGTTGGAAAGGTTCCTGAACTTCGGGTAATCGCGCAGGCATCACCATCGGTTTTGGTAACCGAAGCCAATCTGCCGGAGTTCGAACAAAAATGGAAAACTAAGGTAACAATCACTAAATTCGGCGAGCAAGAGCGACGGGCGAAGGCCAGATTAGACCTCTCTCTCGGAGCCGGCGTCTACCATGTAATTTACATGGAAGAAGGCAACCTCGCCGAGTACGTTAAGGCCAATTGGCTCTATCCAATCAAGCCGCTCGTTCCCACCGAGTACGACTTCGACGATTATCGCAAAGACATGTCATCCATCGCCACAATCGACGGAGTGCAATACTACGCTCCGTTTGAAGGGGGAGGGGACATACTGATGTACCGAAAGGACATCCTTGATGCGAAGCACATTAAGGTCCCGACTACTTTTGACGAGCTGGAAGCAGCGATTAAAGCCGTGCACGACCCAGCACACGGAATCTACGGTTGGGCAATGCGAGGCGAACGCGGCTTTGGAATGAACGTTTGGAGGTGGATCCCCCTATACGTAATGAACGGAGGCAAATGGTTGACGGATGACGGTAAACCGGCTTTTGCCGGCGATATCGGCGTGAAGGCCACGCAGCAATACCTCGACCTCATGAAATACACGCCTCCTGGCGGCGGCAGCGCCTCCTGGTCTGACGCAGTCGAAGCGTTTCGAAGCGGCCAGGTGGCATTTTTCATCGAAGTCGACGTTTTCGGTCCTTGGATGGAAGACCCCTCGAAGTCGAACATTGTGGGCAAGGTCGGATACGCGCCGCCACCGGCGCCGCTTCCTTCCGCAGGTTGGGCGCACGGATGGGCGATCTCAACCGTCGCTGTCAAAGACAATGACGATTGCCTCAAGGCGGTGGCCGGAGACTTTGTGGGCTGGTCAACGTCAAAGGAAATGGAGCAGCGCCGCCTAAAGGCCGGCATGATTTCCGACATCGGAAGACAATCTACTCTGACCAGCGACGCCTACAAAAAGGCTGTCAACCCAGACTGGTTGAAAGCTGTGCTGACTACGCAGCCAGAGACCCGGGTACTCTTCCTGCGCCGCCCCGAGTGGCCCCAGGTCGGAGACTCGCTCGGACTGGTTTTGGAACAGCTCTCCACCGGTCAACGAGCAGATGTGGCCGGCGCTCTCAAAGAAGCGAGCGACCAAGCTGAAGACGCTCTTAGCAACTAATTCAGGACCGATGGCGCCGGCCGATCATTCGGCCGGCCGCCCAGGGGAGTAGACAATGTCCGCGCGTTTCCGCTGGCTGATTATAGGGCCAAGCATAGTCTATCTTGCTATGTTTGCCGCATTTACACTGGCCGGATCGATCTATCTTTCCCTCCAAAATCGAACGCTCGGTGAAAAGCTCTCGCCGTTTGTAGGAATTAGGAATTTCCAGCGCCTTTTCAACGACCATCGTTTTCACAACGCTTTAGCCGTAAGCGCGATTTGGGAACTCGTTACCGTCTTCGGAACAATGGTTCTTGCGACAGCGCTAGCTGTAGCTCTCTACGAATACGTCAAGCGACGCCAATTGCGAGACCTTCTTTGTCTATTATTCTTGATTCCGATTTTGCTTCCTCGCGTGGCAGTCGCATACATCTGGCGTTTTATTTATTCTCCGACTCTAGGAATAGCGAATTATTTGGGAACGCAAGTTGGGTTGCCTCCATCAATTTTCTTGTCTTCACCCGACGGCGCCCTATACTGGGTAGCAGCCGTCGACATTTGGCAATGGGCTCTGTTTTATACGGTAATTATCGCGAAGCTGATCGAGACCTTGCCCCCAGAGCCCCTCGAGGCGGCAAAGATGGATTCCGCCGGCACTCTGGTTACCTATGGCCAGATAATTCTGCCGATGCTCTCAGCACCTATGCTCAGCTTGGCTCTTGTAAAATCCATCGAGTCACTTCGGTCCTTCGATCTCATCTTCATAATGACCGGAGGCGGCCCAGGAACGGCAACCGAGACACTTGATCTTTTGGTTTATCAGGTAGGTCTGAACCTGACGGGTCGGGTGTCGTATGCCTCAGCGATGTCGCTCGTCCTGTTGATCGTAACTGCTGCCGGTCTTGCCGCCATATGGAAAGGCACAAGAAAATGGGCAGTTTAGTTACGAAGGCGATAGGCTATGCATTACTGGCAATAGCGGCTGCGGTGGCTGTCCTTCCAATTTTATGGACGCTCATCAATTCCTTCAAGGAGTTGCACGATATTATTACTCCGATTCCCGTCTTTATATTCGTTCCTACCCTCGAGAACTATTCAACGATTCTGGGATCGTCTGCTGTCTTAAATGGCCTTAAGAACTCCGTATTCGTTGTGTTCGGTTCGGTGTTCTTCGGAGCCATTCTGGGTATTCCTGCCGCATATGCGATCGCAAGATCGAGCCTACGAGCCAAGGCGGAGCTCCAATTCTTTTTTCTGTCGATGCGGTTTACGCCGCCAGTTGCCATCGCCGTTCCCCTTGTCGTGCTTTATTTGCAGCTCAATTTGTACGACAGCGTAACGGGCCTTGTATTGGTGTACCTGGTTGTTTCCCTGGCTACGATCGTCTGGCTGAGTGTCCCTGCTTTTGCGAGGGTGCCCCTAGAAATTGAAGAAGCGGCAAGGATGGATGGCTGCTCTTCGTTCGTCGTGATGACGAGATTTGCGATACCGGTGGCGCTTCCTTCTTTGTTCGGCGCCCTCGTATTCACGTTCGTCCTGCTCTGGAACGAATTGCTTCTAGCGCTAATCCTGACAGCCAAAAATGGGACTCTTCCAGTCGTTGCCGCGGCGATTACCTCGCTTGGCAAAGAAGTGCCCTGGGGCGTTATCAATGCCACGACAATCATACTCACGGTACCCCCGCTATTAGTCGTCGGGTTGATATTACGATTCATCAAAATAAACGCGCGCGCGCGCTAAAGATAGGATTCGGCTAAGTGGCTTCCATCGACTGCTCACATATCAAAAAGAGCTTTGCCTCTAGTATCATTATACCTGATCTTAGTCTGCAAATCGCCGACGGAGAATTTGTTGTATTGCTTGGACCGTCTGGGTGCGGAAAATCCACTATTCTACGGATGGTCGCGGGGCTTGAGAAAATCGACTCTGGAACGATCCGTATCGGCTCTCGCGTGGTGAATGACATCGAGCCGGGCAGACGT
>Ga0206947_1134_pt1 | contig 19582 bp, 17 predicted proteins | sample Alteio_BWOrgHeat_3_FD_153239 | JGI IMG/M metagenome (GOLD analysis project Ga0206947, IMG submission 153239) | Enriched cells from forest soil in Barre Woods Harvard Forest LTER site, Petersham, Massachusetts, United States -... | ecosystem: Environmental > Terrestrial > Soil > Temperate forest > O...
CTCACTCGTCGTCAACTGCTTGGTTTGGCGACTCTCACCACTGGCGGCCGCATCGGTGGGTGTTCCCCTAGCCAAGGCCGTGCCAAAAACAGGAGAGCAGCATGAACCCATCGAGGATTTTAAACATGACTTGGAGGGGAGCGAAGGCTGGGTTGGCGAGGGCGGTTCGGCGAACGAATCGACCGTCAAACAGTTGCCGGTAGCGACGAGTATTGCCGGCGTTTCTATGCGCTCAAAACCGGGCGGCCTTCGCGAGCTGCACTGGCACGCGATTGCGGCCGAGTAGGCCTACGTTGTGAAGGGAACTGTCCGCAACTTTGCTGAGCGACTGCGGTCCCAATTGGGCGCGGCAAGGTCCGTTGCTGCAGTCAGCGATAATGAATGGGAGTGGTATGTCATCCTCACTCTGTGGTCCCCTCTGCAAGTGATTAGCTTACTGGAAGATTCCAGTGAACAAGCCGTCCGGCTTCACCAGAATTCTCCATTTGTCTCTTTGTTGTCGATGCCCAAGCAACATGCGACAACGCCAAGATCTCGAACAAACCTAAATTCCGACGTTTTTCGTTGCGAGTAGCTACCCCAGTTTTTCGATATGTGCATCACAAGCTCGAGTCCACTTCGGCCGAGGATTGCGCCAAGAATTACACCCAGGAGCGCAATTCACCGACGACCGGTTTATTGAGCAAAGTTCGGAGAAGAAGCTCGACGCCTGCGACCGTAAGCGCTGCGGCAGAAATACCGAGCGAAAAAAGGTAAATCCAGGGCACCGTTAAGCCTTCGGGAGGCGGGTCAAACACCCCTCCAAGCACTTTGATCAACGCGAAGGCAACGAGCCAACCCACGCCGATCCCGACGAGCCCACCGCCAATCAGGACAGTAGCTGCTTCACTCCAGATAAAAGCTCCCAAGTGTTTCCGCTTCGCCCCGAGCGCGGTCAGGATGGCAAAGGATCGCCGTCTTTCCGAGAAGCTCAAGAAGAGCGATAGCCCGCTTGCAGCAACCGCAAACGCAACGGCGAAACTTAACTCTAGAAGCGTAAGCCCCCGAAGGTCGACGGCCGTCAGGCTGGAACTGATTTGTCCCTGCGCCGAAACGACGTCGCTGACCCTAGTCCCGGCAATCGGGCCAACGACCCGGCTCACACTTTGAGCGAGCGACGATGGATCGCCTTTGCTGCGAATCAAAATCGTCCAATCCAGACCGGACGGGACTTGGGATAAGAGGTAAGCGCTATTAACGACTAAAAAAGAATCTTTAGGCGCCGTCGGAAACTCGCGCACCACGCCAACAAAGCAAAACGAGACGTTCTGATACTCGTTGCCGGGCCCATTCCGTAGACGAATGTTCAAACGGTCGCCTCGGTGGAGTTGAAAATCCGTAACGGTTTCCGCTGAGACCAGGATGCCATCCGGTTGATCGGCCAACGCCTTAAGAGCCGATGAGGCGCTGCCTTCCTCGAAGTAGGCGTTTGCCAGAGGGGTGGCATCGCCGAGAGTTTTGGGGTCGATGCCGTAGAGGTCCTGGAGGTCGTTGCCCACGTACGCGTACGCGTGCTGCATGGCCCTCGCTGCGACCGTAGCAGGCAGTTTTTCGAGCTTAGAGAGGAGCCCTGAGGCGAGCGTAGCGGAAGGAATTCCGCTGACCGTCACGTCCGCGCCGTTAGTTAGCGCTGCATCCACCCGGGATTGCGCCTGATAAGTCGCATTAAAGATCGCCGTGGATACCGCGAAAGAGAGGGCGAGGGCCACCAAGCCCATCGCCCGTGAAAGAGGAAGTCGTTGACGCGCCAGGGACGCCGCAATGAGGGGAGAAAGCTTGTTCGAGAAAAACGGCAGACGAAACTTCACCGCCAGCGGCAATCCTCGCTGCAACAGCCATCCGAATAAACGGAGCGTGCCAAGCATCGCGCCAATCCAAAGGCAGAATGGACCGGCAAACGCCTCGTAGTGAACGGAGACGCTCGCAGACCCTTCGGGGGCTAAAACCAGTTCGTAGCCCGCGTCCGCCATCCACCAGAGATCGACCGCCGCCACCGCCAGCAAAACGGCGTCGAGCCAAACCCGGCGCCACAGGGGTCGGCCGCGGGCAAACGGGAATCGTCGCGCCGCTGCCACCGTGGCGAGACGCGCCTCGTGCCATGCTGGCTGTAGCACGGCAAAAAGCGCCAGGAGCAGGGCGACGCAGGTAGCACGAAGCAGCCACCCGCTCACGTTCGTCAGCGAAACGCCTAAGGCGACCTTAAAGAGCTCGGTGAGGGCGAACGCCAACACGCCTCCAAGAAGGCTCCCGCCGACGCCGACCAATGCCGCTTCGGAGGCAGCCAACTTTAGTATCATCGACACCGAAGCGCCACGGGTGCGCATCAAGGCTTGCTGTTGACGACGGTGGATCGCCCCAGAAGCGGCGACCCCTAAGGTTAATAACGCGGCTACTACCAGACCCGGTAGACCCAGGAAGAGAAAAAGCACCCTCGCGTAGAGGGCATCGCCGCGTACGCTCGAGAGCTTCGCTGCAAGGTTGTCGCCGAGCGCTCCGCGTCCGGCAAGATTGAGCGTCAAGTGATTGGCCCGTCGCAGTTCCCATGCGTAGGCCGCCTCAGGAGCGCCCGGTAACTCACCCCGGGTAGTGCGAACGTGGTCCTCAAAACGCACGGAATCCGGCTGATGAGCCATTTGCTCTGCAAAGAGGCGCTGCCAAGTTTCGAGGGGAAGCACGAGCACGTTGTCGGGCGGCGTTTGCCGACCCCCGGAGGGGACGCCCACCTTCTGGAAGAGGAACTCCGCGTCTGGCAGGTTGATGATGCCCTCAACCTTAATGTCGACCGGGGGCAAGCCAGCGGCTCGCTGAATCGTTACGGAGTCACCGATTGACGCGTTCAGGTTGGCGGCCGTCTGTTGGGCAGCTAAGATTCCCTGCCTCGCACCGATCATCCCAGCGATTTCGGCGGGGAATTCCGTTTGGTAACCACGGCCGACGCCCAGCACCACCGCCTCGCCGGTCGTTTGCACCGTTTGGCCGGTCCTGGCGACAAGACCCGGTACGTCGGCGTACGCCACCCTCTCGATTACCGCTTGAGGATCCGTTTCGTGGATCGCCGCTCGAACGGCCCCTTCGTTGGACGGGGAGTTGAGGAGGATCTGCCAATCGATGGGCAGGGAGGCCACCGCGCGACGCGTCATCGTCTTCACACTGGAGTCAACAAACGCGCCCAAACAAGCCAGTAGAGCCACAGAAAGGCCAACGCCAATCGTTGTGCCCACCAAGCTGATGGGCCGGCGTCTGGCTAACCCTATCGTCCACAAGAAAAGCAGTCGCATTCTAGGTTGACCGTTGCTCAAGTTTCCCATGCGTCATGAACCAGTGGGTTGGCAGACGGCCTGCAATCGCCGGATCGTGGGTAGCAACGATCAAGGCGGCGCCGGACTCGGCGGCCAACTCAAGGAGCGCCTCAACCAGCTTCGAGGCCGTGACGCGATCAAGTTGACCCGTCGGCTCATCGGCCAGGATTAACCGCGGTGTGCAGACGAGGGCTCGAGCGACGGCGACCCGCTGCATCTGTCCGCCCGAAAGATCATCCGGAAGCTTATCCGCAAGGGCTGATAAACCAAGCTTCTTGAGTGTACTTAAAGCGGAGAGCCGAGCCTGAGTTGCGCTTTGCTTGGACAGTAACCACACCAGTTCGACGTTTTCGAGCGCGGTGAACGACGGCAGCAAGCTTGGGGTTTGAAACACGATACCGATTTGGTCCGGCCGAAGTTCCACTTGGGGCCCGAGCGCAGGCCAACGGACCACGCCCTGAGTCGGCTGATCCAGGCCAGCCATCAAGTGAATCAAGGTTGATTTCCCGCTGCCCGACGGCCCGATCACGGCCACGTGCGCGCCGGCCCTTACTTGGCACGAGACGTTGGCGAGGGCCGCAAAGTCCAGCAACCCGCGCCTATAGTGACGGCTGACCCCCTCCACAGACACAAGGACATCATCCATCGCTGATCACCCTTCCGTCCGCCAGATTGACCACACGGCCTGCCTTTTGCGCCAGTGCCACGCTATGGGTGGTCACAACCGCCGCGCCGCCATCCTGGCAGTGTTTTTCTATGACTTCCAGGATCCAAACTTCAGTCCCCGCGTCCACCTCACCCGTTGGTTCATCGGCAAGCAGGATTTTGGGATTGACGGCCAAGGCGACGGCCAAACCCGCACGCGCCGCCTCGCCCCCGGAGAGTTGGTCCGGATAAGCCCTCCGATGATGGCCAAGGCCCAAAGCGTCCAGAAGGACGGTGACTCGTCGTTCGTCCTTCTCGCGCGCCAGGCACAATGGTAAGCGCACGTTCTCTTCCACCGTCAGGTGTCCAATGAGATTATCCGACTGCATAAGGAAGCCTATACTTCGAGCGCGAACCGCCGCGCGCTGCGGCTCCGGACGGCGGGTGATTCTTTCCCCAAGAATACGGACCTCACCTCCGTCGGGCTCGTCCGTGCCGGCCAAGCACGCCAGTAGCGTCGATTTTCCGCTGCCGGAGGGGCCCACAATCGCCACCATTTCGCCAGCGTTCACCTGCAGGCTAACGCCGCGCAACGCGAAGGTTTCTTCTTCCTCAGCATGATAGAAGCGGTAAAGCTCCCGAGCCTCCAGAACGGTTCCCACGCGGCTTTTGTCCTCCAGATGGTCTACCAACGGAAACTCTCCGACATCAATTTCCACTGATCGGCATTATCGGCACCCAGGGGTGCCCAAAGAGTCAAGATTGCCACTTTGCCGTCTTTGTAGAAGACGTAGGCTTCTTTCTCGAGACGAATTGTCTTATTGGTGACCGGATTGGCCTCTGAGTCAGCCTCGTACTTAGCCCATAGGGCCGGACCGTTCGGAAGCCGGATTTCTTTGACGCCCTCGACTTTGAATCCCTTTTCGGTCTTTTCAAGCCGCGAGACCACGTCTTTAGACGTTGGGGCGGCGGCCACGACATCCACCGTCACGGCAATGCCGTCAAATTTATCGATGAACCCGACGTCAGGCCCTTGTTCGGTACGCTTCCAGCCCTCGGGCACCTTTACGCGGTAGCCACCAGCGGCAGAGGCGTAGGCTACGAAGACTTGATCATCGGGAATGTCACCCGGAGGATTTTTTTCGGACGCCCAACCGGGCGTCGCAAACAGGGCCCAGCAAAGAACCGCAGGGCCAAGGATTCGGGACAGTGAGGTTTTCATAAAATGGCAGGCATCGGTGCAAGTCCAACCCTAGGAACGCATCTCAACCCGGGGTGAGGGCCATCCGAAGCAATTAGGGTTGCCTTCATGTAAGGTAATCCCGGAAGATGACGCTGCCCTAAATACAAAATGACAAAAGTTTCATCTTGCCATAGCGAACTCCGCACAGTGTGGAATGCGATTCCAGTCTTAGGCTTGGGTTTGATCATCGCCGTGGCGTAGGCGCGCGATTTCAAGGGCGGCGGGCACCGTTCTCTTTTTTGGCGTTGGAGCTGGAGTTGAGATCGCATCGAAAGACTACACGCGCGGAATCGGGGTCTGGGGAAACGGATCGGCGTATCGGCGTCCGCATCTGTCCGGCATCTCAGTTGGCGAAACTGCACGAATTTTGCAGGGGCTTTCATCCCACAGCCTTTTCACCACTAGTCCGATGGAGAGAGCGGCAGAAGGCAAATCGAAAGACCTTTTATGAGATCAGGCAAATCGAGCAGAAGGAACATGCGACTCACGATGAGCTCATAGGATGCTTTATCCTTTTACCGATAAATCGCGCGGCCGAGCGCCTTCTCCAAGCAGGAAGTCTCAAAGGATTCGATATTGCCAAGGAGCACATATGCCCTCCTTCGGAACCGCCAGCCGCTGTTTATCTTTCCGGCATCGTGGCAAATGGCTCGAGAGGCCGGGGTGAGGCTTTAAGGTGTCTCGAGAAAAAGCTCAAGCCGTTAGCGAACTCAGGCGTCCGTTTTCTGTGTACTAGATCTCTTACAGATCTGGGTCTTCGGCTGATGAAACAATATAACTTTATTCCAATTGACTCGACAATAGCGGAAGAACGAGGGAGGCTATCTCGGAAGGACCTATCCTCATATTTCGAGCTGCCGACTCGAGCGAAGCGCAGGAAGGCGAGAATTGCAAATATGCATTCTCACGCCCGTCGAACAGATAGCTCTCCGATCTAGAGGAGTCCACTTCAATTTTTCTCGCTGCGAGTGACTTTCGTTCGCAGAAACTCCTGCAAATCAAATGTCTTAATTCGATGCATTTCGATGTCGCGCCGCAGTCGCACGAAGACCTGATCACGGCCCACTTTGATAATCTCAGCGACTTCCCGGAAAACGATCTCAAGGCTTCGATCGCCGAACCAACGATTTGATAAACTCGCTATGACCTTGGCAAACTGCTCCTGACTAATTGTGCCTTCCTCTGATAGCTCGCAAAGCCAATCGCGGATATTAACCAACGGTTCGGAAAGGCGCCGATACGGTGGCCCCGGTTCGTGCAAGAGAGCAACCTCGTCGTCTCTGAAGTCCTCGATTTGGGTGAACATGCGAAAGACACGACCAAATCCCTTCATACCATATTGCAAAAGCTCTCTGGCTCTAATAGCACCAATAGAGGAAAGGCCCCACACTACCCAGCCTTCATCAATAGCTGAAATTAGCTCTCTATGGCCAACCGACGGATTCTGGTGAAACAAACCGTCAACCAAGACGATCACTGACGGTGGATTTTCCTCAACCAACTTCGCTATGTCCCCTCGCTTCGCGGGCGGCAGTGAGACTACGCCTGCAGGTAATGTGAGTGCTGTACTTCTCAGACCATAGAGCGTTGGACCTGCAAACAGAAACCAAGGATCCTTATCTACAGACATACTCGTTCAGCCGCCTTCCGGCCCGAGGGGTGTCGTGAGTGAAGTATTCCATGCCAGGTATCAGAATTCGCACCACTTTTACAAGACATTTGGGGGGCGAGAGGATAACTCTACAGACGCGCGAAAAACCAACCTCTTGCAGCTTGTTGAGAAGCAACTGAATCAGGTCATCAAGAGATCGAAAGCTACCTTTCCAGTCAGGGATTTCCGTCCACGTGATCTGTTCCTCCAAGTCAGACAAATGCTGATGTGCTTTCCGCAAATAAGCTTTCTTTTTGGACTCGCTCCAATCCTGGAACTGGAGGTGTCGAGTATAGAGGTCGTCGCGTGCACCGTGAATCGATGAGAGTCTGCTTTGTAATGCTTCGCAAAAGGCTCTGGTCGCGGCGATCTCTTTCAGAGCATGGCAGCCATAACCGGTATTGACCCATTTAGGGTCATCGGTTCCCGCTTCGACAACAATAGCACTGAAGTAGGGAACCCCAACTTCTGTGAGACAATATCTAAGGGAAGTTTGCAGTCCGGCTGAAACGATCGCGGTAAACACTGCATGAACTTCCGGAGGCAAGCTCGACAAAACCACCGGCCGAGAAGAATCTCGTAGGAATTGAAAACTGCGGCAGTCGCGCTCAATGATTTCGAAGATCGCGTGGATCGTTGCTTCTAACACATCGTTGCCCGATGCCAGCCCATTTGTATTGCTGCCGAAATAACTGAACTTTTGCCACCCTGCAGGGAAAGGGAAGAATACGAGCTCTGCTGGAAGAAAGCAGGACTTTTTCGCGATCAATTCGACGGCTTCGACTGCCTTGATTGGGTCATCAAGCGACAGCTTTGCCCTAAAGAGCGGACAAAAATCGAGCAGTCCAAGTGACTCGCAATTATCGGTAAGGAAATCTCGCGGAGTACGTGATACGATTGTTAGCTCGTAGGCGGGAGGCTCGGCCAGCGCAAATTCGATCGCCTCCATGTAGGCGCCGACCTTTGCTTCAAGATGACGCGTCCCCTTTCCAGCGTTGACACAAAGAGACCCTCGCATTGCCCGGGGTCTGACGCTTGTGTATACCGGTAGGCCGACTCGGTCTAATCTTGTGATGTCCGTGACTCGTGAAATCCCGATGCGAGTCGCCGTTCGTTTGGCCGCTTCGAGAGAAACCTCCGCAGACTCTGAGCGAAGGCTTGAAGAAAGCTGCAGCGTCTCTAGGGCCATTAGAAGGGTCGCTCCCGAAGGACTTGCGTCCGGTGCGATCGAATGTCGTGCGCGCCCTGAAACTAATTGACGAGCACGCGCGCGAGATCCGCCTCCTTAGACTTCAAGCGTGTCCCTTCTGGACCTGAAGCTTGAGCTCAGGATTCGATTACTGCAGCGTTTGGCCCTTCGGCGAGGGCGCCAGAAGAAAAAAGTCCATCGTGAAGCGCTAGTCGAATCCTGTGAATCGCCTCTTCGCTAATTGCTATTTCGTTGGTTTCTTCGTTCATATCTCTTGATCGCAGTTGACTCCAAAGCCTTTATGATTTCAACAGCCAAGTCAAGTCAAAAGTTGGACCGCCCCGTATCGCCTGACTGATCTCGGTGCGAGTGACGATTCGTACGGTACAAATTCGTCGTTCTCCCCCGCAACCGCAGTGATTTGAAATGCGTGTGCAAACCGAATTGCGCCGACCAATCGGCTTTCAGTTTTTTGACGAATTTGCCTCCCTTTGCCATGTCGCGTAGTTGCCGCTTTAGACGCCAAAGGACGCCGGCTTCGGCTAGTCCACGACTCGGTGTTGCGAAAAGGACGACGTGTTGGGCGCGTGCCGTGAGATCGGCATAATTCAAAGGCGCTCGTTGGACTGCTAGACCGCCCATACTGTGTGCGATTATTGCGAGCGCTCCACTCAACAAGCGGTTGCAAGCTGGTCTTCGTGCGCAGCAGGTTGCCACCATGTCCAGACTGGGGTCGGCGCTCTAGATTCCTGCTAGGTCGATGCGCAGGTTATCGAATTGATGAGATTACTAAATTGTCATCTCTGTTTCACGCTACGTTCACCTTGCCATGCAAATATCGGCAATGACTTCTGGATAGGAGGAAATCGCAAGATCCACGACGTGAAACTGAACTAGTTCTTGACGAGATGTCATTTGAAAACCGAGCCAGATAGCGGCGGCATCTCCAATGAACGTGATATGAAAAGTGACTAAAACTCCCAAAACTTCATCTCATCTAGCGCAGGATGCGCTCGTCGTTGTTGCTCACCGTCCGCTTTCGCTTGTCAGACAGTGGCTCCCGATCGTGCTGGTTCTTCTGAATGCATTGTTATCCACGGTCGCTGAAGTGCTTCTCAAGATTGGCGCGATGCATCTCCCTGCTATCGTACTACCCCCGTTCATTTCATTTGTCTCGCCCATCTTCAGTTGGTGGGTAGTGCTAGGTATTTTTGCTTACATTGGTAGTTTATCCTTATGGTTGCTTGCCCTCCCGCATCTCCCTCTACACTTGGCTTTCGGTCTATCATCGACCGTTCATCTGCTGGTGCCGATCGCCTGCTGGCTAGTGCTGCATGAGATCATCCCTCTTGGGCGCGTCCTTGGCATGATTCTCATCCTAGCCGGCACTTTGACCCTGGGATTATCTCACAAGTAGTTGTCGCTGCTAAATCGCACTATTGCGCAATCCGCCTCACGGGCGAGACAGGAGATTGAACCTCCAAATAAAGGGAACGTCGGTCGACGCTCCTTTCTTAAAGGCTTAGGTATGGCAGGGGCATCATTGGCTCCGGCCGCCGCTTTGCTGATGAATGAAGGCGATGCGCGAGCTCAAGAGCTTCGGCGAAGATTCCGACGCAGACTTACGAAAGGAGACAAGAATAGCCATCAACCGCCAACAATCTCGCGTTTATTTTGAAAGAGATTGTCGGGGCACACAATGCCCATATTGTTCACAAACGGGGAGCCCAGTGCGTCCGGTACCGCCGGCTCCGGCGGTAGCCGGAGTCGCTACGAAACGAATATAGCGACAGTGGCCCAATTGCAGCTTGAATTTAATAATCGCTTAGATGTCCAGAAATCGTTCGCGATAGCTGGTATTTGCGCCGACATCGCGACAAATGATCAGATCGCTGTCTCATCCTCGACAGCCTCGACGGCGAGGTCGGCCTTCTTCAGTTTGCCAAGGTCGAGGTTTTGGTCCACTCCGGCCTCGGTGAGAGCTTCGACGATCTGTTCCCTTCTGACGCGCAAGAAGTATGTTTCGGCTGTCGCCTGCCGCCATTTGGCCATATCCAAATCAAGTGAAGTTGCTAAACGTTGAGCAGCCGATATTCGATCGGGATCTGCGTAGTGAGGCATTTGGACTGCGTGGATCGTGTAGGCCGTGCATAACGCCAGCAGATCAAGGATGTGGCGCTGATCCTGGGATAAGAGCCAGTCCCACAATTGTCCTGAGTCTCCAGGCAGTTTCTGTTGCCAAAGGTCTAGCGCTTCCCACAATTGCTTATCCGCCGCGCTCTGCTCGATCGACGGACCGTGGTGTTTAATCGATCCCGAACCCTTTTCTAGCGCTATCGAAACGACGGTGGGCATACCGTAGGACCAATTTTCGTAGCATATCGCCAACGCCAAGCGATGAGTGATTGCCACGAGAGCGAGATCCGGCCGTCGCAGCAATTCAGCGCGGAGGGCCGCCGTGCGATGCGCCGTGAGTTCTTCGACGAGCACCGCCGCTAGCTCGGTCTTGTTGTCCTCTTGCTTCTTCGTGTCAGATTCGTCTGGTGCTTTTGATCGGGCGTTAAGTTTCTTCCACTTGGCCTTGTCCTCGGATCGAACGAGGCCCCGATGAATAACGGCTAAGCCTCGATTTTCAACCGTCACGATGGCGCCAGCGAGCGCGATTTCTTCTTCGCGGAATTTTCCTGGGCGCTTGTTTAGCTCTTCGATTTGGACTTCAATTTCTGACATCCGCGCCTCGACCTTTGGCGGGTACTCCTCAGCTTCCGAATGGGCATACGCGAAAGCGGGACCCGTTGGGGATTGAAACTCGGTCAGGTATCAATTCCGCATGCGGCGGCCGTCAGCTCGGACCGCAAATCTGCTGACCAAATGCTGACCAGGTGTAAATTCAGCAACTCTTCTAACGCCGTAAGTACCTCAGCCTGAGACATGCACCCGACCGGGTTCGAACCGATAACCTACAGTTCCGTAGACTGTCGCTCTATCCAGTTGAGCTACGGGTGCTTTCTATTGCGGTCCAGACCATAGGGCACAACCCGCTTTTGGCAAGGCCAAAAATCTGAGCAGGGTGCTCAGACAGCCGGTTTCAGCCCGCAACGCAATCGTTCTTTACCGGGGCGGTTCTCTGGACAAGGTAGTACGCAGAAAGAGCTCCAATCGATATGCGCGATGCGAACCTTCCGACTTCTGGCGACCACGATCCCGTTTCACCGGGAGAACAAGATTGCTCCGCGCGCCCGCGCGCACGGACCAGCTCGATCGTTCGGGTTATCCGAGGAGGGATGCCTAGCAGCGCGCTCTGCTGCCTGGTTTTCTTGCTTTGCCAATGTCATCGGCAATCGCCAACCCCGGAAACCACACCGGCTGCAACACCAATTGCAACCACGGCCGCGGCCAACCCGGTCCCCACCGCTAGCGCGACAGTCACGCCGATCCCGACCGCGAGCGCAACAGAGACGCCCACGGCGAGCGCCTCTCCCCTCCCCTCGCCGACTTCCCCTCCGGACCCGTTCGAGGAAGGCGTCAAAAAGCTGCTGGAGGCTTCCGAGAACGGCTTCCTCGAATTGCACGGCAAACTCAAAAGGACCGAGAACGGCTCCGGTCCGGATCCGCTTTTCCGGGTCAGAAAAATCTATGAAGGGAATTTCTTGTTTGGGGGTGCCGCGTTAGCCGAGTTGGAAGAAGTCTATTTTACCACCGGGCAACAGCCTGCTTACAACTACCAGCTCTATTACCAAGCGCTGTCGACCCGAGCGTCGATCGAAAAATATGACGATTTTCGCCTGCACTTGAATCAGGTGCTCCAAGGGTTTGAACATACCTTTGGCGATCGGTACGATGCGTGGGCGCGGGATGACGCGCGCAAAACCGCAGTGTTGCTCAGCAGCCAAGAGGCCACCGGTTCGCCGCAAATTCAGGTCCACGTGGCATTCTCATCCCCACAATGGTGAATTTTCGTGCTACAATGGTTCGAGACACGCACCGGCCGAAGTTTGGCTCGATAGCGGTTCGTGTCGTAAAGAAGTGCAATCTACGAAAAAGGGAAACGGGAACCTGACTGAGGGACCTGAAACCGGCGCTGGAGGGATGTCCATTCCTGCAGACGCGGACCTTCAGCCTATTGCACCCAAATCGACTCGGAAGTATCTAAGCATGCTTCTCTGGGCCTGTCTGAGCGCCGCGTTTCTCGGTGGAGGAACCCTGGCCTGTGGACTGCTGGCCGCGGAAGAAAGTTCAACCGGGGCGATCCTTCTTTTTCTGGCGGCGCTCGCGGGAGTCGGCGGCTGCATTTTCTGTTTCTACCGTTTCTTGAGAGAGATCTCCCGGAAGCCCAGACCGCCCTATCTCTCTACGCTCCCTTAGGCCAGTGGGGGACACTTCCACCGAACAGCTATGACGAGCTAGTTGCGGTTTCCTCCAGGATAATTTGCTTGTACAACTCTGCACTGGGTGTCGCTATCCGTTTGAGTTGGGGATCATGGTCAAGATCAATATGGAAAAGGCCAAAATCGCTGGCCGGGCCAAACGGTAATCCCCACTCTCGATTGGAGGTGATACTCCAATAAATGTAGCCGCGCACCGGGATGCCTAACCTTCTCGCTTGGGTCACTCCCCGGACATGTTCGCGGAGATACTCCATCCTGGTGAAACCGTCCGCGTGATCGATGCACCCGTTTTCGATAATCATCATTTCCAGGTCAGGGAACCACCGGTGAAACCTTGCCAGAACTCGCAACAAGCCGGGCGGATCGACCGGGGCATCATCAAAATGGCTCATCGACGCGTCGATCAACTGATGCATTCTATCGAACTCAAACGAATCAATGCCCCAGTAGTAATCGAGACCCACGTAGTCCTGCTGCCCGACACACTCTTTCGGGCATAGAAACTCCGGCAATTTTCCGGCCATTCCAAGATGCCACCAATTGCTATTCAGAACGGTGCCGACCACGCTCGCGGTTTTGAGCAAAGGCTCCAGAAACCTGCTCCACGAAGTCAGCAAAGGCACGCGTTGATCCAAGGTGACCGTCTGAAACCGGACGCAGTCCTCACGGCCAAAAATCGTTTTCGCGATCGCACGGGCCAAGGCAACTTCTCTTTGGGTCGTCTCGTGCGACATGATTTCGCCCGGGTCACAGACAATTCCAACCCGCAGATACCCACGTCGGCGGATTCGCCTAAGGGCTTTTGGGTGCAGCGGAGTGACCCTGTTTGGATCGGACAAACTCGAGATCGTCGCGTTTACCAGGCTGAGCAGATCCGGATTCCCTTTCGCCACGCCCACGGCATATTTTGACTCAGCCAACACTTCCTTTAAAACGATCAAATCGGATGGAACAGCCGCCTGAGCGAGCGCGGCGTCGTCAGCGACAAATCCGTCGATTTTGCCCTGTTGGAGCGCGCGGAGACCATCGCGATGAGTTGAGAATGCCTGTTGTCGCGCGGTCGGCATCAGCCGCGAAATGGTGTGCGTCGCGATCGACCCGCGGGCGAAACCAACCAGGTTGCCCGACAAATCGGACATCGCGCGGACCTGGCTCGTTTTCCGGACGACCAGGCGTTCGACTCCCTCCGCGTAGCTATGAGAAAATGCCACTTTGGCCGCCCGCTCCCGAGTTGGAGTAAATCGGCAGATTATCAGGTCGACCGGGGTTTGTGCCAGGAGCGCTTGTTCGGCCAAGCGACGATTGTGACGGCGAAATGCTTTTGCCGAACTCGTGCGGGTCGCCACGAGATCGATGACAAACTGCAATAAACCAGGGAGTCCAAGCACAAACGGGTTAGCCCCGACTTTTGCCTTCGGGTTCTTGGTCCGAATCACTGTGCGGACCAATTTATGAGCCATGAACATGTTTCTGATCAGAATCGCGGATTGATCCAGTTGGTCGGACAATGATTTTTCACCCGCAGCTCCGGGTGGGACGAGGTAGGAAGGCTGCCACCAAGGTTTGACGTAGCCGTAGACCAATAAGTTAGGTTCATTGAAAGTTACCCAATAGGGGATTAACTCGCCCATGGCATCGACTACCCTCTGGACGTAGGTGCGGTACCATTGCGGAAACTTTTCCGCGGTCATGCCCCCTCGCTCCTGCACGTGAACGGGCCAGGTAAAGTGGTGTAACGTTACCAGCGGGATCATGTCTGCGGCGAGGACCGCTTCAGCTACCTTGCGGTAATGATCCAGCATGTCCGAAGCGAATTCGCCAATTCGCGGTTCGATCCGTGACCAGGAAATCGAAAAACGAAAAATCTTGCAGCCGAGGTCGCGCGCCAACGCAATGTCTTCCGGGTAGCGATTCCAGAAATCGGTTGCTCGACCACGTGGCGTCTGCTTTTGATGCTGTTCCCACTGATCCCGGAAATCCGCGTAAATGGGATCATACGCTTCCGCTTGATGATCCGAGGTTGCGACTCCGAATAAAAGGTCAGGTAATTTCACGAGTGATTATCGCACGTTAGGCTAATGTCCTGTCCCTTGTCCTATCCCCGAACTAGCATGTAGTCTGCTCCTATGCATTCCCCGCACACCAGGGCCGAACGGAAAGCGCAGAGAGCGACACGGCGCCAGTTGGATGGGCTAGTGGTCAACATCGAATTGACCTTAGTCAGCATTATCCAAGGGGTGGCATTATCGTTTTTGGCGGAGAACGCCCGCGCTCCGCTCGGTGATTTTCGTTTCGATCAGTGGCCCTATGTGGCCAATGCGCTGTTGGTGATCTTGTTGTTCTGGTCCCGGTCCATGACTCACACATTGACTTTGATTCGTTGGCCGCTGGAGTTCAGGCATAACTTCCTTTATATCACCTGTACCTTGATCGAAGCGACGTTATTCACTGACCTGACCGATCCCTTGCGTTGGTATGCGTTCAGCGCCGCGTTCGCCGTCGCGGTTTGGTTATTGTTCCTGGTCGATCTCCGCTTGATCCGCCAGCGCCAAGCCGAAGCAGTCGGTCCAGCAGAAGAAGAGTTGTACGACATTGTTCTGCGCGATCAGCATTTGAACATTCGATTTCTGGTGCCTGCTATGGCTCTCTACAGTCTCGCCGCGGTCTGCTGTATCTCTCTCTGGCCGGACACTCTGATCCGCGGGGGAGTCCATGACGTGTTCGCGGTGGTTCATACCATCACCCTGTTGGGATATCTTATCTATGTGGTCCGGTTTTACGCGAATATCGCTCCGATCGTTCTGAGAGCGAATCAGGAAGAGTCTACGGAATAAAATCGCCTCTCCGCCGTCGGGACGGCAATCTGGACATTCCGGTTCGCAATCTGCGGGTCAGCGAAAAGCAATTGGTGGAAATCGCTAAAGCACCCCAACTGACACTGACACCGGCACTGACAACTTCTCGACGCTCTGCCTAACCGCCGACCATCAGGCGGACGATTTCGTCGGGGTTGGTTTCCGAAGTCCGAACCTCGCCCACTTTGGTGCCTCTTCGGAGGACCATGATACGGTCGCTGACCTGAAAGATATCGATGAGGTTGTGGGAGATGAAAATAATCCCGACCCCACTCCCTTTCAGGTTGGTGATCAGCTCCATCACTTTTCGTTGCTCCGGTACTCCAAGGGCTGCGGTGGGTTCGTCCATGATCAGCACGCGTGCTTTCCAATGAATTGCACGGCCGATCGCCACCGATTGGCGTTGGCCGCCCGAGAGCGACCGAATGGGATTGGAGAGCCGGTGAATATGGATGTCGAGCGCACGCAACGTTTTTTCCGCTTCTTCGCGCATCAAACGCCGATCGATCACCGGTAACCCAAAGATTCGGCGCACCGGCTCGCGTCCCAGAAAGACATTTGCTCCCACATCCAGATTGTCGGCCAGTGCCAGGTCCTGGTAAATCGTTTCGATTCCGCAATCGCGCGCTTGCTGGGGATTATCGAATTTGATCTCCTTCCCTCCGTATCGCAGGCTCCCGCCATCGGGGTGGTGGACTCCAGAGATGATTTTGATCAGGGTGGATTTGCCCGCTCCATTGTCTCCGGCAAGGGCCAGAACTTCGCCCGGATGAAGCGTCAAAGAAACGTCTTTCAGGGCATGGACGCCGCCGAAACGTTTTGACACATTTTCGGCCTCAAGGACCGGTGAGGAAATAGCCGCACTAGCCACTCGGTCCATCCTTCCCAACCTGTTTCTGAATTTGATCAACGAGTACGGAAATGATGATCACGACCCCGACCGCCACAAACTGCCAAAACGGTTCGACATTCACAAAGACGAGACCGTACTGAATGACCGCAATAATCAGTGCACCGATGACCGTTCCAATGACCGTACCGGAGCCCCCGAAAAGGCTGGCCCCCCCGATCACGACAGCCGCGATGCTGTCCAGCAAAACCGGTTCACCCGCCTGGGCTGCACCGGCGGAAAACTTGGCGGTGTACAGAATCCCGGCGCATCCGGCAGTCACCGAAGAAAGAATGTACAGGGCGATGGTATTGTTCCGAACGTTGATCCCGGCCCGCAGAGCGGCATTCACGTTGCCGCCAATCGCGTAGATATGCTGTCCATAACGTGTCTGAGACAGCAGATAATGCGTCATCAGGAGGATGGCGATCGTGATCAGGACCAGGTTGGGGAACCCTGCGATTTCGCCGTTGCCGATCGCTCCTAAAAGTCCGTTTTGCACAGGAACGGTTGTGCCCCTGGCTAACAAGAAAGCCACTCCTCTGGCTACGCCGTACATCCCCAGCGTCCCGATGAAAGGAGGCACCCGGAGATCGGCAATCAGCAACCCATTGATCACCCCCGGAACCACTGCGATTCCCAAGCCGGCCAGAATGGCAAGCGCCAAGCTCAGAAGAGGACTGCCGAACTGTGTGCCCCAGTTGAAAACATGCGCGGTTACGACCGCAGAAAGGCCCATTGTAAATCCGACGGACAAATCAATCCCGCCCGAAATAATGACGAACGTCTGGCCGAGACCCAGTAACAGCGGAGTGACAGTGAAGACCGTGATGGACTTGACGTTAAACGGATTCAGAAAAAACGTGCTGCCGTACTCGATGTGAGCCCAGATCTCGAAGGTGATCAGAAGAATCCCCAGGAAAAGCCAGGCACGAAACGCCGCTAGGAATTCCAGCCAGCGAATCCGCTTTGTAACGTTGGGGACTGCTTGCGTCGTCCTCACTAATAATGTCAGAAGAAAGAAAATGTCCGGGGCAAAAAGGAATCTGGCTGCGGATCAGCCGCCGCCAGATTCCAACAAACCTGCTTAAGACTAATCCGAATAGATGAAGCGTTTCACTTTCGGATCATCGACGTTGTCTTTGTCGATGACGGTAAATCCGGTGCCGATCAACGTTGGAATCGATTGACCGGTCAGATGAGCATAAGCCGCAACCACGCCGAAATACCCGATCTCGGCCGGGTGCTGCGCGATGGCAATATCCACGTTCCCAGCCTTGATCTCGCTCACGATGGAAGTAGGCGCATCAAATGCCTCCACTTTCACCTTCCCTGTTCCCCCGCTCTGCTTCACGCCGTTGGCGGCACCCATTGCCGAAAAAAGGTTTGCCCCAAAAACACCAGTTAGATCTGAATTGCGAGCGAAAACCGATTGGAACTGGGAAGCAGCCTTGTTCGCATCATCATCATTGTACTGCGTCTCCAACACGGTGATGTTCGGATGTTTTTTCATTTCATCTTTGAAGCCTTCCTCGCGCTGATCGGTCGTTGATATGCCTGGCCTCACGTTCGAAACATAGACCTTTCCTTTATCGCCAACGGCTTTCGCCAACGCGCGGGCGGCGATCTGGCCACCCAAAATGTTGTCCGAAGCAATGTAAGAGAGCGGAAAATCAGCGTCGCCATTTCCGGTCTGGTAATGACCGTCCCCAATGAACGTGTCGACGGTCAGAACGGGAATGCCGGCATCTATGGCTTTCTTGAGAGACTCGACCAATTGGACTTTATCGGTCGGGGCGATCAGAATGGCGTCCGGCTTTCGGCCAATGATCGCGTTCAAAACAGGGACTTGGGTCACAGGGTTGAAGTCGGCAGCGCCTTGAAAGACGAGATCGACACCCAGGGCTTTGGCGGCCGCGTCGGCCCCCTTGTGCATCGTAATATAAAAGGCATCGGTCGTCAGCCCCGGGATCAGGGCGATGGTGTATTTTTTGTCGGCTGCAGAAGCCACATCGACGAGCGACGAGGCAACCAGACCGAAGGCGGCGAGCGCTGCAAACGCAGTTATCCAACGTTTCATGTTTGGGGGTATTTCTTAGGGGGTTAAATCGTTCTCCTCAGGGAAATGGAAGTTACCGAGGAGCAACGACCTTTAAATGCTTTGAATTAAGCAGTCAAGACTCCCTCACTACATTCTGACGGCTTGACCCGTGCATTCGAGGACCGCTTGCCACAAATCCCCGGATGGATCGACCCTCCGGCGCCCTTGAGTCACCAGCTCGAATGGAATGTGGACAAAGGTGCTGTGCCACTGTCCGATCAGCATGCCGGTCTTGCCAGCCATTGCCGCATGCACCGCGTTCTGGGCTAAGCGAAGGCAATAGACGTTGTCCTGCGCTGACGCCGGGACGCTCCTGATCGTGTAGCTCGGATCAATATATTTCAGATTCACTTCGATGCGCCGTTTCTTGAAAAAGGTCGAAATGGCGTCCTTCAAGTATTCACCGATATTCCCGAGCTTGGGATTGCCGGAGGCATCCGTTTCCGACGAGTTGGCGTTCATCAGATCCTGGCCGGCACCCTCGGCCACCACGATCACCGCATGTCTTCGCTTTGCCAGCCTGTACCTGAGCGTTTCAAGTAACCCGGAGGGCCCGTCGAGCCCAAAGGGAACTTCAGGGATCAGGCAATAATTGACATGTTGACCCGCTAGCGCCGCGTAACAGGAAATGAATCCTGAGTGGCGGCCCATCAGCTTCACCAAACCGATCCCGTTCATGGCACCCACTGCCTCGACATGGGCACACGCCACTGCTTTCACCGCTTCGGCAAACGCCGTGTCAAAGCCAAAGCTCTTGTCGAGGTACATGATGTCGTTGTCGATGGTCTTTGGAATCCCAATCACCACCCTTCTGCTCCCGCGCCGGCGAATTTCAGCGTTAATTTTCTCGCCACCGCGCAGCGTTCCATCCCCTCCCACAATGAAGAGCAAATCCACGCCGAGCTCCTCCAGGTGATCCGCCATTTCGCCGGCGTCCTGTGGACCACGGGAACTCCCAAGGATTGTTCCGCCGAAGGTGTGAATCGTTGAGACGGATTCGGGTCTTAGCGCCAGCGGAACATGGCCGAGCCGCGGTACCAGTCCCTCATAGCCGTATCGAAGCCCGAAGATCCGCGTGACCCCGTACCGGTGATAGAGCTCCATCACGATCCCCCGAATAATATCGTTCAGGCCCGGACAGAGTCCCCCGCAGGTAACAATTGCTGCTATTCGAGCTTGGGGTGCCGGGCTTTATGCCGCCGCGGAAGGGCATGTCGACCCTCCTGAAGAATCCGTGCTGAATGAATTCGTAAAAGTGCGTTTGGAACAATATGGCATCGAAG
>Ga0206947_1135_pt1 | contig 19505 bp, 12 predicted proteins | sample Alteio_BWOrgHeat_3_FD_153239 | JGI IMG/M metagenome (GOLD analysis project Ga0206947, IMG submission 153239) | Enriched cells from forest soil in Barre Woods Harvard Forest LTER site, Petersham, Massachusetts, United States -... | ecosystem: Environmental > Terrestrial > Soil > Temperate forest > O...
TAAGGTTGGCTGGCTGGCTTAACATCGGCTCTAAACCAGGGGCGGTGAACACTGCGCCAATGCGATGCATATCGCCTGGTTTACGTGCATACTCGCCGTTATTAAAGTCGGCGGTAGACAGGGTATTGATAAAAGTGTTAAAACCTTCGTCCATCCAGCCGTACATACGCTCGTTCGATCCTACAATCATCGGGAACCAGGTATGGCCAAACTCGTGGTCGTTAACACCCCACAGTCCACCCTTTTTAGCGCGTGCACCGCAAAATACGATTCCCGGATATTCCATACCGCCAACAATACCGGCAACGGCCGTAGCAGCAGGGTAGGGGAACTCGAACCATTTGGCCGAGTTATATTCAATGGATTTTTTTACGTATTCGGTTGAGCGTCCCCAGGCATCATTGCCATCGCTTTCAATAGGGTAGGCCGAAATAGCGATAGATTTTTTTCCGCTTGGTAAATCCATTTTTGCAGCATCGATTATAAATGATGCGGACGAGGCCCACGAAGCATCGCGTGCATTCTTAATTTTAAAGTGCCAGGTTAACTCCTTTTTGCCAGCCGGGCGCGAGGCCGGGTCGGTAACTTCGGCTGCCGAACGGATAATTACTGTTTTTTCGCTTTTCTCGGCCAATGCCCAGCGTTTTAGCTGCTCAGGCGTATAAACATCCTGCGGGTTCAGCAACTCGCCCGATGCTACTACAATGTGGTTAGCAGGAGCAGTGATGCTCAGGTCAAAATCACCATATTCTAAGTAAAACTCGCCGGGGCCGGTGTAAGGAATGGTGTTCCAGCCATAAATATCGTCATAAACGCACATGCGCGGATACCATTGTGCTATCTGGTAAATGCGTCCGTTTTTGGTGTCCTGTAAACCCATACGGTCCGATCCGTAATTAGGCGGAATAAATGAATATTCAATTTTTAGCTTTACCTGACCGCCGTTGGCTGCTGCATCTTTCGGTAAAAAAAGCTGCATACGGGTGTCAGATACCAGGAATTTTACCTCGGTAGCCTCACCTTTGGCGCCAATCATTTTGATGGATTTTATTTTATAACCGGCATCAAAATCCTGACCGCGGCCCCAGTTACGGCTACCGGCAAGCGGAACAATCTTTGTGCCGCGCGAATCAAGCTTGAATAAGTTTTGCTCCAGGTTCATCCATAAATAGCCCAGGTTTTGCGGGGTGTTATTGGTATAAGTTAATACCTCTGAGCCGGTAATTTCATTGGTTTGATCGTTAAGGGTAGCGGCCAATTGGTAATCGGCGCGATTTTGCCAGTATTTTGGTCCTGGTTCGCCATCAGCTGCGCGGTATTCGCTGCCGTTTTTAGCATAAAATAGCGGACCAAATGCTGCATGGTAATCATAATTGCTTACCGGCGGAGTGGCTGGTGTTGCCGGAGCAGCTGGCTGTCCGATAGTAGCTGTAGTTTGTCCCCAACTAACACCCGTTACAGCCATAAGAGCCAGTGTAAAACCGGCTATCACGTTTAATTTCATTCTGTTATATAGTTTTCTTTAATTTTGGGGGCAAGTATACTACAAATAAATCAGTGTAATTTAAAGTAAAACGATTGTTACCTTGGGGTTAAGCGGGGGAGACTTAGTTAGATTGAGTTGATTAGTTCCGCGCAGTTTGTTAACATTCAATTGAGCAACTCAATCAACTGATTACTTAATCAACTTTTCACGATATACACCTTCATCAAATCCGAAAAATAAAAAATTATCGGTTTCAATTACCGGCCTTTTTATCATGCTTGTTTTTTCCTGAAGCAGTTTCAGTGCATCGGTATTGGTTTTTATACTTTCTTTAACTTCGGGGTCAAGCTGGTTCCATGTAGTGCTTTTTTTGTTCAAAAACTTTTCATAACCTGCTTTAGCATCCCATTCGCCCAGTTTTTCGGTGCTAAGGCCTTCCTTTTTAAAGTTATGAAACTCATAAGCCACATTGTTGGCCCTTAGCCAGTCAAGTGCTTTTTTTACTGTGTCGCAATTCGGAATGCCGTATACTTTCATGACGCGAAACTACGAAATTTTAGAGGTAAGACGAGAAGAAGCAAGAATCGAGATTTGAAGAAACAGGAATCAATACAGAAAGAGCCAAGAATCAAGAAGAATGGATATTTTTCTGGATTCTTGACTCTCACAATCTTGTCTCTCCGTCTACTATCCGTTGCCGCCCGAGCTTTGGCCGCCACCCTTGGTGTCATCGTTATTTATACCATGCTGGTTTTTCTTGATCTCGCTATTTAGCTTGCCAAATTTGTAGCTAAACCTGATGGCAAATGTACGGTAGGGGTTTTGATTAAACTGCGACTGATAATATTCTGGCGTTGTAGTGGTCGACCGAAATTCGTGGAATTTAGTCTCAGGATTATTGGCCACTAATGAAATGGTAGCTTTCTTTTTCAAAAATTCTTTGGTAAGCACATAAGAGTTATAAATAAAAGCGTTCGATTTTCCCTGCAGGTTTACATCGCCGCTAAAAAAGCCTGCATCAATACCAAAGCGGTAGCCATTATCAAACTTATAACCCGCATTGCCAAATGCATTGCCGGTAAAGCCCGAGTTTTTATAAAACTGGCCGTTGTACGTGCCGGTTAACCATACTTCCTGCACCTGTGCGTTTAAACTAAGGGTAAGCTTTTTGGTGATGGCAAAATTTGCATTAATGTTAAGCCCCAGGGTACGGTTGCTGCCTAAATTTTGATATGTGGTTGAAGTAACCGTGTCTTTTTTGTTATCGGCTGTGCTGTCAACCTTTAAACTGCTTACGTTTTGGATAGAGTTATTTGAAAATGCATAGCTAAGCCCTGCGTTGAATGAGTTTTTTGAAAAATTACTGTAAGTAAGCTCAAAGGTATTGTTTAACTCGGGCCGCAAATTAGGGTTACCGGTGCTGATAAATTTGGGGTTGGAGTTATCAACAAACGGATTCAACTGATAAATCCCCGGCCGTTGTATACGCTGTGTAAAGCCCAGGTTAATACTGCTGGTTTTAAATGTTCGCTGTATGGATATTGACGGGATCAAATTGCTGTAACCCTGGCTAACCGTTGTGCTAACCGAAGTAAAATCGGCATTCACTGTAGTGTGTTCCAAACGTAATCCGGCCTTGCCTGTCCATTTATCCAGCTTTAACTGGTACGAATTATATAAGCTGTATACATCCTGATGATACATGAAATTATCGGTGTACAGCGGGTTTAAATTGTAGACATGGGTTGCCGAGTCACGGTCCGATCGTTGGAAATTGCTGTAATTGTTCCTCAATATCGCCTTGCCGCCTGCTTCCAGCGTGATGCTTTTAAACGGTTGTGCGTAATCAACCTGCAGGGTATGCTCCTTACTACCCGAGCCAACATGCTGTATAAAATCCGGCTGATCCGATTCCAGATCATTTACCCGGTTGCTGAAAGAGTTATTGTTTGCCTGCGAAAAAGGTGAATAGCTGTATTTGTACGATAAGGTAAGCAATTGGTCCTTACTTTTCTTAAACCCTATTTGGTAATTGATGGCTACATCCATCCCTTCAAATGTATTATGACCCAATAATGCCTGGTTATATTGTTGTGCAACGGTGCCATCATTGTTTAAAGTATTTGAAAACTGATTGGTGTTTTGCGTGTTATTCCCCTGGAACATTTCGAATGAGCCGGTTAGTAAATTCAAACTGTCAATTTCGTAACTCAGTTCAGCCTCGCCATAGCCGTTGTGAAATTGGTTATAACCGCTGCCGGTTTGGGTGGTGGTTTGGCCGCCAAAAATATTTTGCGAATTACCAAACCCGGCGTTGAAGCCATTGTTATGGTTGGCGCCTATAAACATTGTAAGACCTAATTTCCCCTCTTTGGCATTGGCATGAAGATTAATACCCGGCCCGAAAACACTGTTGTAACGGCCATTGATATTGGCATTATAACCCTGGTCGGCATTTTTTTTGGTGATGATATTAATGATGCCAGCCAAACCCTCGGCATCATATTTGGCAGGCGGGGTAGTAATCACCTCAATTTTTTCTATATTGGTTGCAGGCATAGCATTCAGCACATCCGACGGGCTTTTAGCAAACAGTGCCGATTCCTTGCCGTTAATTAATATTTTATAATTGCCGCTGCCTTTTAGTTTAATATTATCATTGGCATCAACCGATAAAAGGGGCACTTTGCGCATCATATCCAAAGCGGTAAGCGCCTTGCTTTCCGGGTCGGCCTGTACGTCGTAGCTAATACGGTCAACCTCCTGTTTCATCAATGGCCTTACAGCCACTACCGAAACTTCGTTTAATTGCTTACTTGATGTTGATAACAGCACCCTGCCCACGTTGGCGGCGTTGCCGGCAGAAGTAATTTTTACAATTTTATTTTTATACCCTACAAAGGCAAATGATAGCTGATAGGTTTTGCCCGCGGCAGCTGATAGTTCAAATGAACCATCGTCTTTTGCGAGCCCGGCTTTAACTGATTGCTGTGTTTGGGCATCCTGTATAACAACGGTAACATAACCCAACGACTTATTACTCACCGAGTCGATAACTATACCTTTAACTGTTAACGTTTGCGGAGTAGTAGTTTGGGCCTTAACACCGGCCAGTAAAATGCAGCAAAAAGCCAACAGTAAAATTCGTTTCATGTTTCTAATTTTGGGGTATTGACGTTAAATTTAAAGATGTGTGACAAGGAAAAGGAAGATTTAACAAATTTTAACTAAAAAGTTAGTTTTGTAACAGGTTTGTTGCTTTTTGGAATAGAAGCAAGGCAGGAAGAATCACGAGCCAGGATATTTCCATCATGATTCCCTGGTTTTTATTGTCTTGATTCTTGATTTCTCCTTATCGCTTTACCACTTGTTTCTATTTGGTAACGATGTTAATAATACCACTCAGTCCCGCATTGTCGGGAGTGGAGGGCAGGGCGGTAATCACTTCAATTTTAGATAAGTTATTTGCAGGCATGGCTTTTAGGGTAGCTGATAGATTTTTTGTGAACTTGACCGACAGTTTTCCATCCACCCATAGTTTATAATTTGTACCACCGTTTAGTTTTACAGAATTAGTTGCGTCAACCGATAAAAGCGGAACCCGCGCTATAATATCAAGCGCCGAAAATGTTGCAGTTTTGGTATCGGCGGCTACGTTATAACAAATCCTGTCGGCCATGGTTGTTACTATTGCGCTTACTGCCAATGGTTGTTTTGACGGCGTATTTGAGGGAGCCATAAACACATTGCCAAAATCAATTTCGTTAATGGTGCCATTTATCCTTAAAGTACGGTTTTTATAGCCATCGTAAGCAAACGTTAACCGGTAGGTTTTGCCAATAAGCATTGTCATTTCAAAACTGCCATCGGCCCTGGTAAATGAGTTGTCTTCCTGGCGCCCGGTATGTGCATCCTTTAATACCATGGTAACATAGGCCAGCGGCCTGCTGCTTGCCGAATCCATCGCTATACCTTTAATAATTAACGTTCGGGGGCCATCAACGTCCTGCGCCAGTACAAGTTTTGCCAGGCAACAAAAAAGGCACATCAGTAAAATTTTCTTCATAAAATATTTTCGATCGTTAACGGGCAACAAATCAATAAGTAAATGGCAAATAACCACAAACGTAAAATCACACCATAAAGTTTTTTTACGTTCTATTTATTATTAAATTTAGTCATGGTAAGTTCGGTGCCAATGGTGGCAAAACTTTTTATCATCTCTATAGAGCGGTCGATAAGGGCCGGTAGTGCCGGCAGTTCATCCTTATCAAAACCATCAAGCACGTAATCAACCTGCCGCCCTTTAGGGAAATCGTTGCTTACCCCAAAACGTAAGCGCGCATAGTTGTTGTGGCCGAGTACCAATTCAACATGTTTTAAACCGTTATGCCCCGCGGCGCTGCCTTTTGGTTTTAACCGCAGGGTGCCAAATGGCAAGGCAATATCATCAACCAATACCAACACATTTTCAATAGGTATTTTCAGCGCTTTCATCCAGTGGCTAAGCGCTTTACCGCTAAGGTTCATATAAGTAGTAGGCTTTATCAGGAAAAGCGTGCGGGCTTTGTACGATACTTCAGTATAATAAGCCAAACGTTCGTTATAAAATTTAGCACCTTCCTGCCTGGCAAATTCATCCAGTATCATAAAGCCAATATTATGCCGCGTATCCTTATACTCGGGCCCGATGTTTCCTAAACCTACAACCAAATAGTTCATGTTTTTTAAGTCCGGAATTTTAACCCGGAATCCGAAAATTTTACGAAGAAAATTAACGATCAGGGACATTTTGACTAAATTAATGGCGAATATATTGTTTTAATGCAAAAACAATGATAAGTGTTGAAACTTATAATTGTTAAAATGCAATTGCAAAATCTATCGCGATATTGCAATGCTAACCTGCATTTTGCTAACTAACGGTCGAATTTGCCTTGTTAATGAACACAATTTATGCATAATTTTAATAAATTCACAAAATTGCCGTAAATTAAGCCAAAAGCAAAGCCCCGTTACCGGTTACTCATGGTAATCGATAACGGGGCAATAAATAATCACTGTAATCACCAAATAATCGGTGAAATCACAAAATTAAATTATTTCTTACCACTGGCAGCTTCCTGCTCAGCCTGGCGCAATGCACGCGAAGTAGTTACCGATACAATGGTATCTTCTTTAGCGTTAGTGATGGTAAGGTTAGGAAAGCTCAATTCAGAAACTTTTACCGATTTACCAACTTCTAAAGCGCTGATGCTTACTTCAATGGCATCCAGGTGATCTTTAGGCAATGCCTTTACACGCAGTTTGCGTAATTTTTGAACTAATTTACCACCAGTTTTAACACCTGGCGAAGTTCCTGTTAATTTAACCGGGATTTCGATGGCGATAGGCTTTTTGTCGTCTAACAACAAAAAGTCGATGTGGATAAGTTGTTCAGTTAGTGGGTGGAACTGCATATCTTTAATGATAGCACGTGATACCACACCAGCAATGTTTAAGTCGATGAAATGAACAACCGGCGTATAAACTACGGCTTTCAAATCAGCTGCGGACACCGAAAAGTGGGTTTGAGTTGCCCCACCGTAAAGTACTGCCGGCACTAATGCCTGATAACGCAGTTCCTTCGCGTCACGTTTCCCTACGTTCTCCCTTGGAGAACCGCTAATAGCAATTGATTTCATTATTTGTTTGATTTTAAGTCCATGGTCAATAGTCCATAGACCATGGTATTGTTTTTATTATTTATTCGTTTCAAATTTTTGCTATGGACTATCGACCATTGACTATCGACTTCTCCATGGACTGTGGACCATCGACTTTCTTCAGTCCACCTTAAACAACTGGCTGATCGATCCGTGTTCGTTTACGTTGCTTATCGCTTTTGCAAACAAATCGGCAGTGCTCAGTACTTTTATTTTACTGCTCTCGTATTTAAGCGGTATCGTATCAGTTACAATCAGTTCCGTTAATACCGAGTTTTCAATGGTTTCGTAAGCCTTGCCTGATAGTACCGGATGCGTACAAACTGCACGCACACTACGCGCGCCACGCTCCATAATCAGGCCTGCTGCTTTAGCCAGCGTACCCGCAGTGTCACAGATGTCATCAATCAGCACAATGTCCTGATCGGTAACGTCGCCTATCAGCGTCATCGATTCAATTTCGTTGGCACGTTTGCGGCGTTTATCGCAAATTACCACCTCGGCATTAAAAAATTTGGCAAAAGTGCGTGCCCTGTACGAGCCGCCCATATCCGGCGAGGCTATGGTTAAATTGCCAAGCTTTAAGCTTTTTATATAAGGTACAAAAATTACCGAAGCATCAAGGTGATCAACCGGGATATCAAAAAAGCCTTGTATCTGCGCGGCGTGAAGATCCATCGTCATGATGCGGTTAATGCCCGCAGCCACCAATATATTGGCAACCAATTTTGAACCGATGGCTACACGGGGTTTGTCCTTCCTGTCTTGCCGTGCCAGCCCGAAATAGGGAATAACCGCAGTTACATAATGGGCCGATGCACGACGGGCGGCATCGGTCATCATCAGTAATTCCATCAGGTTATCCGTTGGGGGATTGGTGCTTTGGATTAAAAATACATCGCAACCACGTACCGACTCGTTAAAATGCGGTTGAAATTCGCCATCGCTAAACCGCGAAAGTACCACGTCACCAAGTTCGCGCCCGTAATGAGCCGCAATATTCGCTGCCAGGGCCTGTGTGCCCGAGCCTGCAAATAATTTAACCGGATTAAACTGTAAAGGCATTTTTATTTACGATTTACGAATTTCGATTTCAGAATTATCTCGGATTTCGGAATTTCGATTTCGAATGTTTTAATTTTGTCAATTTTGAATTCATTAAATTCGAAATCGGAATTCCGAAATAAAACAAATCGGATTTTAGTTTTTCAAACCGGATTAAATCCGAAATCGAAAATCCAAAATCCGAAATCAAAATTTGTTGCCCGACCAGGATTCGAACCTAGACAAACGGTACCAAAAACCGTCGTACTACCATTATACTATCAGGCAATCTCCTTTGTAACGTTATCCGTTCCGAAAAGGAATGCAAATATACGACGATTTTTGAAACTGTAAAGTTAATTTTAAAAAAATGTTTTGGACTGGGGAGATTATAGGTTGGAGATTAGAGATTAGAAGCTGTATGTGCTAAACTCTAACCTCCAATCTCCAACCTCTAATCACCAGATTCACACCCCAATCTCCATCTTATACACCGTTCCATTGTCGTTTTTTACTTTTAACTCCGAACTTAATTGCCGTGCCATTAGCTTCACCAGTTTTAACCCAAACGACGAACTTTTTTTCTCATACGCATCCGGCATTCCTTTACCATTGTCGCCTATAGTAAGCAACAGTTTTGATTTTGAGGGCTGTTTAAGACTTAAAAATATCTCGCCACCTGTATCATCAAAGGCATATTTAAATGAATTGGTGGTGAGTTCATTTACAATCAGGCCCACGGCCACCGCTTTATCGGCTTCAATTTTTAAAGGTTCTATGTCTACGTTCAAAGTGATATTCCGGTCCCTGTCGCCACCAAATGATCCTTTTATATGGTGCAACAGTTTGGTCAAATACTCCTGCATTTCAATTTCGGTAGTAGTGTTATCCATATATAGTTTACTATGAATCAGGTTCATAGATGCCAGTCGGCTTTCGTTTTCCCTTAGGGCATTTTTTGTATTTTCGTCGTTCAGGCTGTCAATCTGCATGGTAAATAAGCTGCTGAGTATCTGTAAGTTATTCTTAACGCGATGATGCAGGTCCTTCATCAATAACTGTATGCGCGCATTGGCAATGTTTTTTATCCGGAAGTTGTTATACGTAATGGCAAACAGCGCCAGCAGCAAAATAGCCGCAATAATTAAGGCAATGATGGAAGCCCGCTGCTCGCCCACGGTTTTGCTTTGAAGCTTATTTTGGAGGTTAAGCGCAATAATGTCTTTTTCTTTCAGATTGGTTTGGTATTTTATTTCCAGCTCGTTGATGGCTTTGTCTTTGGCTATGGTTAGTAGAGTGTCTTTTATGGCATCGCGTTTAGTGTCGTAAACAAGGGCGTCTTTGTAGTCACCTTGTTGCCGGTATAAGTTAAACTCGGCGGCGTAGGCATTCATGAGCAACTCGGGAAGCTTTAATGCTTTGGCGGTGTTTTCGGTGATTTTAACAGCGGTTAGGGCTTCTTTGTATCTTTTTTGGGCGGTGTAAAGTTCGGCGAGGTCAAGGTTGCCTTTTGCCAGTTCTTCCTTCATTCCATAATTTGTTGCGATGGTTAAGGATCTTAAAATGTAACTTTCTGCTTTTTGGAAGTTGCCTTTTATTTTCCAACAAGAGCCAAGGTTTTGAAGGGTTAATACTAATATACTGGAATCTTTTACGTGACTGCGCATCATGAGGCATTCGGAGAGATAAAATATAGACGAATCTGGTTGGTTTTGCTCTTTAAAAGCAAATCCAATATTATTTAACGTTTGAGCGACTAAAGCATTGTCATTTAAATTTTTTCTGATGGTTAACGCTTTTTTATTGTACTGTAGCGCTTTTTGATAATTTTTTAGTGACACGTAACACAGAGCAATAGAGTTATATGTTCCAGCAAGATCAGAGGTGTCTTTTATTTTTAGAAACTTATCTGCCGATTTGAAATAATAGTCATTGGCGGTTTCAAACTTCGATCGTTTTTGTTCCAAAATGCCTAAATCAAGATAAGTATTGCCTATTTTTTTCTCAAGTTTATCTTTTTTGTAAAATTTTATGGCATTTTTATAATTTATCACGGCGGCATCGTAATCATCTCGTACATAATCGATGTAACCATTAGTCTCCCAGAAAATACCTATTAGTGAATCAATTTTATTTTTTTGAGCGAATTTTAAGCCTTTTGCAGCAAACAAATACGCGTTTTTAAAATCGCCGCCTGCAGCATATGAAATGGCAATTAACTTCAGACTCTTTAATTCTATTAAAATATTATCTTCCTTTAAAGAATAGGTGTATGCTAATTGTGCTGAATATATAGTTCTTTTAACGTCATGCCCGTATGATTTTTCCGCTTCTTTCAGTAAGGAATCTACGTTTGGACTCTTATTTTGGGCATACCCAAGTTCAAGAGAAGTTATTAATGGAATTAGTAAATATTTTGCGATGCGATTTAAGATATCCATTTTTTAAAAGTTATCATATTCGCCCTTAATTTAATCATTATTTGATCCTTTAATAAAAAAACTGGCTGCAAATAATAAGATTCGCAACCAGTTAATTATTATTAACAACTATCTCGGAGGTTTTATCGGTTGTTCTCCTCCTGAAGTATCTACTGCTACTACTTTCCCACTAAAGTGAGATACAGCATTAGAAGGTTTAACATCATTGTTTTTTGTGCAGCTTGAGTACACCATGGCCACGCATACTAACGCAGCAATTACCATTAGATTTTTCATTTTTTCTCTAATTAATTTTAAAGCAATTATTAACTAGAGCAGGGTTTGCTTCTTCGGGGTTCCGCCTGGCTGCTCGTCACAGACCTTCCCAGAAGAAGCGGGATATAGAGAACGATTTCTTTAGTTCATCCCTAACAATCAGTTTCGAACCTGATCGTTGACCCAAAAGTGAGGTTAATGCAGCAGGTAGCTAAAATGTCAGGTATACCTTCAGTAATTTTTTGAAATGCATCTGAAATGCATGTTGAAATGAGGCTGGAAAGGGGCTGGAGGGAAGTGAGTATTTTTTATTATATTATTGATAGTGAGGTAATTGTATTTGTAAAAATGGATAACGTCGAGTAGTTTGTCCCAAATTGACAGCGAAGTGATGATAAATAGCCGCAAATAAAAAAATGAAAAAAAATTTGGAGGGATTGTATGCGTGGCAGCGGGGCTGCTTCGGGAATGCAAAACTCACATAAGCCTTTTTTTCTTTTGTCTAATGGAGCGCAGCGAAGGATCTTCTGTGATATACGTAGCAGAAATGTATGTGGACTATTGCGGGGTAGAGAAGATCCTTCGCTGCGCTCAAGGATGACAAATCGCTTTTTTATTCAAGCGACATTTTGAAATGTACCCGGCGGACAGCTTTATCTGATAAAAATTGTGACGTTTGACTTCATTACCCTACCCCTTCGGCTTCACATCCTTCACCTCGGTTGTATCGGCAACTATGGTAGGCACCCGGTAACCACCCAAATTAATCACACAACCCGGAAATAGCTTTTGCAACGCAGGCAGATCGGCCAGTTTGACCAGGGTGTTGTACAAAAAAAGCTCTTTTAAGGTCTTCGAAGTTCTTAGACTGGAGATGCCGTTTACTGTGACTTTGGTGCTTGCCAGGCTTAAATAACGCAATTGTGTTAAACCTTGCAGATTTGCCAGGCCGTTATCCGTAACGCCGCTGTTATTTAAACTCAGGCGCATCAGATTTTTGCAGTTTTTAAGACCCTTCAGGGTAGCGTTGTTAAAGTCGCTGCGTTCTAATTTTAACGAAACCAACTGAGCTTTCATCGCGTCGAGCAGCAATACCAGGCTATCGGGCGTGGTAACCGCATTTACAAAGTTGGCCGATACATAGTTGCTGCCCTGCTCAACCGGCACCACGGTAATGTTTACGGCGGCTAAACGTTTCAGCATCGCCTCATCTAACTGCGCCACTTTAGCCGCAGGCAATTCAGGGACTTTGGCTTCGTTTTTCTCCCCCTGTTGCAAGGCGGCCAAAACCGGTTTTATTTCTGCTGGCTGGGGTATGTCTTTTACTTTTTTATCAAAACTGGCGCCACTGGCAATCCACCAGTGCAGCAGGGAAATTTCGTTATCGGTAAGCTGTGGTTTTTCGGCAGGGGGCATGTGGCTTTCGTTGCTGTTGGGCAATAGCAGGCGTTTAATCAGTTCGCTTTCGTCGGAGTTGCCGGGTATTACGGTTTTGCCATTTTTGCCGCCCTTTAAAATATAGGCCTGTAAATCCAAACGCAGTTTGCCTTTTTGTTTTTCGCTGCCATGGCAACCGTAGCACCTGTTTTGCAGCAGGGGTTCTACCGCGTCTTTATAAACCAGCGCTTGCTCTATGTTGGGTATGGGTGGTATAGCGACGGTGACTTTTTTTGTGCCGTTTAACGGGGCGGTTAGGTAATCGGCCCCATGCGTTAACGAGCCGCCCAGGTGCCCGGTAATGGTTATCAGCACTATTAATAACGCAGCAATTACAGCGGGGAGTTTACCCGTTTTTGCCCGCCTGTTTACAAAATACAACAGCGACGATAACACCGCGACACTGATGCCAAACCATTGATGGGTGCTCACTAAAGCGGCTGCATAATCGCCGCTATCAGCCAGTAAATAGCCCGATATAGCCGATAAAACCGCACTTATCGCACCCAAAAACAACAATAAGGGTATAGCGGGCTTTAAATTATTGAACTTTGGTTTTACCGATAGCAATAAAAACAAACAAGCCATCAGCAAAATGCCGATGGGTAAATGAACCAGTACCGGGTGAAAACGGCCAAAAAACTCCTGCATTAAATCTCTATTTTACTGATACCGTTTTCTTAATAAATTCAACATGTACACATTAATTTCCCATTGGTCGGCCACGGGCAGGCGGGTGTACGGGAGGGTTTGCAGGTAATCGGGCGGACCAAATTCTGTTAATATAGTCATCACTTCGCCGTTCAGTTTTTTACGTTCAATCACCTTATCCCACCAGGCTAAATGAGCTTTCACGGCGGCATCCCACTCTGGTGCGCGCGGTTCATTTACCTGCGGACCTTCCGGATGGCCAACCCTTGCATGAATATGACCCGCCCGGTTTAACATATAGTCAATCGTTGTTTTTTGATTGGCCAGTAAACTCTCGTGCACCACGCACCAGTGCGAAATATCGAGCGTTATCCGTAATTCCGGATTTTTAAGCGCATAATTATAGGCTACAGGCGCTGAATACAACATCCGGCTGCGGTGGGTTTCGTGATAAATAGGTATGCCGCTTTCTTTGCTTTTCGCGATGGTAAAATCAATGAAGGTTTGATTTTGGTCGAAAGTAAAATAATCGTGCCCCGAGTGACAATTGATATATATGGGCTTTTGATAGGGGTTACTTAATATCCCATCAATATTTTTTTTAAAACTGGCGAAATGACTGGCATAATCATCCTGCCCGGCGCTGGTGATAAAACCGACTTTTATGCCATGTTTTTTTGCCGCGGTAAACAATTCCTCCTGCTGTTTGGCATCGTTCGTCCAGCCGAATTCGGCGCCATCATAGCCCTCCTTTTTGGCTTTTCCGCAAAAGGTATCGTAACTGCCGTCAAATCCCCACATGGTGGCTAACAGTAATAACTGGAATCCCGGCGCCGCTTTAACTTTAGGAGCAGGTACAGCAGCAGCCAGTTCGCCCAGCGGACTCAGCAATACCCCGGCGGTAACGCCTGCCGTACTTTTTAAAAAATTTCGTCTTGAATTGGGCATGATTAAGCTATGATTGGTTTTATTACTTTCCCGGCAACATCCGTTAACCTGAATGGCCTGCCCTGGAAAGGATAGGTAAATTGCTCGTGATTAAAGCCGAGCTGGTTCAGTATGGTTGCCTGTATATCAAAAGCATCAACTTTACCGCTGATGCCGTAGTAGCCAATTTCGTCGGTTTCGCCATAGCTAAAGCCTTTTTTAATGCCGCCACCGGCCATCCAAATGGTGAAAGCGCTGGTATGGTGATCGCGGCCCTTGTAGGGGTTTTGCACCCCGTTTCTGTTTTCCATCATTGGCGTACGGCCAAACTCGCCGCCCCAAACTACCAGGGTCTCGTCCAATAATCCCCGTTGTTTTAAATCGAACAGTAAGGCCGTCACAGGTTTATCCATAGCCCTGCATTTATTTTTTAAACCAATATTCAGCGAATTATGGGCGCTATCGCCGTGTGCATCCCAGCCCCAGTCAAACAATTGCACAAATCGCACCCCCTTTTCAACCAGTTTGCGGGCCAGCAACACGTTGTTGGCAAAACTGGCCTTACCGGGTTGGGTGCCATACATATCATGAATATATTGCGGCTCATCGTTAATGTTCATCACCTCGGGCGCCGATATTTGCATGCGGTAAGCCATTTCGTATTGCGCTATGCGTGATAAAATTTCCGGGTCGTTATATTCCTCGTATTGTTGCTGATCGGCCTGCTTAATGGCCTCGAGAGATGCTTTGCGCAGGTCCCTGTCCAGCCCGTCCTGGTCCTTTAAAAACAATACAGGGTCGCCCTCGCTGCGGCATTGCACGCCCTGGTATACCGAAGGTAAAAAGCCGCTGCCCCAAACGCTTTTACCCGCATCGGGGAAACTGCCCCCGCTGGTAAGCACCACAAAGCCCGGTAAATTCTGATTTTCGGAACCCAGGCCATAGGTTACCCAACTGCCAATGCTTGGCCTGCCCAAGCGCGGTGTGCCGGTATGCACCAGCAATTGCGCAGGCGCATGGTTAAACTGATCGGTGGAAACCGCTTTTAAAAAACTAATTTCATCCACAACCGTTGAAAGATGCGGTAAATTATCGCTCAGCATGATCCCGCTTTGCCCACGCGGTGCAAAATTGGCCTGCGGCCCCAGCATTTTGGGTACACCGGTAATAAAGGCAAATTTCTTTCCTTTTAATAAGGATGGGGGGCAATCCTGTCCGTCCATTTTCATCAGTTCGGGTTTAAAATCAAACAGTTCTAATTGCGAAGGAGCGCCGGCCATGTGCAAATAAATAACGCTTTTGGCTTTACCCATAAACGGTGGCGCTTTAGGCAGCAGGGGATGTGCGGGGTCGTAAGCAATTTTTGTATTTGGCTGTGAAAACATACTGCCGCAACCACCCAATAACGAACCCATTGCCAAGGCCCCCAAACCCATGGCACTTTCTTTTAAAAAATGCCGGCGTGAATTGGCCTGTGCCTGTTTCTCAGTCGCTTCTTTAACTAATCGCTGTGTGTTTAACTCGTCCCTTGTCATCCGCTTTAGTTTTTGGTTAACACTTCGTCTAAATTAAGCATTGTTTGGGCCACTAATGCCAACGCCGCATCTTCGGGTTTTACAGGCTTTTGCCTGTCGCCCATGTAGGCCGCTGCTTTGCTTTTGTCGGCAGCAAATTCATGGATACTCCGTTCGTAAAGCCCTTTAAATATTTGCAGGCGCCCCGGTGGTATGGATTTGTACAACATCAGGCTGTAGCCTTTGGCTATTTGGTTATCAATATTAGCGCCGCCTTCTAATTTCATCCTTGCAGCAAAGTGACGCGATAAATCTGTATAAACCGAATCGTTCAGCGTAACCAATGCTTGTAGCGGGGTATTGGTGGTGATGCGCCTAACAGTGCATAACTGCCGTTGTGCGCCATCAAATGCCACGGCGGATGGGTAAGGTGCGGTACGCTTTAAATACGTGTAAACAGCCCTGCGGTAGCGATCTTCGCCAACGGCGTTTACCCAAACGGCGTCGTTATAAGGCGATAGCCATATACCCTTTGGCTGCCAGGGCATAACCGGCGGACCGTACATTTTGTGGCTCAATACCCCGGCAATCTGCAAATCCTGGTCGCGCAGCTGCTCAAAGCTTAAACGCACCCGCGGCCCTCGGGCATATAGTTTATTATATAAATCCTTTTCCTTTAGCTCGTTGCTCAGTTTCGAATCCTGGCGGTAGGTAGCCATCATCACCAGTTCGCGCAGCATCTTTTTAATGCTCCAGTTATAATCGTACATCAACTGGTAAGCCATATAGTCCAATAAATCCTTATGCGTAGGTTCCATTCCCTGGCTGCCCATGTCTTCCAGCGTTTCAACAATACCCGCGCCGTATAGTTGTTGCCAAAGCCGGTTTACCATAGTGCGCGATACCAGCGGGTTGCGTTTATCGGTTAGCCAGGCAGCCAGGCCCCTGCGGTTTTGAGGTTCGCCCGCAGGCATGGCAAAAGCCAGCGATTTCGGTACACTTGGCTGTACTACCCGGCCCTTAGCCGTCCAGGCGCCGCGTATAAAAACATTGCTGTTGCGATGCATTGTGGCAGGATTTTCCACCAATATGGGGGTAACAGGTACGTTTGCATCCAACAGGGAATTAAACAATTTTTTACTTTCGGCATATCCCGGCTTCCCCACTCCGGGAAATTGGGGCGAAAAGTAAAACCAATCCAGATAAACCGAGTTTTGCATCGGGCTTTTCAGCGATGGATTTTGAAAGCAGAGATATACATCATGAATACCCTGCTGTTTCGGGAAGATAACGGTTCCGTTTTTGAACCCCTTAGTGGTATCAACACCCCACGAGGCAATGATAGGGCCGTTCGCAGCATCAAGCCGCAACTGCATGTGCCCGCCTTTATCCGCTGTAGCATAGCGTAAAATCAGCTGACTTACATCCTGCAAATTAACTCTCGCCAGCCGCACTGAGGCGTTTCGGCGGAAAAATAGATCGCCGCTATGGTTAGTGATTTCCGCATTTACCAAATTATCAACCGAATTGGAGTTTATAGCAGGCGACCCGGTCCGTAAAAAGTACCTGATTCGTTGCGCTTCGTTCTCGTTCGATGTTGTTTTTACCCAGTTGGTTAACTGGTTTAATTTTAAAGTAAGACTATCATTAAAAGTTCTTAAAACCGGGTATTCGCGAGGTTCATCTTCATCGCGGGTATTATTAAAGTAAGCCATAAACTGGTAATACTCGTCGTGCTTAAAGGGATCGTAAGGATGACTATGACATTGCACGCAGGCAAAAGTAGTGCTCATTAGGCCCGCCCAAACGGTATTTACCCGATCAAGTACCGCCGCCGTTCTGAACTCCTCGTTATTGGTGCCGCCTTCATCGTTTGATGGCGAGTTGCGGCTAAAAGCGGTGGCGATAAATTGCGCGTCGGTAGCGTTTGGCATCAGGTCGCCGGCTATCTGATCTGTTATGAACTCATTATAGGGCATGTCGGCGTTAAACGCTTTAATCACCCAATCGCGGTATTGCCAAATGCTTCTGTTGCCATCGGCTTCGTAACCCTTGGTATCGGCATAACGGGCAATATCCAGCCAGTTAGAGGCCCAATGTTCGCCAAACTGGTTGGAAGCCAGCAGATGATCAACAAGGGTTTGATAGGCGGCATTTTCATCAGGCGCGGTTAAATAAGTTTGAGCGGTTTTATCGTCCGGCAGGGTGCCGGTTAAATCTAAACTAACACGTCTTAATAAAGTAGCCCTGTCGGCTTGTTCCGAAGGTTTTAGCCCCTCTTTTTGTAATTTGGCGTAAATGAATTTATCCAGATCGTTTCGTGCCCATTGAATCCCCGCATCCGGCACTTCAACAGGTTTTACAGGCTGATAGGCCCAATGTGTGCCCCATTTTGCACCTTGTTTAACCCAGGTGCTTAAAATATCAATTTCGCTGCTGTTTAATGCCGGGTGTTTGTAGGGCATGCGCACCTCTGCATCGTTTGATTTTATTCGGCGGATAAATTCGCTATGCTCCGGATCGCCGGGGATAATAGCAGGTCTGCCTTTTTTGGTGGCGGCCAGCGCCTCGTCCCTGAAAAGGACGCTAAATCCCCCTTGCTGCTTAACTCCACCATGGCACGAAATACATTTTTTATTAAAAATAGGCTTCACCTGGGTGTTAAAGTCTATTTCCTTTTCACGAGAAAAGAATGAATAGGCAATTAATGATAAACCGGCAACACAAATTGCAAGCGTAATAATTTTTTGTTTCGACATTATTGGTACAGATGCCCGGATGTACAATTGGTTAAATGCGGAAGAGCCGTTGGTACAATTATATAAATTGCCTGGCTGCTCTTGCCATTAACAAATATGGCACATTACAACCATCCAATAAATAGATATTTTAATTTAATAAATGGATTATCTTATTCGGAATTGATGTGCATTACCCTTTACTAACCTGTTTTGTTCGACGGGCGTTACCCGTCGCTAACCTATTTCGTTCGACGGGCGTTACCCGTCGCTAACAGATTGCGCCCTTTCAGGGCTGGGCTTCCTGTTTTGTTGAGTGTTTATAATCATCCTTTCAAAATCACCGTAATCATTCTTCAATCGGTGAAATCCCAAAAAACTACTCCATCATCAATCTCCTGATCAACTCAGCACTTTGTTTATTGCCTTCTTCTAACCTTCCTTTAAAAAAGGATTGAACTTCGTTAAAGTGTTTTTTATAGCCCTCCATATCGCCATAACCAATAATGGCCGACCATTCCCTTACAGCCGAATGAAATTCCAAATCGTCGCCACGAATGGTTTTATCGTACAGGGCGGTTTCTATCGATTCTTCGAGTAACTCTTCGTTTTTAAACAAATATTCCGCAATGCCCAAACGGAGACGGAATGGTGGAGTTTGGCAAATGAGATTATCGTAGGGGTTTACGCCCAAATGGTACCAGGCGTCAACCATGCTTAAAATGCTGAGGTGCGAATTGGGTTTTTGGTGCCCTGTGTTTTGCGAAAGGGAAAATTCTTTCATCACCTTATCGCTCAGCATAATGGGTTTACGGCTTTCGTGAAAAACAAAATCGCGGGCGCGGTAAAGCCTGGCCCTAAAGGCGGCTTCCTCTTCTTTTATCATCAGCTTAAACAACTCCGATTCGGATACCGCATAGCGCCGTACTTGTTGCTTGGCATAAGGGTTTAATATAGCCAAACCGGCATAAACGTGCGCCTTATAGCTAAATATGCGCAGGGTAGTTAATATTTTTACGTTATCGATACCACCTATATAGGATGCGTTTTCCCATGGAAAAAAACCGGCTTCTTTCCAGGCGGTACCCATACTTTCGAAACCTACATGGGTTACGGCCTGGGTGTCGGCCACAATTTTATCGTGCTCATGGTAATCGCTTAACTCTACAATATCCGACCCAATTGCGGTAAATAAATCAAGCATACGCTGATAGGCATCATTGGCCGCGCGGTGGCGTATCAGTATCAGTTTTTGCCCTTTGGGTTTAAACCCGGGGCCATGCATACCGTGGAAGGTAATGATCTGC
>Ga0206947_1136_pt1 | contig 19435 bp, 13 predicted proteins | sample Alteio_BWOrgHeat_3_FD_153239 | JGI IMG/M metagenome (GOLD analysis project Ga0206947, IMG submission 153239) | Enriched cells from forest soil in Barre Woods Harvard Forest LTER site, Petersham, Massachusetts, United States -... | ecosystem: Environmental > Terrestrial > Soil > Temperate forest > O...
TAATCCCGCAAGGTTATCGTTAGATGACGGCGCACGGGTAATGATGATGTTATACGTTTGTGTCGTAGTGCCGTCCTGAGCAGTTACTGTTACCGGGATGGTATTCGGGCCTACGGACAGCGCGATATTGGCCGAGGTGGCGCCGCTGGTTATCGTTGTTCCGTTTACCGTTATCGTCGAGGTCAGGTCGGCCGCGGTCGGCGTTACTGTAGTCCCGGTTGTCGCATTGCCTACTGCAATTGTGTATGCCAGGGTGCTGCCGGCAAAGGCTGGGCTCAGCGCACCTGCACTGGCGGTTAATCCCGCAAGGTTATCGTTAGATGATATGCGCGTTACAACAAGTTTATAGGTTTGTGTGCTCACACCATCTTCAGCAGTAACCAATACAGTTATGGTGTTTTGGCCTACACTCAATGGCAGAGCCGCCGAAGGCGTTCCGCTGGGAACTGTTACATTATTTACGGTAACTGTTGCATTAACATGATTAACAGTTGGCGTTAAAGTAATACTGGTAACGGCATTGGCCACCGTTGCAACATAGTTAGTTGTTGCCGAAGCAAATGCCGGTGTTAAAATGCCTGAACTAATGGTAAGATTTAAAAGTGTAGCATCCGGAGATAATCTGGTTACCACAATTTTATATGTCTTTTTTGTTGTTCCGTCCTGCGCGGTCACAACGATATTAATGGTATTGGCCCCTACCAACAACGGTAAAGCTGCTGAGGCAGTCCCGCTAACAACAGCCGTCCCGTTTACGGTAACAGTGGCATTAACATCATCGGTAGTAGGTGTAACGTTAATTGTGTTTACTGCGCTGCCAACTGTAGCAGTATAGGCTAAATTCCCCGTTGTAAAAGCCGGTGTAAGGGTCCCCGCGCTGATAGTCAGGCTTGATAAATCCGCATCAGTGGATACCCTGATCACATTTACAGCATATATTTTTTGGGGGCTGCTGACGTCCTGTGCTGTCACAACCGTGTTGATGATGTTAGATCCAACAGCCAGCGGGATCAGTCCCGATGCTGTGCCGCTGACTACAGCAGTTCCGGCAACCGTCACCGTGGCATTTACGTTAGCGGTAGTTGGTGTAAAAGTGATACCGGTTGTGGCATTGCTTACTATAACGGTATAGCTAAGTATCCCCTGTACAAAAGCAGGCGTTAGCGTTCCGGAACCTGGTACCAGATTGGAAAGGTAGGCATTTGACGATAACCTCGTAACCACCACTTTATAGGTAAGCTTGGTTACCCCGTCCTGTGCGGTTACCACGATGGTTATGGTGGTGTTGCCTACAGGTAAGGAAATACTGGCTGACGCTGTGCCGCTAATGACCGCTACGCCGTTAACAGTTATTGTGGCATTCGTATTATTAGCTGTAGGGGTTAATGTAATTGAACTGATACCATTACTCACAATATCGGTATAAGAAAGTGTCCCGGACGTAAAAACCGGAATTAACGACCCTGCACTTGGAGTTAACGCGCTTAATGTGGCATCGGTTGGCATATTCTTTACCAAAATGCTTACTTTGGCTGCAGCACTCCCACCCTGATTGTAGGCCGTAATAGTATACACCGTAAGCGGGCTGGGAGTGGTAGGTGTTCCGCTGATAATGCCGGTAGGACCGGCAAAGCTAAGCCCGGCAGGTAAAGTTGGTGTAATGATGTAACCTGTGGTAGCTATTTTACGAATTTTTCCATTGGCGTTATCGGCAACGAAAAGATTACCATCAGGATCGATGGCAATACCTGATGGATAATGAAAGCTTGCAGCCTTTGTTAGTCCGTCTGCAAATCCATACAAGCCGTTGCCGGCAAAATTGGTGACGACGCCTGCGGGCGTAATCTTGCGGATGTGAGCTCCGCCGGCATCTGCTGTATAAATGTTTCCAAGGGCATCGATAGCTAAAGCGTAAGGCGTTGAGAAACTTGCAGCAAGCCCTGTTCCATTCAAATCAGCATTGCTACCGCTTCCGGCAAATGTGGTTACCTGGCCGGCGGCCGTAATTTTCCGGATGGTGTTACCATCTTTCTCAGCAACATAAATGTTCCCTGAAGCGTCGCTCATTAAGCCAAACGGACCGTTAAAACTGGCTGAAGTACCGAGTCCGTTGATTGTGGCCGCTGTGCCGCTTCCGGCAAAGGTACTCACCATTCCGCCAGGTGTTATTTTACGTATCCGGCTGTCTCCATAATCAGCCACATACATATTACCAAACGGATCAAACACCATACCGGCCGGATCATTAAAACTTGCCGACAAAGCAGGACCATCCAGATTTGCTGAATCTCCGTTTCCGGCAAAAATGGTAACTATCCCCGCCGGGGTTATTTTATAAATCTCGCTAGTTCCCGAGCTGCTTACATACACATTACCTTGAGCATCAGTAGCAACGCCATTGGGTGCCGCAAAAGTAGCGGCGGTATAAAGACTTACTACGCCACCGGGTGTAATTTTATGAACCTGATTATTTGAATTATCTACTACATAAACATTGCCCGCAGCATCTGTTGCTACGCTTACGGGACTGTTGAAGCCCGAGCCGCTGGCAACTGTGGTTACATATCCGTAATTACCCGGCGGTACCGGCCCGCCCGTATTTGTTGGCCCTAAGTTGGTTATAGCAGTACCTACTGTATAAACCTGCGGACTCACGTATGCAATAACCGGGGCTGCCGGCGGAACTATGGCCCTTAATACCGAAACAATATAGGTTTTAGTTGTGGTTCCATTGGCAGCAGTTACTTTTATGGTGAAAATGTTATCACCCGGATTTAAAGTTTGAGATGACGCTACTCCGTTTGATATCGCCACATTGTTTAGTTTTAATGTAGCGGTGGCCTGGGCCGTAGTTGCTGTTAGTTGGATGCTGGTGGTGCCATTTGGCACGCTGATCAAATAATCGGTACCTGTTGGTGTAAATACAGGTGTTAATGGACCTGTATTTGCTGTTAATGCGCTTAACGTTGCATCGGCTAAAAAATCGATAACCGTTATTGTTACGTCATAGCTGCTGCTGCCATAAGCATTATAAGCGGTTATGGTGTTGGTAACGGCAGCAGTTAACGCAGTGGGTGTTCCGCTAATAATACCAGTAGTAGCATCAAAACTAAGTCCTGCAGGCAGCCCCGGGCCGGCCGGGTCAATAATAAAACCGGTAGTCTGCAGTTTACGGATAGAGGTTGTTGCGGTTCCACTGTTGTAGTCTGTAATATAAGCAGTACCCTGTGCGTCTATTGTAATGCCCAGCGGACTAATAAAACTCGCAGCGGCGCCTAATCCATCCGCAGAACCTGAAATACCGCTTCCCGCAATAGTAGTAACTACTCCCGCAGGGTTGATCTGCCGGATATAAGTGTTATAAGTGTCGGCTACGTAAACATTATCGCCCGCATCGGCCACCAATCCGTACGGTGTATTAAAACTTGCGGCAGTGCCTGTGCCGTTAGTTTGTCCTGCAACGCCCAGTGTTCCTGCAAGTGTACTTACCAAGCCACCGGATGTTATCTTCCTAATCAGTTGATTACCCTGATCGGATACGTAAATATTTCCATTAGCCTGGTTAACTGTTATGGCGTACGGTTTGTTAAAAGTTGCAGCAGTTCCTTGTCCATCGGCATGCCCTGCGGGTCGCAAACTCTCATCCGGGTTAAGGCCACCTGCCAGGGTTGTCACTGCCTGGGCTGGCGTGATCATACGGATCAGGTTGTTTCCATAATCAGCCACATAAATATTATCACCTGCATCTATCGCTAATCCAGTCGGATCGTTGAAACTCGCTGCAGTACCTGTAGCATCGTGCGTACCGCCTGCGACTTTACCAGCAAAAGTGGTTACCACGCCCGCGGGCGTAATTTTACGAATAAGGTTATTGAATGAATCGGCCACGTATAGGTTACCTTGCGAATCGATGGTGATTCCTAATGGCTGATTGAACGTTGCCGCCGTACCAACACCGTTTGTTGCCCCGGCAACGCCGCTTCCGGCGAACACGCTTACCACGCCGCCTGGAGTTATTTTTAATATCTGGTTTTGATTAGTGCCATTATTAGTAACATATAAATTGCCTGCTGCGTCGCGCGCGATACCATAGAATCTGGCCCCTGCCGAAAAACTTGCGGGAAGCGTTGTAACCTGGCTATAAGTATTGGCCGGTATAGTTCCACCAGTATTTGCCGGTGTTAAATTAGGTATAGGGACGTTTATATTATAAGTTTGAGGACTGGGATAGGAAATTGCAGGCGCTGTTTGCGCAAAGCTTGCAACTGCGGACAGAAGGAAAAATAATATTTGAAGTAAAAATTTCTTCATTATGAATATTTAATATGGGGAGTTATACGCTGTGCCAATATTTTGTTTATTAAAATATCAACTTTTATTCCCCGTTGAAACTTAGCAAAAACGTTGGTGCTAATATACCAATCATTCTCAATACAATAAATAAAGTGTTCAAACACAATTGCTTTTATTGTAAATGCGTAAAAAAATTAAGAATTTATCAATTATGAATTTATCATCTGCCGGCATCCAATAACAAAGCGGAACCCCGGCCATACCAGGCCCTGATTTGCAGGTAATAAAAATAAGATATTTATTTTTATTACGGGTGAGCTTTTTTTTCACATATATGGCTTTATACGCTATTTGCGGCAATGGCAGCAATTTTTACGCCTTTTTGAAACGTTTTTGAATATAATGCCCCCTAATCGCTGTTAATAAGTTTAGGCATAGTAAGCCAATTGTAAAAAATAAAAACATTTTTGTAATAATAAGACCGATCGGTTTATATTTGTATTCATTATGACAAAGGCAGAAAGAACCCGGCAGTTTATTATTGAAAAAGCAGCGCCTATTTTTAATAAAAAGGGCATTGCTGGTACTGCCATCAGCGATATTATGGAAGCCACCAAACTGGCCAAGGGCGGTGTGTATGGTAATTTTGAAAACAAAGACGAAATTTGCCTGGAAGCTTTTAATTATTTAACAAAAACGCTCGCAGCGGAGATTAACCATGGAATGGACAGCCAGGTATCTGCCAAAGACAAACTTTTTGCCCTATTGGATTTTTACCGCGACCGGCTGCAAAAAAATAATACTGGCGGGTGCCCTATCTTAAATTTTGGCACCGAGGCCGATGATACCAATCCGGTAATAAAACAACGGGTAAAAGAAACCATACAATCATCCCAAAACAGAATAGCTAATACAGTTAAGCGAGGTATTGAGGCAGGCGAATTCAAAACAACCTTTGATGCCGAAACATTTGCCATAAAAATGTTTGCCATGATAGAAGGCGCAATCCTGATAAGCCGCGTTCAAAACAGTAACGATCACATGGTTTTGATAACCAATATCCTAAAAGCCGAAATTTCACAAAACACTGTTTAGTTTTTTTTTGATCTAAAAAAGACCGATTGGTCTTTTTTAGATCAAAAAAAAAAAAGAAATCAGCGTAATCATGCTAATCATTTAAAAATCTGCGATCCATGAATAATCTAAAACGAAACCTACTTATTATCACCGTGCTTTTAGCTGCAGTGATGGAACTAATAGATACTACCATCGTCAATGTAGCCCTATCGCACATGAGTGGCAACCTGGGCTCAACACTCGAGGATACTACCTGGGTAATAACCGCGTATGCCATAGCCAACGTTATCATCATCCCATTAACCAGCTTTTTAACTACCAAACTGGGCCGCCGCAACTATTATATCGGCTCCATTATCCTGTTTGTTATCTGTTCGTTTATGTGTGGAAGTTCAACAAGTATTTGGATGCTCGTATTCTTCCGTTTTTTACAGGGACTCGGCGGAGGCGCTTTGCTTTCGGTTTCGCAGGCTGTGGTATTTGAGTTGTTTCCTAAAGAAAAACAAGGTGTTGCCAGCGCGCTGTTCGGCATTGGTGTGTTTGTGGGGCCAACAATAGGTCCAACAATGGGTGGCATCATCACGGAAAACTACTCATGGCCCTTAATATTCTACATCAACATCCCGATTGGCATATTAGCAGCAACCTCTTGTTATTTTTTACTGACCGAACCCACCATCAAAGCAAAAGTAACCCGCGTTGACTGGACGGGGATAGCCTTACTGGCCATTGGCGTGGGTGCGTTGCAAACCGTATTGGAAAGGGGTCAGGAAGAAGACTGGTTTTCAACCGGGTATATCACAGCGCTTACCATAATCTCGGTAATTGCTTTAACCGCCTTTATATTTTGGGAGCTTCATGTTGAAGCACCTGTGGTAAACCTGCGGGTTTTTAAAAGCAAGACCTTGACCATAGCTGCCCTACTCACTTTTATAACCGGCATTGGTATGTTTACGTCTATATTTTTAACGCCGGTAATTGCGCAACGCCTGCTTGGCTTTACGCCAACACAAACCGGTTTGTTGATGCTGCCTGGGGCCATCATAGCCATTTTAGGGCTGATGGTTTCGGGTAAATTATTGCAATTCGGCGTATCGCCGCTCATTATTATAACCGCCGGTTTCTTTTGCTTTATTTACTTTAACTGGAGCATGTTTGGGATGAACCTGGACACTTCGGCAAATACCATTACCCGCAACCTGATATTCAGGGCATTGGGAATGGCCTTTTTAACCGTGCCGTTAACCATGCTGGCCGTTTCGGGATTACAACCCAAAGATATTCCACAGGGCGCGGCATTAAACAATATGATGCGGCAATTGGGAGGCTCGTTTGGCATTTCGGCAGTAAACACTTATGCAGCCAGGCGGATAGCATCCCACAGGATTGATTTAATCAGCCACATAACCGCAGGTAACCCTTTAGCGGTAAGCCGGATCAGCTCATACACGGCGTATTTTCAACACAAAGGAATTAACCTGGCAGATACAAAATTGAAAGCCATGGATTTAGTAGAACTGGCTGTTGTTAAACAATCAACCCTGTTAAGTTATACAGATGCTTATTTCCTTATCGGGATGCTGTTTGCGACAACCTTGCCACTGTTGCTGTTTGTGGCGGGCGGGCCAAAAGTTGTAGCGCCGAAAATGGTGTTGTCGGACCATTAAGAGAGAAACAAGAAATTAAGAGGCAAGAATCAAGACAAAAAAGTCAATACATCAAAAAAATAGAACAATGAATATAACAAATAAAACAATCCTGATCACTGGTGGTGGTTCGGGCATAGGTTTCCAAATGGCTAAGTTATTTGGCAGTAAAGGCAATAAAGTAATTATAACCGGCCGTAGCGAAGACAAGCTTAAACAGGCTGCCACACAATTAAACAATGTGAGCTTTATTGCGGGTGACGTAAGCGATGCTGCAAGTGTCGACAACCTTGTTAACCGTATAACCAACGAATTTGGTGAACTGAATATACTTATCAATAACGCGGGGCAGGCCAATGTTTATAAACTTGGCGCCAATGTAAATGCCTATGATAAAGCAGCTGGCGAAATGGAAACCAATTATCTTTCGGTTATCCGACTCACCGAAAAATTGTTGCCACTGTTAACTGCTTCAAAAGGATCTGCCATAGTAAACGTAACATCAATAGTGGCTTTTGTGCCCGGTATTAACTTGCCGACTTATGCGGCCAGCAAAGCTGCGCTCCACTCCTACTCACAGGCTTTACGGTATACGCTGGCATTAACCACCGGCATCAAGGTTTTTGAACTGATGCCGCCGCTGGTAAATACAGGCTTATCAGTGGATATCGGGGGCGCAAATGGCATTGATCCCGAAGTGGTTGCCCAGCACCTTATTGACGGTATGGAGGCGGATAATTATGAATTACATACCGGGAAAACTGCAGATATGTATCAATTATTTCTTTCGTCGCCGGTGGCGGCCATGAACGCACTGAACCAGGGAAGAGAATAATTCCTTGTTTGAAAGCCAGATCAGAACGAAAAGGACACGAAGAATGAAAAACTTCGTGTCCTTGCTGCTTTTTATCTCGTGACCTTGAGGTAAAAAGAACCGAACACCGGTACAATTATTCGTTTTGCATACGCTAAAAATTTGTATATTTTTAGAGCCTGTATGCAAGAGAAAAACAATAAGAAAACCATTTGGGCATGGTGTATGTTCGACTGGGCCAACCAATCGTATAATATGGTGATTACGTCAACCATATTTCCCGCGTATTATGTTTATTATACAACGTTTCATAACCCCAACGGAGATGTCGTTACCTTTTTCGGACACAATTTTAAAAATACCGTTATCCAGAATTATGTGCTGGGCGCATCGTACTTACTAATTGTGTTGATGTTACCCATTTTAACATCAATTGCCGACTATCGCGGCAATAAAAAACGGTACCTCCAATTTTTTACCTGGATGGGCGCGTTGGCTTGCCTTGGTTTGTTTTGGTTTAAGCCTGTTGAACACGGCATCCCGGCGTTAGAACTGCCTTTAATATTTTACGGGCTGGCCAGTGTTGGCTACTGCGGCGGATTTGTGTTTTACAATTCTTATCTACCGCAAATAGCCTCTACAGACCAGCAGGACGCTGTAAGCGCCAAAGGTTTTATTTATGGTTTTTTAGGTAGCATAGTAGTACAGGTAATTTGTTTTATCCCGGTATTAAAGCCGCTTTGGTTTGGCATTACCGACGATGCATTGCCCGCACGAATATCATTTGTAATTGTATTTTTATGGTGGATAGGCTTTTCTGTTATCCCGTTCATTATGCTACCCAAAGGCGAACCTAACGCAGGTTCGCACGAATATAACGTATTGACGGGTGGCTTTAAGGAACTTGCGAAAGTGTTTGGCAAAATCAGGAAAATGCCTTTGCTTAAACGTTTCCTTTCTGCATTCTTCTTCTACTCAGTAGGTGTACAAACCATAATGCTGGTAGCGGCCGGTTTTGCGGCAAAAGAACTGCATATGAAAGACGAGGACCTGATTAGTATTATTTTAATTATACAAGTGGTAGCCATAATAGGTGCCTGGGCTACCTCTAAAGCCTCCGAGAAATACGGCAATGTACGTACACTTATCGTACTGGTCACCATCTGGACAATACTTTGCTGTTTAGTTTATTTTATAGCCAACGAAACACAGTTTTATTTTGCCGCCTTCGGCGTTGGCTTGGTAATGGGCGGAGTACAGTCGTTGTCGCGTTCCACCTACTCCAAATACCTGCCTGAAAATATTCCCGATACCGCGTCGTTTTTTAGCTTTTATGACGTTACCGAAAAAACCTCGATAGTAGTTGGACTTTTCTGCTTTGCAATAGTAGAAAATCTCTCGGGCAAAATGCGTAACTCGGCTTTGGCGCTCGATTTCTTTTTCTTTGCAGGATTGCTGTTACTGATTGTATTGTTTGTGGCTGAAAAGAAGGCCGGAAAATATAAGAAGACTGCTGTTTTGAGCCATTGAGTTCATTTATTATTAAGTAATTGCAAGAAACGCGCTGAAAGGCCGAAATCTGTTAGCGAGGGGTAACGCCCCTCGGCCGTTAGACCGGCCGATATTTTCGGCAGATAAACGTTCGATAAATATTTGTAAGATGTTTTTCTTTTCGCTTACATGCGATGGGCGTTGCCCATCGCTAACAGATTTCGCCCTTTCAGGGCTTGAGCAATCGTAAAAAAGATTAGTTATATCTCCCTTGCAAATTCCTGCATCCTTAAATGCCCCCTTCCGGCACCCAAATAAAAAAATTTTGTAATAATCACGTTATATCCTTGGTTTTTATAGTCAATGTGTTATGTTTACACATTGAACCAATAAAACAGCTTATGACATCCAGACGTTCGTTCCTTAAAACCGCAGCAGTGGTTTCAACCGGGCTTTTAATTGCCCCCGATTTATTTGCAGCAGGCTCCCGAAAACAAATTGGCACCCAGTTGTACACCGTACGCGATTTAATGGCTAAAGACCCCATTGGCACCCTGGCCCAGGTTGCTAAAATAGGCTTTAAAACTGTTGAGGGCGCTACGTATACTGGCTCCGAATTATTTTACGGTATGCCGCCCGCACAGTTTAAAACCGTATTGAGCGACAATGGGCTGGAAATGCCAAGCGCCCACTATGTGCTGGGCGAATCCATGGCCACCGCGAAAGGAACTTTGAGCAACGACTGGCAAAAAACAGTTGACGATGCTGCCGCAGTTGGTTTAAAATACATGGTTTGTGCTTATTTGTTCGATAGCGAACGTGGTAACCTGGATCATTACCAGCTAACCGCGCAAAAGCTAAACGCTGCCGCTGTAATTGCCCAACGTGCCGGCATACAGCTTTGCTACCATAACCACAATTTTGAATTTGTGGAACAAGATGGCAAATTACCTTACGACATTTTACTGCAAAGTACCGACCCTGACCTGGTAAAAATGGAAATGGATATTTATTGGGTATACAAAGCCAAACAAGATCCTATTGCCCTGTTTAAAAAATATCCGGGCCGTTTCCCGCTTTGGCATGTAAAAGACATGGATAACACGCCCGAACAAAAATTCACGGAGGTTGGTAACGGCGTTATTCCATTTAAAACTATATTCCCTCATGCCAAAGAAGCCGGACTTGACTATTTCTTTAACGAACAGGATGTTTGCCCGGGCGATCCGCTGGTGAGCATGACGCAGAGTTATAAATATATTAAAGCAAATTTGGTATAGAAATTATCTGCCATTTTTTTGAAGCCGGGCATCGAAAGATGTCCGGCTTTTTGTTTGCGATAACATGTGTTTAAATAAGTGATTTTGTTTAATATTGTTAATAAGCAAAATGACAAAGAGAGGAAAATACGGAGCGTAATTATTCCTATACTTGTTTATAATCAATAAAAAAACACAATATCACATCATGAAAACTAATATTGGAATTACCGAAGAAAACAGGGGCGCTGTAGCTGCTGCCCTCGGCAAACTGTTAGCCGACGAATTTATTCTATACACAAAAACCAGGAATGCACACTGGAATATTGAAGGGCCTGATTTCCACTCGATGCATTTATTTTTTGAGAGCCAGTACGAACAACTGGACGAGATAATGGATAGCGTGGCCGAACGGATGCGTAAAATAGGTCATTATGCGCCCGCAACGTTAAGCCAATTTTTACAACTTACTCATTTAACTGAGCAAAGCGACCGGAAAAACGACAGCATGGGTTTTTTGAAAGAACTATTGGAAGATCATGAAAGCATCATTGAGTTTTTAAGAGGCAATATTACCCCCTTTGCCGAAAAGTTCCATGACCTGGGAACCAGCGATTTTATAACCGGGCTGTTGGAAACCCACGAGGGCATGGCATGGTTCATCCGTTCGCATTTTAGATAGGAAAAAATGGTACCCAAAAAAACGGAGCGCTTATTGGGCTCCGTTTTTTTTTGCCAGTTTTTAACGATTTACGCCTATGCGTCCAAAGTGAACCGAACCGGATGGATAATAGAATAAACGCTACAGATAAGTACCGTTGGATAGCGACCTAAAAAAGTAATAATTATTTGCATCTTTAAATTTTAATAGTAAGTTTGCACTTACGGTAAGTTTATACTTACGGATAAAAACTAAAAAGAATGAGTGTAAGCGCAAAAGCCTTTAATGCCCTGGGTGACCCTACCCGCCGGTTTATCTTCGAAAAACTACGCGACCGCCCATTAGCGGTTGTGGACATTGCAGATGGTTTGCCCGTTAGCCGCCCTGCGGTATCCCAGCATTTGAAAGTATTGAAGGAGGCGAAACTGATTAATCTTAAAATTGTGGGGAATAAAAACATTTATGAGGTTAACCGCGAGGGCATTTTAGCGATGCGGAATTACCTGGACCGTTTTTGGAGCGAAGCGCTGGACAACTTTAAAAAGCTGGCTGAACAAACTGAAAAGGAAAACAAACAAGAATAAATATGGAAACTATTAGCCTTACTGCAATTAAAAAAGACCTGACGGTTGAAGCGTCGCAGGAGACCGCGTTTAAAGTATTTACCGAAAAAATGGACCTATGGTGGCCACGTACCCACCATGTTGGAGCCTGCCCGATGCGCGAACTGGTACTGGAAGCCAAACATGGAGGGCGCTGGTACTCCAAACACGAGGACGATAGTGAAGTCGACATCGGCTATGTGCAAACCTACCAGCCTTATGACCTGTTTGTTTTGGCCTGGCAGGTAAATAGTGATTTTCGGTACGATCCGGAAATGATAACCGAGGTAATCATCCAATTCATCCCGGAAGGGCCAAAAACAACCCGGGTTAAACTGGAACATAGAGACCTTCAGAAGCTGGGCAGTGGTAAAACAGTGGAAAGCATGGATCAAGGCTGGGGCATGATTATGGAATTATACAAACAACAAGCAGAATTATGAAATCAAAATTATTATTAAGAATTGCAGCTATAATCATGCTGCTGCACACGCTTGGCCATACCATGGGTGCGCTGACCTGGAAAGAAGCACCGAACCCGGCTGTAAAAACGGTTATCGACGGAATGCTGAACAACCGTTTCAACTTTATGGGCAGGCTGGCCAGTATTGGCGATTTTTACGCGGGCTATGGCTATAGTATGATTGGCGTATTATTACTAATCGCAATCTTGTTGTGGCTGCTATCAACAGAGCCGTCGCCTCGTATCATCATAGCACTTGGTTTGTTTTTGCTGTTCTTTGGGATTATTGAATTGATCTATTTCTTTCCCTTTGCCGCAGCGTTTTCGATATTAGCAGGTATCGCCACTTTATTGGCTTATGGCCGATTGGTGAAAATATAAACCGGCGGAAGCTATATTTGATGGGATACCGATTGGCTGGTTACAAGCAGTAAACTCCCAAACCTAAAAAAGGCCAACATTCATGTAGACCGGTAAAGAGGGATTTGCATTGTGACCCTGAATTTGGCCAAATTGCCTAAAAGCACCGAACCGCTTATCTCTTTGAAGGTAAGCGGTTCGTGAATTTTACTGCGCCCACCGGGCTCTGGCCAGGCACCAAAAGTTTATGAGCGCTTTCCCTATTCTCTTTCTAATCAACGTTATACACTCATAATCAAAACGTTACGCATTAAATATCAAAGGTCGCCGCGGGCATGGACAGCAGCCACAAGGCAAGAATTTTATAAATTCGCATAGCGATATTTTTTATTTAAAGCTTCTTAATTGCGACCAGCATAATGTCATTTTCATTCAGTTCAAAACTCTGTCTGAAAGGCTTTTTGGCGGTCACGATAACTGTTTTGGTCATAATGGGTATATCATTATCTTTTTCTTTGATTAGTTCCGCTTGCTGCTTAGTCAGTTGCGATGGTGCGCCCAATAGTAGATAGCTGGTATAGGGATCATTAAAACCGAAACCCGTTTTATAAACTGTAATGGTGTATTTGCCGGGTGATAGGTTTTGGTAAACCAGATTAACCTTTCCTTTGCTTGCCGGTGGGATGACCTTCGAATAAAACGCTTTGGAATCGGCTCTTGTCGGGAAGAATTTATCTGTAAAATCATATAACAAAACCTGCACATTTCCTTTAGTATCCTTGCATATCCAGGACGAACTATCGGCATTTTGCAATTCCTGTTTGTCCAAAAGATTCAGGTATCTATAGGCGTAAAAAGCCGATTTCTTGATGTCCTGGTAGTTGATCAGGCCAAAATCCCCGTCGAAAGGCGTTTGCCGCGGCCCATCCTCTTCAAAAATATCAGTGAATGTCCAATAGGAGAAGGAATTCGCTGCGTTGCCCACCCGTTTAATCTTTTCTAAGATATAGGCGGCCTGGCGGTAATGATCATGGACATGGTCGTTAAACGATGATGAAGAATTCCACTCGGTATACTGTAGCTCCAGCCCGGGCATGGATGATTTGTCAATCTGCATTCTCGACCGTTTCACATCGCCCGACACAGCGTCCCTTCTTTTGCTTTCAACTGTTGCCTCGTCGTCGCTTTTCTGAATAAACGCATCATTTCCATAGGTGTGCGTACTAACAAAATCTATCGGTACCTTATTGGTAGTGCAGTAGTTTATAAATTCAGGTATCCAGGCATTCCCCGCCGTAGCCGGGCCGCCCACACGGTAAGCCGGCGATACGGACTTTACGGCATTGGCGGTTTCCTTATATAGCTTGAAATACTCGTCCTGGTCGCCGGCCCAAAATATATTTTTTAAATTGGGTTCATTCCATACTTCAAAGTACCATTGCGTTACCTCTGCTTCACCGTAGCGTTCGGTCCAGTGGCGAACCAATGCAGCTATCAGGTCATCCCACTTTTGATAATCCTTTGGAGGAGACACATTAGGTTTCCAGAACCAAAATGAAAGCGTAGTTGGTTTGCTGGCCAGCGCCTTTGGCATAAATCCAAATTCAACAAAGGGCCTTACTTTAATACTGATTAAAAAATCATATAATTCATCAATGTATTGCCAGTTGTAGATTGGTTTCCCATTCGAATCTTCAAAATAAACTCCCATGTCGTCGTGTAGTATGCCGTGCATCCGTATGTAGCGAAAGCCAAGCTGCTCTTTCGTCATACGCAATTGCCGTTGCCAGTCGGCCCGTAAACCTTCATTAGCCCTGCCCGCGCCGACACACTCGTTAAAGAAAGTATTCAGATTTCCTTTAACCTTATTTACGTCGACCGAAATCGTACGGTCTTGCGCCTTTGTAATCCCGAAAGTAATCAGCAACAAGAGTAGTGGAATGAGAGTTCGCTTTAACATCGCTTCAAATTTTTCTTTTTTTATTTATCTTCTTTAACCCTAATGCCCTTAGCATCGAACATGCCCATCATACTACCTTTAATGTGGTCGTCGTCTATCGGGTCGAGCGAAAGGCTGACATCATAGGATTGAACCGTAAAATTGATGGTGATCGACTTGTCTTTTTCGTCTACGGAAGTAAATTTTGTAATTTCCTTGCCTGTTGAATCCTGTAAAGAACCTACCAGTTTACCATCCTTCCTGTCTAATATGTAGGTGCCGGTATTATCACCGTTAGGCGTTCCAATTACCGTGATCTTCCATTTGCCTACGAAATAGTCCTTTGCAGATTGCGCCATGGCACTCGCGCTGATAAATAAAGCCAATGCCAATGTAAAAACGATACTTAACTTTTTCATGATTTTTAATTCTTAATGATTTGATTAATTATTTGTCTGTTAATTTATTTGATTACTATTTGTACCTCACCGCCATTTAACCCATCGGCAACAGCTGTTAAGGTAGCTGTTCCAATCGTTCCGGTGGGTCTGACAATTGCCTGTGCTTTGCCCTGGTAAACTTGCTTGTGGTGCTGCTGGAAACTTGACATATCCGAAGGACTACCATTACCGACAGCTGCAATCTCCGCTGCGCCAGTGAGTTTAAAATTGATTTGCAGCCCATCTACCGAAGGCACGACATTCCCTTTACTATCGATAACTTCCACGCTGACAAAAGAAAGGTCATTCGGATCGGCGTTTATCTTTTTGCGATCTGCAATAAGACGGATGCCAACCGGCTTGCCAGCGGTCGATAAAATGCTTGACCCGGTTTCTTTATCGCCGTCAAACGATTTTGCGACCAATATCCCAGGTTGATATTCGATTTGGAATGTGGCTGTGATCGAACCTACAGGAACATCCTGCACCGCAATTACTTTTCCGTTTAATTCCAGTTTTACCGTTTTGCTCCTGGTGTAAACATCAACCTGCATCTTCTTTCCCTCTTCGCCCGGCCATGTCCATGATTTGATTTCATCAGGCATTCCCCACGTTGCTATTACTTCCTTCTGACCCGCCGGCACCGGACGATGCACCAGCATTTCAATTGGGTTGTTGCGCCATACGACGTTTTTATAATAGGACTCCGTTTTCCGGTCGCCAATTAAATCGAGATCACCGCAGTAAGCATTATAAACGGGCCAGTTATTCCTGTAAAATAATCCAATTCCCATAATTCCCTTCGGTAGTTTTTGCGATTCAGGCACCGTTAGCGACTTACCCAAACCAGCCTCTCCGATATAATCTATCGCCGTCCAGCAAAACCCACCCAGGAACCAGGGATATTTTTCTGTTTCATCCCAGTTTTCCAGCGCCGAACCGGGTAGATATTCGGTAGACAAATACAATTTGTCAGGATGTTTGGCCCGCTCTGTTTCGAAACGATGGAGAGTTGCACTATCCCGCTGAAAATAAATTGATCGATCCAGAAAGTAATTGTAACCATCGATATCCAGGTTTGCCACATGCGGCTCGTAAGCAGCCCACGGCTTTTGAGTATAGCCGGGTAAAAAAACGATGGCGTCAGTAATGGGCCGGGTAGGGTCCAATTTCCGTACTTCCTCTGACAAACGTTTTGCATTGCGATAACCCGCCGAATCGGATGCCTCGAATATTTCGTTGCCGATACTCCACATCATCACCGATGGATGATTACGGTCGCGCAGTATGATTGATTCCAGATCCCGCTGCGACCAGTCTTTAAAATAAAGATGGTAGTCCTCTGGATTTTTGGCTTTCTCCCACATGTCGAAAGCTTCATCCAATACCAGCATGCCGAGACGGTCGCAGGCGTTTAAGAAACCGGGCGAAGGCGGATTATGGCTAAGCCTGATCGCATTATAACCGGCTTTCTTGATCAGTTCGACCTTTCGTTCCTCTGCGCGATCAATACTCGCTGCCCCTAAAGGACCAAGATCATGATGAACACAACCGCCCTTCAATTTAACCACTTGCCCGTTTAATAACAGCCCCTTTTGACCGTCGAATTTGAGGCTCCGTATGCCAAATGGCGTTTCGGTCCGATCGATAACTTTGTTGTCGGCGATTAGTGAGACCCTTGATTTGTACAATACAGGATTGTCCAAACCCCATAATTTAGGATTTGTAACGATCAGCTTTTGTGATAAAACGGCACTACTATCCCGCGGAATGATTAAGGGTTGCATTTTTGAAGTGACAACCTGGCCCAGAGAATTAAGCAACTCGAATTTTACCGTAATTGCCTTCTTTTGGGAAGATGTGTTTTCAACTGTAATTTGACTATTTATTGTTGCCTGGTTGCTGGAAACTGCCGGAGTTGTAACAAAATTCCCCCACAGTTTCGTGCGAACTTCATTCATGGGCAGCAACCAGACATGCCGGTAAATACCCGAGCCGGAATACCAGCGGCTGTTCTTACCTAAATTTTTTGCGCGGACCGCGATTACGTTGGGTTTGCCAATTGCGGTTAGATAGTTAGTAAGGTCATACGAAAACGAAGTATAGCCGTATGGATGGTTACCCAAATGGTGCCCGTTTATCCAAACATCAGCGTCCATATACACGCCGTCAAATAAGATATATGTTTTTTTCCCTTTATAAGAATTATCCAGAATAAACGTCTTACGGTACCAACCGATCCCTCCTACTGTAAACCCGGTTGCGGCCTTTCCTATAGACGCTTTTGTAAAAGGCCCCTGAACTTCGCCTTCCTTTTGATTAGGCAGATCTTCAATGCTCCAATCATGCGGCAGATTTAACGTGCGCCATTCCGAATCGTTGTATCCCGGATTTTCCGCTCCTTTAAGTGTGTCCTTTATAAATCGCCAGCTTTTGTCGAATGATACCGCACGGGAATCCTGTGCATAGGATTTGAATGCCAGTGTAAGCGCAAAAAATAGTGTTATAAAATGGATAGTGCGTATCATAATTTATATTCCGTAAATAAAACGGAATAAAGATATGATGGCATTTTTGCATTTCCAAATTAATTCCGTACTTTTTACGGAATTAATTTTTTTTGTACATTTGTGTGCTTTAAACAGCCTACTTTTATTAGTAATATGACAATCCCAGCAGACGCAACCCGCTTCGTGGAATATTCCGATCAGTTCTTAAAGAATGTTGCCGTTGACAACGTGATTTTTGGTTATCATGAAAAAGAACTAAAAGTTCTGTTGCAACAGCCGTACACTTTAGATAAATGGACAGTGACCGGAGGTTATATTAAAAAGACAGAGTCGATAGAACAGGCAGCAAGCCGGATAGCTTTTGATCGTACCGGTCTTAAAGATTTATACCTGAAACAGTTTGGTTCTTTTGGAAACCCGCAGCGCGTTATTGACAAAGGCTTCACTCCACAGCGTATTAAAGAAATAACCGGTTTTGAAATTCCGTCCACTTCCTGGATCTTCGATTATTTTGTGTCAGTCAGTTTTTACACCCTCACAGAGTTCTCGAAAGTGGAATCAACGAAAGGTGAATTAGAAGCGGATTCGAAATGGTGGCCTGTAAGTGAGCTTCCACCTATGATGTTTGATCATGAGCACATCATCAATGAGGCATTGTCTGCCCTGCGGGTACATATTGCTCATTTTCCAATCGGATACGAATTGCTTCCTGAAAAATTCACCTTACCAGAAATTCATAGCCTCTATGAAACCATCTTAGGAAAATCGTTGGATGATCGCAATTTTACCAAGAAATTGCTGCTAACAAAGATCGTCAGTAAATTAGATGAGACAAGAAAAATAGGCCGGCACCGCTCACCATTTCTATATCAGTTCGACAAGGAGAAATACGAAGAGGGATTGAAAAGCGGGGTAGCATTGGTGTTTTAATAGGTCGGAGTACTGCGTTTAGAAACAAAAAAGCCGCTTTCTGATACAGAAAACGGCTTTTTTATATTGTGCGCCCACCTGGGCTCGAACCAGGGACCAAAAGATTATGAGTCTTTTGAAAATGGTATTATATGGCTTTATATGGAAGTCAAATATCTAAAAATCAATAGATTATAAAAAAATAAATTTGGAAAAATGCATATAAATCCTGATATTGTCGTACCTATTTCGTACCAATATGTCGGTGATAAAAGTTGTACTTAGAAAAAAGCCAAAGGCAGACGGAACTTGCCCGCTTGCGCTACGTATTTATAAGGATGGCCAGGAAAGCTATATCTATCTTGGCTATTACCTATTAGAAAAATTTTGGAATACAAAAACCCAACGTGTAAAACCATCATACCAAAGTTCGGAGTGGTTGAATAATTTTATCGCTGGAAAAGTTGCGGAAACCATGAACAAGACCCTGGAACTCGAAGCAACCAGGGATCATGTCACTACTGCGGCAGTAAAACAAACTGTAAAACCAAAAGGCGGCGCACGTTTTTTCGGTCAGGCAAAACTTTATATTGAAACATTAAAAGACGCAGGCAAATACAACCGCTATACAGCCGATATTTCGAAGATCGAACATTTTCGAGAATTTTGTGGTGGAACTGATATTGCTTTTCACGACATTAATGTTGCATTTCTTGAGCGTTTCAAACATCACTGCATCACTAAGCTAAATGTTAGCGAACGCACCGCAGTAAATCATTGGGTGGTTATCCGTTCGATATTCAGCCAGGCAATCAAAAATCAGGTTATCGATGCGAGACATTATCCGTTCGGTAGAGGAAAAATTGTTATTAAGTTCCCGGATACGAAAAAAGTCGGATTTGCAATAGAGGATGTACAAAAACTTGAAAACGTCGAATTGAATTACCCACTTCAAAATCATGTTCGCAATG
>Ga0206947_1098_pt1 | contig 19252 bp, 24 predicted proteins | sample Alteio_BWOrgHeat_3_FD_153239 | JGI IMG/M metagenome (GOLD analysis project Ga0206947, IMG submission 153239) | Enriched cells from forest soil in Barre Woods Harvard Forest LTER site, Petersham, Massachusetts, United States -... | ecosystem: Environmental > Terrestrial > Soil > Temperate forest > O...
CTAGGCCCCGCTGGTCCCGGTATTTTTCCCTGAGATGCTGCTTGCAAATATCCGCCGTTTGTTTCTGCCGGTTCTTGGATTCCTAATCCCGTATTGTGCGCCGAATTTTTGCACCTGATCCCTTACCGCCGCCCATTATGCTCGAGACTTTCTCTTGCTCATCGGATCCACAAAGTCAGGGCAGGATCTCACAAAATGGACAAAATGCCGAGCTCGGCATTTTGTCCGTTTCGTGCGCTGACCCCGTTATGGTCACCAGGTTGCGGGCCCGCCCCGCAACCCGAAAAAGCCCGTGTTTGACTTCCGGGTCCACTTTTGTCACCCTGCGCCCATGGAAACGCACGCTTTCGGCTTCAGACTCCCGGCCCCGCGTTAATGATGTCTATGCTCCGGGGGCGTAATTTCGGGAAGCCGATCGCGCGGGTGGCGCAGTAGCCGCTGCAGCTGTCGCGGGAGAGCCAATGCCGCGCGATTCCAAGCTTGTGCTTATTGCCTGTTACTTGGCGATGTTTGCGGTTGGCGAAAACAGCACGGCGATCATGGCGGCGCTGCCCGCGATGTCGAGCAGCCTCGGCCTTGGTCCCAAGACAGTGGAATGGGCAGTCAACGCCTATCTGCTGGCTGCCGCCGCGTTCATCATTCTGGGCGGCAAGGCGGCGGACGGGTTCGGGCCGCGGCGCTCCTCCACCGCAGGGATCGGACTGTTCGCGCTCGCCTCGCTGATCATCGCGCTGGCCCCTGACGGCGTCGTGGTGGTCGCCGCCCGCGCGCTGCAGGGGCTGGGCGCAGCCTTCGCCGTTGCCGGCACGCTCGCCGCAGTGGCGTCAGCCGCCCCTGAAGCGGGGCGCGCGGGCGCTATCGGCGCCTGGACGGGATTCCTGATGCTCGGCTTCAGCATCGGGCCGCTCGTGGGCGGGGTCGTCACCCACTACGCCGGCTGGCGCATCAATTTCTGGCTGAACCTCCTGGCCATGCTCCCGGCGGGGCTGGCGCTAGGGCTGCGTCCTGGAACCGAAGCTCGGCAGAGAACTCCCGTGGACTGGCTCGGGCTCGGCCTGCTCGCCTTTTTCATGGTGATGCTCATCTCCGGGCTGCACGCCTTGTCCACCGCCGATTCCGCGCCTTGGGACGCCATTGTGCCACTCGTACTGGCAGCGATGGGCTTCGCCGCACTGCATTGGGCGGAGACACGTAATCGCCAACCGCTGCTCGACTTCGGTTTATTTTCGAACCAGACCTTTGGGCTCGCCTGCCTGCTGTCGTTCCTTCTCATGTTTGACATCATGACCCTCCTTCTCTACTACAACCTCTTCGCGCAGGCGTCGAACGGGCTTGGCATGACCGCCGTTGCCGCAGGCTTTTCGCTCCTACCCCTCTCGGTCGCGCTTTTCGGCTTCGCGCGGGCAGCACCTCGACTGGGGGCCGCCGTCGGTGTGCGGAGGGTGATGGTGGGCGGGTCGCTGCTGCTCGCGCTGGGCTGCGCGATCGCCTGGGCATCCCTTGCGGGAGCGGGGTTCACGGTACTGATGCTCGGCCTTTTCGCGGCCGGTGCCGGAATTGCGCTGCCCTTTGCTTCCTCCCCGCAAATCGGCCTCGCAGCGCTGCCACAGACGCAGGCCGGCCAAGGCTCCGGCATGCTCAACGCCTGCAGCTTCCTTGGCGGAACCGTCGGCGTCACCTGCGGCGGGATCATCTTTGGCCTTGCCGGCTTCGCCAGTGTGCTCCTGCTGGTGACGCTCTCCGCGCTCGTCGGCGCGTCGCTCTCCCTGCGGCTGCGCGCGGTGTGAAATCCCGCTCGCTAGAGTATGTTCAGCCTGAGCGGAACATGCTCTGAAGCCTGCGCGGCACTTGAGCGAAGCAGCACCAAGAGCTAGCGCGAGCACTCGCATAGGGGGAAGGGTAACGCGATGATCGACCAGCGACACGGCCTGGCTCGACGAGCGGGTGATTATGCTGGACCTCTGCGAATCGCCACGATGGCCGATTTCATGAGCGTCCCGACCCCCGGTGACGTTTTGCGGGTCGGGCAACAATCGTTGGCCAAGGTCCAACCCTTACTGGACGAGGCCGCCAAGCACCCCGGGTTCTCGCCGCCCGGAGACGCTATGGTTAAGGATGTTGCCGGGGCGATTGAGCTCAAGTGCCTTACGAACCTTCTGTTTCCAATCCCCGTTCTCCCAATCAGCGGGACTTCTCGAGTTTTGTGGATGCTCGCGTTCCTCACTCACTGGCGGTGCAGATTGAGGGGTGGCATCCTTTTACGAATGTTCAGGAAAATGCTGATTTGAGGCATTTACCGCTCTTTCAATCTCCTCGCATATTTTTACCCGAGTCTCATTGCGCTTAGCTTTCGACAAGCTGCCTAGCGGTTTGTTCGGATCAAGAACAGCTTGGTATTTCTCTAACGCATTCTGCTTATAGGCACTGGCATAAATAGGGGGCCCACAGAATTGTGACTCCCCCTCGCTCCGTTTCTTTTAGTAATGGGCCGAGTTCATCCTCATGGATGAAGTCTGAGGCCAGAAAATCAGGGCCGTGCCGGTACCCGAATCACTTCATCGTTCATAGACCATCTCTTGGTGCTTTTCCTGTGGCTTTGCCCGCCGCCTTTCCAGCTCTGATTGCGACGCCCGCTCTTTGTCTGCCTTGGCGACAAGCTCCCAAAAGGAAAGCCGTCTGCTTCGCCTTGTGACGGCTTCCCTTAGGGCAACTTTGCTGTCAGTGAAGATGAGCATCCCGCATCTACCCCGCGACATGGAGACGTAGAATTGCGCTTCGTTAGCCTGACTGAACGAGCGAACCGGCACGCTGACAATCACTTGGTCTACGGTTTCGGCTTGGCTTGCGTGACTGGTGACTGCGATTCCCTGATCGATATGCAGGCGCTGCCGTTGCGAAGCATCTCGCCTTTATCGAATATGATCCTGCCCTCATCAATGCCGATCACGGTCTGTAGCTCGTTGTTGAAGAATTTCTGTCCGCGGCGTTTGACGTTTTTCGTAAAATCGGATCCGATCGTTTTAGGGTACCGCGAAAGTGTGGAATTCTTTCAGTTCTTGGGAATCCCGGCGGCGAACCACGACCCGGACCCAGTGCCGGACCCAGCGACCCGGATGAGGAGTACCGGGCTAGTGCAAGGATTCGGCGGCGCAGGCGAAAGCATGTCGTCAATGCGAAAATCGCCATTCACTTCAAGCGGGACGCCTGCAAGATTTGTGCTGTGTGGGACATTCCCGTCATTTGCGCAGAACAGCGTCGCAAAAACTCTCGCGTTGCCGTTGCTTCCGACGGCATCGCCTGCGCCCAGAAGGAGGCCCCGGCCGTCGACCCGGATGCTCCCGTCCTGCTTCACGTCGGCTGCAAGGTCGCGGATCACCCAGATCTGGCCAGCGGCTGCGACGCCTCGCACGGTGGTATTTGTTGAACCAGTGGAAATATCGCCGATCCCTCCACTGAACCTGACCAAGTTCTGGGCCAGGGCCGATTGAGCAATGGCTCCCATGACGAAAACTAGGGCGATTAACACGCTGATCTTTTTCACGATGATGCTCCTTCTTAATTTCATTGTTTTGGTGCTTTATTTTTTTCCTGCTCCGACAGCGAGTGACGTGCCCAAAAAGGAACGCGGCTGACAAAGCGTTTCGGCGGTTTGGGAATTTGATGTCGACGTGCTGAATAATGCGTGTGGCCGTGACGGGGAACGGACTCCACCGGCGCCTGGGGACTAGTTCCACTACGCGAATCAGTCATACGCTCTAAGCTTTTTCTTGAGGCTAGGATACCGGACGCGTCGGCTGATTCTGCGAAGGTCAAGCATGCTGGAGTGCGGCAGGTGTGAAGCTCGGTCCGCGCCATCGCTTTGTTGTTGGTATGTTCGGAATCGAGACCTAAATCATACGGTTATCGCACCCAGCTGCCTTCGATTCCATAGTTGCAACGCTACCTTCCATATGAGTCGCGAATTGGAGTAATATGAGTAGTATCTCATATATGTCAAACAAAAAGATGAGCATAGGCTCATACTATCCGCGCTCCGCACGGACGCTGCCTGGTCTCCCATCTGCCGCAAATATACCACTCCCATTCATTGTCACTGACTAGAGCAGCGGACCTTGCCATGGCCAATTTCGCTCGCAGTCGCTCAGCAAAGTCGCGAACCAGCCCTGGTTCCTCCCTGAGAACCAAGGCGATCCTTCAATGCAAATCCATTCTGTTAGAATCGACATTTGCATGATTCATAAATGTCCGATTACTTGGCTCTTGTATTTTCATATTAGTATTTTGCAGTTAGCGCTTTCCCGCCGTCCCCTCGGACGGCCTTGAAAAACGTGCCTTGATGCCAGATCGGCGCTCTCCCAGTTCAAATCCTCAAGCGATCGCGCTCTCAGAGGCTTGCCAATACGGTTAACAGATCCTGCGCCTGCCTATCGGTCGATGCTTTGGCGTCCAACCAGACTAACTTCCCCTCTTTAAACAAATAAGCCTGCCGCGTAGCGAAAGAGCCATTGACTAGGGGAACCCCAAAGGCAGAAATAACCTCTTTCTCCTTATCGGACAACAGCTCAAACGGCAAGTGATCCTCATCCTGAAACTTTTTCTGAGCTTCCACGGTATCAATGCTGACCCCGAAGATTTTCACCCCCTTTTGTTGTAACTCCGTGTAGGAATCGCGGAGGCTGCAAGCCTGAGCAGTACAACCTTTGCTCATGGCCTTCGGATAGAAGTAAACGAGTGCGTAACCCGTTTTGCCTTCCTCTGCGAGATTGACCGGCTTCCCATCCTGATTCGGAACCGTGACGGCAGGAATTGGATCACCAAGTTTCATTTTGCTGCCGTCCTGTGCGGGAGACGCGGCAAAGACGCTTGGCACCAATCCGAAAAAGCCGACGGCAATTGCGACGATAATTTTCATAAGTAGAGACTATTTTTCCCTTCATAGAGCTTCGAGCTGTGCGGCTCCATGGGGCATAAACTTGCCGATGGGATGCAACGCTTCTCGCCGAAGGTTCAATTCCATTGATCTAACTAACCAGCCAACAAAATCGTCGATGCGGTATTGGGTACAACGCGAAAATGTCGCACTATTCGCAGTTATTCTTGGATTATTCGCCGATTGCTCCAGGAGCCCGGATTCGGAATGGGTCGTTGGCCCGCAGCCAACGCCTTCCTCGGACGATCCTAATACGAGTGCGGAAGAAACGAGAGAATCACGAACACGACTGCGATAACTGATAACACGTGCGTTGCCGTCACCTGCAGGAGTGCAATGTGCAATATGACTAGTCCTTGCGGACTATTGTCGCGTGTAACCAGGTTCACGGCCCCATCGTCATTTTAGAACAAGATGTTGCTGATCAGGTTATGCTATGAACTAGGTAAGTCGGTCATAGTTACCGCTTCAGGCAATGTATGTCGCACTGTATTTAAATCGGGACTGGAAAGAACCTGGGGTCTTGACCGAAATTCCCCCTTTATGGTTCGCTGGCGCGTAAGGCAACCAGGAGGAAACATGCGCTGGAACATCATAGTGGAGTGCGTCGGAGAAGATGGTAAACGATCCACGATTACGCTGGGCACCATCGAACGGCTCGCCGGGAGTACGACTGCCGAAAACCTTGGAGTCAATCTGCAGGAATCGAAGCAGATTGCGAATCGGTTGCAAGCCACCGTAGTAAAGCAACAGCTGCACGAGCATTGTGAAGAAAGCGGAAATGTCTCACTTGTGGCAGGCAGCGGCCGGTCAAAGACTTCCGCTGCAGACGGGTGTGGATACCATCCTGGGGACCGTATTCCTCAGGGTTCAATTCAGGCAGTTTCCGGGCTTCGGTTGAAGCCGCAGTAAAGGCAAAGAACGAGGTGGTTGCTGCCGAGAATACGCGGACTCAAACCTCGAATCCAACCGCCTCTACGATGAAATCCAAAAAAGCGCGGACTTGGCCGGCGGAAGATTCTTGGAAGGGTGCAGCGCATACAGCGGGAATAATTCATCCGTCCAATCGGGAAAAAGATTCACCAGAACCCCGCTCGCCAACATCAATTCGGCTCCCAGCTCAAATATTTGAGCGACGCCGCATCCTGCGGCGCAAAGTCCAAGCTGGGTCGCAGCATCGTTTAACACCAAACGGCCGTTGACTGGGACCTTTATTATTTTCTTCCGCGATGAAATTCCCATGGAAATGGATGACCGGTCGACGGATCGCGAAAAAGAACGTCTTAAGAAAACTCGTCGAACAGCAAAGCAACTAATGAATGGGAATTGTCAAAAAGGCACGCAAATGCCCTCCGAGATTCTGAATTCTAACTCCTGGATTCTCTGTTCCTTCTAACATCATCATGAGCACGCAAAATATCACTTCAACCAACACCCATAAACTCAGCGGCAAGGTAGCCATCGTCACCGGCGCCTCCAAGGGTATTGGAGCTTCGATTGCCAAACATCTAGCCGCCGCAGGTGCGGCGGTCGTCGTCAATTACTCCTCCAGCAAAGAAGGCGCGGACAAGGTCGTAGCCGACATAGCGGCTGCCAGCGGCAAAGCGATTGCCGTGCAGGCGAACGTCGCCAATAAGCCGGAAATCGAGCGACTCTTTGCGGAATCAAAGGAGGCGTTTGGTCAACTCGACATCCTGGTGAACAACGCCGGGAATCTATGAAATCGCGCCCCTCGGCCAGATCACTAACGAACATTTCCACCGTTTGTTTGCTCTTAACGTGCTTGGCCTTATTCTTACCACCCAAGAAGCTCTCAATCATTTCGGACCAGAGGGTGGTAGCATTATCAACGTCAGCTCGATTGTCAGCGCTTCATCGCCTGCCGACCAATCGGTTTACAATGCAACCAAATCGGCCGTGGACGGCCTGACTCGGACCTTTGCGAAGGAGCTTGGCCAGCGAAAAATTCGCGTCAATTCAATCAATCCCGGCCCGATTGAAACCGAGGGCACACATTCCACGGGATTCATCGATCGCTTCCAAACGCTCATCCCAATTATTCCGCTCGGCAGAATTAGTCAACCGCAGGACATCGCACCGGGTCGCACTCGCGCAATGTGCAATCGCGAGGGTGACAACCTGCAACGCTTTTCGTGTTCTCAAGACAGGAGAGTTCGGGTTTCAATCGACGCTTCGAACTCACTGACGGCGAGGGCTTCCATTTCTCGGCCGACCGAAATAGCAGAACCGAATAGGCACGCTTCTGGTTGCGTCAAAGGAATCGAGGTTGATTTTATGAAAAAATATCTTGTCCCAATTTTGCTAGCGCTCGGGCTCGTGGCTTTCGTGCCTCAAAAAGCGAAGGCTGACGGTTACTTTAGTATATCTGTCGGACCCGCTTATTGCGCCCCTTATCCAGCGTATTACGGAGGCTATTATCCGCATTACTATCGCCAATATTATTACTACGATAATCCGTACCGGTACGGGTACTGGCGCCATCACCGTCATTGGCACCACGACGATGACGATGATTAAGCCGAAGCGCTTTGACCTAGGCGCATGGAAGACTGCCGATCACCCGGCAGGTCCATTCTGTTTCCAAGCGGAATCATTGGGGTGAGGACACGAAAACAACCTATTGTCGCGACAACAGCTCGGGCGCTTACCTCTTCTCGAAAGGCGAAGCGCAATAGGGCCAACCTCATTTGCCACCGGCGACGGTATAACCCCCGCTCGCAGATCCTCGGCCAAATCTTTTTCCATTTGAGCTGCTGCTTCGAAGGGGCATCGGATTTAAATATCCGTAGAGCTCAGGCATCAAGCGGAGACCGTACTTTCTCACGACCCAGGCCGATTTTTGTCCTTTTTCGTGGTTCTCAAAGCGTTGCTCGACCAGCAGCCCTGTCATACCGACGTAAAACGCATGGTTTCGCGGGTTCGCGATTCGGATTCAGGCGCAGAATCGATGGATGCCGCAGCACGGCTGAGTCGAGGAGGATCACGTAAACGCTGTGGTGAAAGGTGTCGCAAGCTGCCTCTAACCGCCCGTTCGAGACGGAGGTGTCTTCGTTTTGTAGGCCGCCTCATTGAAAACATCGTTTTAAACAATTTGCTCCTCGTGGGGTCATCGCAGAATTTGTTCCAAAACGTACGCTAAGCAGCACCGAGGAACGCGGAGCGGGGATTTCGCAGCGGCCGAAACCCAATCAAACCATGGACGTCATGAGGGTGCTCTTACCACCGCCCTGCGAGGATATCCTCTACTTGACACCGGATGTATTGCGTTTTATCGACAGATTATCCGATCGTTAAGGACCAGACACATGGGAAGCGTCTATACGGCCGCGAAGCAAACGGCTCGCCACTTGATGGAGTCCACGACACCCGGGTACCGATTCTTACTTAGAAGGGGCCTCCAAGTACGCGGGCACCTCGAACCGCCCCGCGCACCGTGGCACAATGCAGTACTCCAGACTCGCCAAGAGCGGGACCGAGCTATCGAGCAGGTGACGAATCTGAGCTTGCCCCTGGTGGCTGATCCTCCCAAGAATTGGGATTGTCTTGCAGCACTTGATTGCATTCTTGCGAATACGTCGAAACGGGCGCGTGTTCTCGATGCAGGTTCCGAGCTGTACTCCCGCATACTCCCGTGGCTTTGCCTATACGGGTATAAGAAACTGATCGGAATCAATTTGGTATTCAAAGAAAAAACGAAACGGGGACCTATAACTTACAAATATGGGGATGTAACACGCACTGACTATGACCCAGCATCATTCGATGCAATCACCTGCCTTAGCGTGCTCGAGCACGGAGTTAATCTTGAGGCGTATTTTAGGGAGATGTCCCGCGTTCTGAAGCCAGGGGGCGTGCTGATTACCTCTACGGATTATTGGCACACCCCGATAGATACCAAGGGTCAACAGATGTATGGTATTCCCGTACATATTTTTACACAGCCAGAGATTCTGCAGGCGATTGAGCTTGCGGAAAGGTGTGGTTTCGCCTTGACTGCACCCATCGACCTCAGCTGCAACGAAAGGGTCGTGCACTGGGAGAAGGTCGGTGTGGATTACACATTTCTGATCTTGACGCTTCGAAAGTCGTCTTGAGCGAATTCCCGCCAGCGGGCCAATCTCGTATAATAATGTTGAGGTTCGGCGTTTAGCTATGTTCGTACGGCGTCAGAGACTTTCGCTCGAGTTGTCATCTCGATGCGTGCTTCCGGTCACGGTCGCATAGGTCACCCTCTCGTAGGACGGCATTTTCGAGTTCCTGCTGCGAGTTGACATGATTTTGGTACCACTGCTGCGAACGTGCCCAATTGGTTTGGGCCAGCACAGCAGTGTGAGTTTCCAAACTATCTGACGCCTTTTTTCCCACACTATCTGGCGCGTCTCCTTTCCGGATTGATAGACCTGTCGGCAGTGCTACCGAGTAGTGCTTCAGAATTAAACCGTTCCTATCGGGCGACTTGTCGCAGATACCTGGCTACTGGATTTCAAATGCCATATCACGCAATGCCTTCTCGAGGCAAACGCGCCAACTGCTCCGGGTGAAGCCACGCCAGCTACGTCATTTCATTGGCGCTCCGCGGGAGAGTTCTGCGCAAAAGCACCGAGAAAGCGCGGTGCTGCCTGAGGCCGCGTCGTCAAGCACGGTGCGCCCACACGGACCTAGGGACTACTGCTTCGGTTTAGCCATGAGAGTCAAGTGATAGATAATCGCGGTTAAAACTATTCCGTTGAACAACGTTCCAAGCAAAGCCTCACTACAAGCGAACCATCGGCTCGTTTCAAACGGTACTAAGTCTCCGTATCCAGTAGTCGTCCAAGTGATTATCGAAAAATAGAGAGCATCCCACTTGTCATGTGTTGTATTGCCGTTTGGACTGTGCAAACCGTATATCTCGTACCTTGTTATAAAAAACAATTGAATGCCAATAAAAAACACTTCGACTAAGGCAACAAGCATCAAAAACGAATCGGAACTGGCTTTGTTGAATGTTAGCGTAAATAGTACTATGACAAACACGAATAACAAAAACGCAATGAAGAACGCGATGTCGAATAAGCCGGTGGCGTGCGGTGAATCAGGTGAGTGGTGAAAGAAAGAAACAACTACTATCGCATTTAAAAGTATCATACCGACAAGGTGATAAACTCCTCCAACCTTCCCGAACGCTTCGCAGATAGTTTTTACATTTGGTTCTTTAGCCATGCTGGCATGTTAAGATTTGCTCTCGTTAAAGCAATCCCGTGTTCATGGAGTTTTCTCACCCTTCCGAAAGTCCCGGTCATCCTATCGCCTCGACTACTCCAGAAGCCCTCCCAATCGGGGCGCCGCTTCGAGAATCGGTTTGAGCTCTACGGCCTGCAATCCTAACAACAGTCCCGAGGTCAAAGCCGTATATGTTTCACTCGAATTGATGCCGATCAGAAGTGCTATCTCACCGTATGAGTCTCCGGGTCCTAACCTTCGAACCTTCAACATGCGTCCATCCTTGACCTGGCGCGTGACCTGAATCATTCCAGAGAAGACGAAGTCGACCGACTCAATCATTTGGTTTTGCGCTAAAAGCTCTTCTCCAGCCTGAAAGTGACGCCGGCTTCTGCGCGTTCAGATGGGCTTTTTCTGCATCGCTGAGTGGTTCGAGAAGAGGAAGGTGATCAAAAACCTGCTTCTCCGGGAAAAGAAAGATAGAATATGAATTACTCGAGTCGACGCCTCTCATGAATTGTGAGGACTCACGCTTTGCGACAACTGGGCGTGCCCGTTTGTATAGTTGAGTAATCAACTGCGATCGCGCCTCGCCGGCCGACGCAATCGAAGAAGTACTAAAAGAGATGTCGTAACTGATCCGATCACCGTGGATTTCGCTCGCCTCAGCGGAGGGCGCGGATTTTTCCAATATAGATGGACAGGTAAGGGCTGCCTGCTTCAGGATTTCGAGGGTGAGTTCTGGATCGTTCCGACTATCCACGAGTACGGTTAGAGTTGCGTTGTACCTCCTGGACCCGGCACTGTGGTTTAGAATCCGCATTTTAGCTATTGCGCTATTCGGAACGATGACGACATAATTCGCACCATTCTTGAGGTGTGTGGAACGCCAATTTATCTGAATCACCTCACCGGCTGCTCCGCCCTCCAAAAGGATTTCATCGCCGATGCAGTACGGCTTTTCAATGAGCACAGGGATCTTGGCCAGGCAGGCGAGGGTTGGAATGCGGCGCTCCCACCGGCGGTCGTGTACAAGGCAGTGGTTACTCAGGAGGTACCCTGCAAATCGTCACAACGGCTCCGAATAGACCGAAAGTTGAGACTCGCAATGGCGTTTGGATTGGCCTGATCACGATTCGGAGCCCAAAACCACAACCTGTAACTCTCTGACTGCAGCTAGCAGTTGTTCAAAGCGTCCAAAACTGCGACCCGCATCTACTATCGAATCTCTCTCCCCGGGGGCGACCTTTACCGTTGCGTTTTGAGCGACTTTCGGAACAGGGACACCCTCTATCATGGCGGCGCAGGCCGCCATCGCGTCCACCAATGGCTTTATCATGTCCTGCAGCCCGCGATCGGCTGTCTCCAGACCCGGCCAGGTCGCAGCTTGTTGCCGGATCCAAGGAAGGGATGTCAGATAGACTTTTTCTACCATGGCAGTCGCCGCTCGAGATCCGGGCCCTTGGAGGCCGGCCTCCCAGGAATCAATGCCTCGAACGCGGCATGTTCCTGATAGGTGTTAGCTTCAGCCAAATGCGACGCGATTTCCAGCTCGAGGCCTATCCGTCGTGAGTTTGACTCGTTCTCACCGCCAAGATTTAAAAGGCGAGCGATCGCCCGCAGGGATTCGGCTAGTTTTTGACGTGCGATCGAGGTCGCGTCCTCTGGCCAAATCAGAGCGAAAACCGTACTGATGATGAGAATGCCGAGGACGATACCGATGAATCGATCGCGAATCGGATCGATTTGCGTCGATGGTCCGTAATCCGTTAAAACACCTAAATCGAATGCCAGCGCAATTTGCAGCCCTATGTAAGAGATCCGTTCGTTGCCAAATGCCACCCAGGCCGCGAGTCCATGCACACAGAACACGATCAGGAGATACATGCCCAAGGTCTCAAATCTTGGGATCACCCAGATAGTGCAAATCATCCCTAAGACGCCTCCGATGAGGCAGCCCGCGACTCGGAGGATCCCTTTCCGCATAGTGGCCCCAGTACTGCCGAGGGCGATAATCAGCGGTGTGTAGTAGACCGTGTGAATACCGGGATAGTCACTAGCGGTATAGAATAGGTAACCGATCATTCCGGCCAAGGTGACCTTCAGGGCAAATTGGGCATGTCTGCGATTAGTGAAAGCGTCTGCGACAAAAAGGGATTTCTTACTGCCAGGTGCTTCCTCTGACCCGGCTTCAGAATTCTTTGCGGTTAAATCTTCTAGCGTACAGTCTGCTTCCACCAGTTGCAGCGCGGCGGAGCTGTTCTCGTTCGTTCTCGCTCGTTCCCTCTCGTTCTTATCGAGACTGGGACCGGAAGGCACAAAACCGTCCGCGAATTCTCGCTCAAAATACTCGGTTGCTTCCGCGATCCGTCCGAGGATCGCCTTTTCTGACGACGAAATCCAAGCGATGCCGCTCGATTTCAACAGCATCTCCGAATAGGAAAATGTTAGCCTGGTGATTTTATCGAGCGCCGCAATCAATCGTCTCAGTTCCTCACGCTTTTGCCGTAATCTACGAGTTTCCAGTAATGAAAGCTTCAGCAATTTCAGCAGACGGATCGGGCCTGCATTGGCCAGTGGACGAAGCAATTTTTGGCTGCCAGCGGGCGAACCACTGCTCAGTCGCCTCAGGGCAATCGATACCGTTCGCCATCCGCTAACAAAATCTCGCTGCAGCACGCGGTTCGCTGGAACAGGAAATAACACAAAGGTGGCGAGCCAGGCACAACCGGAGGCCAACGCCACCGCGACCCATAGCCAGAGGAATTGATGGACGGCTTCCTCGGGCGTAGGGAAAAGGTCCACGAGGCTTTGCAATACGGACACGATGAAGGCCAGGATGAAACCAACCGGTCCGATCGATAGGATGCGAAACAGATACATGCCTACGAAGATCTCAACCGCCATACCGGGGATTCTGAATTCGGGCCTGTTACCGGTACATTTGAAGACAAGAATGGCGGCGCCCACTGAAACCGTGATACCAAATAGCGTTAAAGCCGCGGTGATGGCCGTTGTTATCTTCTCTTCCTTGGCCGTAAACAGAACAAAAAAAGGCATCACGTCCTGAAAAGGCAATCTGAAAATATTTGACACTAACACGATCGCGGTACACGCGATCGCCATCCGAAGGGTGGCTAGATCACGGCCAGGAAAAGGCTTCAGCTCGGCCCATAGAACACGCCATAGGCTGACTTGCTGCTGCTTCGTCGCAGCTGAGCAGTTCGCGATGCTCTCAAACATGGAATTACTCTCGATCGCCGGGTTGCGTAAATCCTTTGATGGTCGTCACCGCAGTCGTGCCCATGCGAAATACGCCCGCATCCGGATTATCAATTACGATACGAACTGGAAATCGTTGAGCGATCCGCACCCAGTCGAGATCGCGCTGAACAAATGGTACTCCTTGAACTGCACCGGTATTGTCCTGAGACTGTACCGCAGGCGATATTCCCTCAACCTTTCCAGTGAACGGGCGATCGGGATTGGATAAAAGGTAGATCTCCGCTGTCATACCGGGACGAATGCTTTTCAGCTCCCGCTCGCGGAAATTCGCCAGCACATACCAATTTCGGGTATCGAGCAAGTCAAAAACCTCGGTGCCCGCATGCGCATAGAATCCTTCGGAGATGTTGAGTCCGACGACCTTGCCATCAAAAGGTGAGTAAACTTTTGTGTATCGGAAATTCAGCTCAGACTGTTGTAGATTCGCCCGCGCGGCGTCCAACTGAGCCTGGGCTCCGGCGAAGGTGTTTTGCGCAGTCTGAAATTGCTGTTGGGAGTCGACCTTCCTTCGAAACAACTCGGTTTCGCGATCGAAATCTTGCCGCTTTTGCAGGAGGTTCGCTTCCAGATTGGAGACAGACGCCCGGGCAGAATCCAACACGGTCTTGAAATCGGCAGGATCAATCTCGAACAACAGGTCACCACTATTAACAAATTGGTTATCTTTCACGAAAACTTTCGCGATCGGTCCGGAAACGCGGGGTGCGATACCGATAAGGTTTGCCCGAGCCTCTGCATCATCCGTCCTCGGGTGCTGCTCGTTCAAATTCCAGGCAACCAAGCTCAAGATGAACGCCAGAACGGGGGTGACCACCCCTATCGTCATCCCTAACACTGGTTTTCGTTTCTTCGGAACGGGATACGCTCGAGATTTAGTTTCAAAATCAGCCTCTCTTAATGTTGGTCTCGCATTCATGAACTCGATGGTTACGTAGCAAAAAACAGAAGCCAGGCTGTAATACTGAAAATCAGGATCAGACTAATCGGCACCAAAGGAACAAGCAGACGAATCGTGACTAGGCTGAAGACTCGTCCAATCAGACTCACGAAAATGGTTAGTATTACCCCCGTCATCAAACAGATCAGCCAAGCCGGGAAGTAGGAGCCATAGACATCGAGGCTCGGAGTGTAGGAGCCGATGTGCGCAGGTTCTGGATAGCAAATATCAGAGAGCAAATAACGCATACTTGAGTTGATCATCAGAATTTAATATCCACGCGGATCTAGGTGGAATTTTTCAATTGCCGAGTGATTGCATGATGAACAGGAAGCACTTCGATCCAGGCTTAAGCGAGTTGACGCGCTTGCAGTGAACTGACCGGAACCAATAGCCAGTAATAGGCCTGCGCTTGTCGGTTTCCCGAATTGGCTTGCACAAAAAGGAATAGTATGACATTTTGTGCTGGTGCGGATCGTGACTGCTGGTAGGATCAAGGAATGGTGCAAAGTGCATCCTGAAATTACTGCTCAGCTTTTACGCTGGTTGGCCGTGATGGAACATTTGACGGATTGCCGCTCGTTTAATGACTTGTGTGAAGTATTTAATAGCGTGGATCGAGTAATCACCAAAAAGGCGAACGCTGTTTGCGTTTTCAATCTTGGCCACGGGAAGAGCGCTTATCGCTTGATTGCGGCAATTCACTTCAACACGCAGACCGTCTTTGTCCTACGGTTGCTGACTCATGCAGAATACGACAAGCAAGAATGGAAAAGCGAATTATGAAGACGTCCGAAACTAAGTTGCCTGAGACGGCGCCCGAAAGCTTTGAGCAACTGTGCGGTATCTTATTGCCTCGACCGGTTCGTGATGAAGCTGAGAACAGGGAGATGATCCGCGTGATGGATTGGATCGCTGTCCGGGCTCACAATCAGGATCAGTTCGATTATGCAAAGATGCTTGGGAGCTTGGTAACCGAATACGAGGTTTCCCAGAAGCGGAGAACGAAACCGCAGTTTGCCGGCCTTGAGCTGCTTAAGGCCGTTACCGATTCCAGCGGCATGACTCAAGCCGAGCTCGCCAGAGTCTTGGATATCGAGCAAGGAACAATGTCCAAAATCATGTCTGGCGCGCGCTCGATCACCCTGGATCACGCCAAGCGTCTCGCCCGCCGTTTCAAAATGCGGCCGGAGGCGTTCTTGGATCTCGATTGATTGACAAGCTCTTTTTTGGTCACCCGTGAAAACGTTCGAATCACTCGCTCATACGGGTTTAGCCGATGAATGAACGAATCGTCCGACGTGAAAATCTGTTACGGCAAGCCAGGGGATTGGCGGAACGCGAATGCCGGTGACTCGGGTAGTGGGAAGCCTCGCGGCGAATGAGTTCGAGGAAGTTCAACGCGAATATTATCTGGGCATCAAGGATGTTCTTGAAGAAACCGAGAGGAGGGTCGAGTCCGGTGAGGCTACATTCTCGGATTGGGAAAAGCCACAATCTCAGTGCGTGATAGGCTCAAACTTTGGCCTTCCGCTTCAAAGAACTCAATCGAACGCTGCCACTGCTCGCTTTGGGTGGTATTGAGTTCCGAGGTTTAACACTCGCCGCTGCACCGTCCGGTTCTTGTTGATCCGGCTCGTTTCACTTAACGGTAGTAAACGTGTTCCTTGCCGGCTTTGCGCACAACGTGTCGCTTGAGATTCATTTAAATCCCAGAATGCCATAATCTAACACCCGCTGAAAATGGGGTAAGACGCTGCTGGGTTGGTTAGAACTCTCCATACGATTCTGCGTAAAGTTTTTTTTGGCTCTCTCGACCGTAGCGATCGGTGATCCTTTCCCAAGCTTGATAGATATCATCAAGCGCCTCTTTTGGCTTCGTTGCACCAGACAGGACGGAAGAGATGCGCACATCGAGTTCCTGCCAGTACTCTGAGGCTCCGGGAATTCGCAAATAGATCTGCTGCGCGGGCAGAATCAGGTTGGCGTAATAAGCATTCAGATACGCGGTCGCATCGTTTTTGTCCCAACCCTGATTTTCCCACTCCTCGACCGTCCCGGTTCCCACTGGCGCAAAATATTCATATTTCATGCCTGGTTGCACTCCGGTCCAACCGTTGGTCACATTGAAGAAAGCGTTCTTCTTATTGGCCATGAAGGCGAGGAAGTCGTACGCCGCTTCTTTCTGTTTGGATAGCCGCGAGATCACACAATGCCAACTTCCACCGTTCGTATTCCCGACCGTATTCAGTGTGCTCTTTTCCCACTGGCTCGTCAGCGGGTTGAATGACTCGGTTGTTCCGGGAATGATGGTTGCACCCACTCGACCTTGCACGCTGGAGTGAGCACGGTTCTGGGCTAGCGTGGGTAAATCGCCCCAGGTTGGCTCCATGACGGCGTGCCCGTTCAAGAACGGGCTCCAACCCTGTTCCAGCGTCCAGCCAATTTGTTCCATGGGACCATTCGCCAGGAACTTCACATAATCTTCCAACGCGCGAAGATGCCCCTCGGAGTTGATCAGAGGCTTCATGTCATCGGGGTTGAAGTAGAAGTATTTGTTGCTCGGTGATATGACGTAGGGGGCGGCAAGGGTGAGAAAATGGAAGAAACCCTGTTGGTTCACCTTCGCATGAAGTGAGATTCCCCAATCGTCCTTCCCGTCGCCGTTCCAATCCCAGCCGGTAAAAAAGGACGCGACGTCATGCATCTCTTGCATCGTCTTCGGCGGATTGGGTAAATCATAGCCGAGTTTGCTCTTGAACTTCTCCTGATAGTCTTGATTACCCAACACATCTTTTCGGTAGTACAATATCTGAGCGTCGGCATCGAGTAGCACGCCGTACAGTTTTCCTTGCCAGGTATAGAGTCGCTTGATTGCCGGCAAGAATTGATCCGGGTCCCAGTAGGGATACTTGGGGTCCTTGACAAACGGTGTTACCTCGACAATAGCCGGCTCGTCAGAGGTGAAAAAATCCCCGTAGAACCATGCGGCGGTCTGATAGGCGTCATACTGAGCCGACCCTTTGAGGTCCGCAAAAATCTCCTGGTGGAGCGTGTCGATTGGAACCTTAGTAATGTTGACGTGGCCCCCCGTTTCCTCCTCCCATCTCGGCGTGTGATACTCGACACAGTCCCCAACCGCCGACCTGATGACCATTATATTGATCGTCGTGTTTTTGTATGGCTTAGACTGAAGATACTCCACGCGTTCTCGTGTAATCGGGGACTCATTAGGCGCCGACGGCGAAGATTCGAGAATCTCATCCCCGGCCGCGAAGGCAGCCGGTGCGAGCCGGCTCACCAGAGCTGCGGACAATCCGAGTTGCGCGGCGCGGCGAATGAATCGGCGTCGAGTCATTCTTCCTTGAAAGAATAAGGTCGCGAGTTCGTTGAACTCTTCTTCCGAGTTTTTGTGGGCCATAGGGGGTTTTCCTTTTCTCGTGGTAAAATGGGCGGCGCCGGTGGCCGTTTCTTAACACCCTCGATTTCCCGAAAAGAACCATTCGATCCGCTGTCGCATCGATTCGCTTTTGCAACGTGAGATCCCGGTCGGAACCGTTCCGCTGCTCAATTATTTGTGTTCACCTACCCGGCTTGACCGCGAGTGCGCAATTTGTCGAGCATCACGGCCAGGATAATGACCGCGCCCTTGATGACCAATTGCCAGTAAAAGGAGACGTTCATCAAAGTCAGCCCATTATTCAGAACCGCGATGATCAGAGCTCCGATCAACGTGCCGAAGACTGTTCCAATCCCGCCGACGAAACTGGTGCCGCCCAGAATAACGGCCGCAATCGCATCCAGCTCGTAGCCGATTCCCAATTGGCCTTGGGCGCTGTAGAGGCGACTGGCACTCATGACACCGCCCAGCCCGGACAGAAGTCCGCTGACGCCATAGGCAAAAATTAGGATAAACGGTACGGGAATACCGGTCAATCGGGCGGCCTGCGCATTACCGCCGACCGCGTAGATGTGGACTCCTAATATCGTTCTATGAAGAATGAACGCGCTGACCGCAATGGTCAATAGAGCGATCACGACCAACCAGGGAATTGGTCCGAGATAGCCATTGCCGATCCAGGCAAACCCGATCTTGCTGTTGATGACGGTTGTTCCGCCCGCCGCGAGATACGCAGCCCCGCGGATCGCGGTGTAGGTTCCAAGGGTCACGATGAACGGGGGGAGTCCGATGTAGGCTACTGTGGCCCCCGTCAGCACCCCGACCAGTAGGCCGACAAATAGCGCCGCAGGGACCGCCATTCCACTTAAGCCTGGGATCAGCGAAACAACCACCGCGATCACGGCAGTAAATCCTAGCACCGACCCGACCGCCAGATCGATCCCGCCCGTTAGAATGACAAATGTCATCCCTGCCGCCAGCACGATGTTAATGGAGGCTTGGCGGACCACATTGACGATATTGTTCTGGTGGAGAAAATTCGGTGTCAGAACGGAGAAGAGGACGCAGATAACGAACAGAACCGGAAGCATCCCGGCCAACTCAATCGTCGTTCGGACGAACTCTTTCCGCTTCGCCGCCGCCAGGGCGGATGTATCGATCGTAGCTTCAGTTGCCATTGGTTGATGCACTCCGTACGACATCAGTCGCAAATTTCATGATATTCTGTTGAGTGATTTCGACCCCTGTTTCCCCTCCCACCTCGCCGGTGATTTCTCCCTCCCTCATGACTAGGACCCGGTCGCAGACGCCCACGATTTCCGGGAGTTCACTGGAGATGAAAAGAACCGCCATCCCTTTTTCCAATAGTTGCTGGATCAACGCGTAAATCTCGGCTTTGGCGCCGACGTCGACCCCTCGGGTTGGCTCGTCCAGAATCAGAACTCTCGGATTGATTTCGAGCCACCGCGCCAATAAA
>Ga0206947_1137_pt1 | contig 19241 bp, 13 predicted proteins | sample Alteio_BWOrgHeat_3_FD_153239 | JGI IMG/M metagenome (GOLD analysis project Ga0206947, IMG submission 153239) | Enriched cells from forest soil in Barre Woods Harvard Forest LTER site, Petersham, Massachusetts, United States -... | ecosystem: Environmental > Terrestrial > Soil > Temperate forest > O...
TGCCGACATATTAAAGTTAATTACACCACCCTGCAGTAAAGTGCTGTGATTAATAAAGTTAAAATCGTACGGTTTGCCATTCACAGTCATGCTGTTTACATAGAAGTTGCTGTCGCTGTTGTTTGGCGCGTTAATTACTACTTTTTTACCGTTCTCTAAATTGATGGTTAGCTTTTTAAATAAGGGCGCACCAAGTACATATTGACTGCTGGTTGGGCATACCGGGTAAAAACCCATAGCCGAAAATACATACCAGGCCGATGTTTGTCCGTTATCCTCGTCGCCGCAATAACCATCGGGCGTTGCGAAGTAAAGTTTGTTCATGGCATCGCGCACATGGTATTGGGTCTTCCATGGCTGGCCGGCATAATCGTATAAATACAACATGTGTTGAATCGGCTGATTGCCATGGGCATATTGACCCATGTTTACAATTTGCATTTCGCGGATCTCGTGGATCACCTCGCCATAATAACTATCATCAAAAATAGGAGGGAGGGTGAATACCGAATCCAGTTTGGCTACAAATTGCTGTTTGCCGCCCATTAAATTAACCAGGCCCTGTATATCATGAAACACCCCCCAGGTATAGTGCCAGCTGTTGCCTTCTGTAAAAGCATCGCCCCATTTAAAAGGGTTAAACGGCGTCTCGAATGAGCCATCTTTATTTTTCCCCCGCATTAAGCCGGTTGAAGGATCGAACAGGTTGCGGTAGTTCAGACTGCGTTTTTTGTAGATATCTATTTCGGATGCGGGCTTGTTTAAAGCTTTACCTAACTGGTAGATGGAAAAATCGTCATACGCATATTCCAGCGTACGTGCAGCATTTTCATCGATTTTTACATCGTAAGGTACATATCCCAGCGTGTTGTAATATTTAACGCCTTTGCGGCCGGTTGCCCTCGGCCCTTCATTATTGGCGCCGTGCACCAATGCATCATACAGGGTATTGATATCATAACCACGTGCGCCTTTCAAATAGGCTTCCGAAACGATAGATGCAGAATTATTGCCCACCATCACATCCGAATATCCCGGACTCGACCACTCCGGCAGCCAGCCGCCTTCTTTGTAATCGTTCACCAGTCCTTCCTGCATTTCCTTGCTGATACCGGGGTAAACCAGGTTCAGGAATGGGTAAAGTGCCCTAAACGTATCCCAAAAGCCGGTGCCCGCAAACATATAACCTGCTTCGGCTTTACCGGTGTAAGGGCTATAATGAATGATTTTATTTTCAGCGTTTACTTCATACAATTTATTGGGGAAAAACAACATCCTGTAAAGGCATGAGTAAAAAGTGCGGGCCTGGTCAACCGTTCCACCTTCAATTTGCAGGCGGTTCAAAGTTTTGTTCCAAACGTCTTTGGCTTTTTGTTCGGTAACATCGAAGCTATCGTTGCCCTGTTCGCGTTTCAGGTTCAACTCGGCTTGTTCAATACTTACGAAAGAGGATGACACCCTTAAATGCACCTGTTCGTTATCGCCGGTTTTAAAACCGATAACCGCCATGGCATGTTTGGCGTGTAAGGATAACGAATCCGTTAAAGTGGTATCGCTGTAGGTTTGTGCAATAGTGATGGGTTTATCTACATAAATCACAAAATAATCTTTAAAGTTTGGCAACGGTCCGCGGGCAAATTTGGTGCTGTAGCCTACAATTTTATTTTGGCCGGGGATAATTTTCACGTACGAACCTTTGTCGAAAGCATCTATAACAATATAAGAGCTATCGTTTTTACGGTAAGTTAACCTGAATTGTGCCGTGCGCTCGGTAGGCGTAATCTCTGTAGTTACGTTATGATCAGCCAGGAAAACGCTGTAATAATATGGTTTGGACACTTCCGCTTTATGCGAAAACCAACTGGCCCTTCCGTTTTGCGATACTCTTAAATGCCCGCTTACAGGCATAATGGCAAACTGACCGTAATCGTTCATCCATGGGGAAGGCTGATGGGTTTGTTTAAAGCCGTTTATTTTATGTGCGTCGTAAGTATATTGCCAGCCATCGCCCATTTTACCGGTTTGGGGCGTCCACGTGTTCATGCCCCATGGCAGGGCTATAGCAGGGTAGGTGTTACCGTTTGATAGATCGTATTTAGAATCGCTGCCCATCAAAGGGTTTACATAATCAACCGGTGATGTTGGGTGCGCAACTTGTGCAAATACTAAAAATGGAGAAAAGAGTGCAAAAACCAGGAATACTTTTTTCATTATAGCTATGATAAATATTTTATGCTGTAAATATAAAAGACCGGTTGAATAACCGGTCTTTTATATTGATATTTTTACCAACCTGTGTTTTGTGTGAGTTTTTTGTTGGTGTTTATCTCACGCTGCGGTATGGGCCATAATAAATATTGTTGTTTCATGGTCACCCCTTGTTCGTTAGGCGTGCTGAATGCATCCCCAAACGTGTTGTTAACCACATCATAAATCATGTGCGTACGTTGGATATCAAAGTAAGCCTTGTCTTCATAAGCCAACTCATGATATCGTTCTTTCCATATCGCTTCGCGAAACTGTTGTTGAGATAAAGTACCTGCCAATGCCGGAAGCTGCGCCCGGGTCCTTATTTTATTTACCTGGGCTATAGCATCAGCGGTTGGTCCTCCGGCCTCGTTGCTGGCTTCGGCGTAAATCAATATGGCCTCAGGTAGCCTGAAAAAGGTCCAGTTCTCGTCGCTTTGGCCATTGCCTAAGGCGCTTTCTACATGGAAGTATTTATAAAGCGCATGTTCGCCAAATACAACTGTTTTGGTAGTATCGCCATACTGCGGATAGCTGGAAAAATAAAACTCCCGCTCTTTGGCCCGCAAATCGCCGGCTTCGTAGCTGGCAAAAAACGCGTTGGTCGGGATCATCGCACCCAGGTGATCGCCATAGGAACCAACCGGTAAGTTAAAGGGAAGCGTTAATTGCGGGATGGCATTTGTTGCCACCCCCACCAGGTATTGCCCCTGAAAGATCAGTTCCCCCTGGTTTTTATGCGCATTATCATGCAGGTAGGCATAATTGGTAAACAGCGTGTAGTCAGCCAGTACTTTTTGCGCCTCGGCTGCCGCCAAAGCGTAATTGGCGGTTTTTTGCAACGGGTAGCCGGCTGTGGTCAAATAGACACTGGATAGCAGCGTTCTAACGGCACCTAATGATACCCGGCCGGTTTGATCAGTTTCGGGTAAGCCGGAAGCTTCGGCTGCCTGTAAATCGCTGATGATCTGATCATAAACCTGCGCATAAGCGGTACGCGACGGATAAAGGTCCGGACTATCCACCGTAATTGATGTGGTGATAAGCGGTACATCGCCATACAGGCGCACTAAATGAAAGTAAAAGAACGCCCTTAAAAAATAAACCTCGCCCAGCAACCTTTTTTTAAGGGTTGCATCCATCCCGATGGTCGGGATACGCTCCAGTGCAAGGTTAGCATTTGCAATGGCGTTATAGCTGTTTTTCCATACATCCTCAAAGCCGGGGTTAACGGCATCGGTACGCTGGTTAATAACATTGCTGTTGTTAACGCTTTGCCCCAGCGATGTGGCATGGCCGGCAAATAGCTCGATGGTTATAAATGGGGCCTCGCCATAGGCATCGCCATTTTGAAACAGGTGCAGCTGGCTGTAAATGCCGTTTACAAAAGTTTGAGCCTGCGATGCTGTTGTAAAGTAGTTGTCCTTAACAAAATTGCTTTTATCTTTTTCGTCGAGGTACTTTTTGCAGCTGCTTATGGTGAGTGTAAGGATCAGTAACATGTAGCCAATCCTGTATTTTTTAAAATTAAATTTCATGATGGTCTGTTTAAATATTTAATTAAAAACTTGCATTTAACCCAAGCAGGAAGGTTCTTGGCTTTGGATAATCATAAAACAAAATGCCCTGGGTAAAGTTGCTCGACCCATTATAGGTTGAGGTTTCCGGATCATAGCCGGTATACTTGGTAATCAGGAACAGGTTTTGTGCCTGGGCGTATACCCTTAAGCGGCTCATCTTTATTTTTGAAAGCGTATTTGCCGGGAAGTTATAGCCAAGTGTTACGGTTTTGCCGCGGATGAACGAACCATTTTCTACCTTGGTAGAGTAGATTTCGGTTTGATAACGCACATAGGCGGGCCTGTCTTCGGCAATGTCGGTATTCTGATTGGTTGGCGTCCATGCGTTAAGCACGGTTGCATAGCTGTTGGCCTGGCCGGTTCTGTCCTGCCCCGAATGGCGGGTCAGGTTCATGATCTGGTTGCCATAATCAAACTGCAATTCAATCCCCAAATCGAAATTCTTGTAACGGAAGGTATTCAACAAAGTACCATAGCCATCCGGAATTGATTTGCCAAGCACGGTTTTATCATCGGCGGTAATTTTTCCGTCGCCGTTTTTATCCCAAATCTTCAAATCGCCAGGTAACAGACCATATTTGGCTGCCTCACTGGCCTCGGCGGTGCCCCAGGTGCCCAATACTTTGTAACCCCAAAAAGTACCTGCTGGCAACCCAACCCTCATCAGGTTAAACTGTGATAAAAAGGTTGGGCCCAGGAAGATATCGTCGTTAGACGCGCCGAGGTTTAGGATCTTATTTTTTAAGAATGAAATATTAAAGTTTGTTGTCCAGGTAAACTTGTCAGTTTTAAAGTTTACACTATTTAAAGTAAGTTCGATGCCTTTGTTTTCGATACTGCCTATGTTTTTGTAAACACTGGTGAATCCGCTGGTTTCGGGCAGGGGAGCGTTAAGCAATAAGGCCTTTGTCTTTTTCAAATAGGCATCAGCTTCAAGCGTAAGCCGGTTGTTGAAAAGGCCAAAAGATAATCCAAAATCATATTCGGCTGTTTTTTCCCATTGCAGGTTTTCGTTACCGATACTGGTTAAGGTTGTGCCGATAGCCTGGGTGCCGCCAAAAACATAATTATTGGTGTTGATGTTAGCGAGTGATTGGTACTGCCCAATTTCGGAGTTACCGGTAAGACCATAGCTTAGCCTTAATTTTAAATCGGATATGGTTTTATTGTTCTTTAAAAAATCCTCCTGCGATACCCGCCATGCAACGGCTGCCGATGGGAAAAAGCCGTATTTGTTTTTAGTACCAAAGCGCGATGAACCATCTTCACGGCCGGTTACGGTTAACAAGTATTTATCCTTATATCCGTAGTTAACCCTGCCAAAATACGATTGCATTTGCCATGAAGTGTAGCCCGATGTCGGGATGCCCGGGATGGCGCCGGAGCCGAGGTTGTAATACGAGTAATAGTTATCAGACAGATCCTGGCTCGAACCGTATGACGTTAATTGAGAAAAGTTTTGCGTTTCGGTACCCAACACTACGTTTAACGAATTATCCTTGTTAAACTTTTTGCTGTAGGTAAGGTGGTTTTCCCATTGCCAGTAGGTGTTGTTCCACTGGTTTATGGATGCCGAACTATAAGTTTGATTAGCCGTTGAACCGCCAACTAAACCGGTTTGCGAATGCGGTTCAGTATTGCTGGAGTTAGTGACTCCAATTGTGGTACGGAAATCGAGCCCCGGGAAAAAAGTGATGTTAGCATAACCATTTCCACTAAATACGCGGTTAAAATGTAACGACACAATTTCGTTGGCCTGGGCCACCGGATTGTCACCGCCTTCCATGTTCGGATAGTCTGTTCTTTTTCCATAGGTGCCGTCAGGATATTTTATAGGAATGATCGATGGCATTTCAACCAGCATGCGGGGGATGTTGTTGCCGCCTGTACCGTCATCCTGTGTGCGTGTTTCGCGGTTATCATAATTAAGGGTGGCGCCAACCTTTAACCAGGGTTTTATCTGGTTATCAAAGGTAAGCCGTGCGTTATAACGTTTTTGATAACTGTTGATAATGATACCCTCGTCATCACCATAGTTCAAAAACAAGCCATAGTTCATGTCATTGGTGCCGTTGGTGAACGAAAGGTTATGGTTTTGGCTGTAAGCGTCGCGCGTGGTAGCCTTTTGCCAGTCAACGTCATACAGCGGGTTCAAATTGGCGTCAAATAATTTGCCGATCAATGCGGTACGGATAACCTTTGGATCGTCGACGGCATATTTGCCGGCGGCCCATCCAGTTGGATCGTACTTTTTGATGTTGGCGTAAGATTGATCTTCGACTGCTAAGAATTGCTTTGCGTTTAGCACCTTCAGTTCTTTGGCTAAAACGCCAATGCTGCCATAAGCATCGTAGTTTACGGTGCCGCCGGGTTTTGCATTGCCGCGTTTAGTAGTTACCAATATTACACCATTTGCACCACGTGTACCATAAATAGCGGTTGAAGATGCATCCTTTAAAACATCTATAGATGCAACGTCGTTGGGATTGATGGAGGCGCCGCCTTCGGTCCAAACTACACCGTCAACCACATAAAGCGGATCGGTGCTTGAGTTGATGGAACTGTAGCCCCTGATGCGTATTTTTGTTTCGCCGCCCGGCGCACCCGAATTGGTGGATACGTTTACACCGGCAATTTTACCGGCAAGTTCTTCCTCCAGGTTAATGGCCGGCCGCTCCTGCAGTTGCTTGTCGTTCACGCTGCCTACCGCGCCGGTAAGGTCAACACGTTTTGACGTACCATAGCCAACCACCACAACTTCGCTTAATGCCTTTTGGCCCTCCACCATTTTAACGTCGACGGTTTCGCGGTTATTAATAGCAATTTCCTGGGTATTGTAGCCAATAAACGAAAATACCAGCGTTCCGCCTCCGTCTATGTCATTTAAAACATACTTACCGTTTATATCGGTTACGGTGCCAATGGTCGTATTTTTCAGACGTACGTTAACACCTGCCAGCGGCCCTTTATCATCGGTCACCGTGCCTTGTACCTTTTGTGCTACGTCTGCTGTTGCTGACGTATTATTGAGGTCTTTTGCTTTTACAACTATCGTTTGCTGAAAAATGCGGTAGGTTAAGGGTTGATTTTTAAAGCATTGGTTCAATGCTTCTTCAACGGTAGCATTGTTAAGATCGATGGATACCTTTGATGTTTTTGCAATAGCATCTTCATCGTAAAAATAATTGAAGCCGCTCTGTTTTTTAATGAGCTTTAATATTTTTTCGACGGACAGGTTGCTTTGATGGATACTAATATTCTGACTGTAAGTTTTTGCGCTTACATTCACCAGGGCTGCAAACAAAAGAACAGCGGTTAGCTTCATAGCTAATAAAATTTTGACCAGGTTATGCCGCATATCAGGCGTAACCATAAAATTAAATTTCATAGTTTTGTAGTGTTTGGGTTAAAAACTTATTATTTCAATTTCGCGATTGTGGATAGAGGTAACCCAGATATGATCCGGGACGGCGCGCCAACGCTTCCCGGATTTTTTTATCTTATTTTTATGCAGACCATAAAAACAGTTACCTCAAGCTTCAGGGGGCTCTTAGTATTGATTTTCTCATTGGTTTTTTAATTTATGGTTAAACAATTGGTGATTTACACATAGGTGCATCATTACCATCAAGGTAATACTAATCTTTTGCCAGGCAGGTAAACCAGGCACTCATGTTTTTCAATAGTTAAATATCAGTTGCGGTATTAAGAAGTAACTATTATAGTTTTACCTTCTATTTTAAAATTTATACCGGTATATTTTAGCATCTTCAATAATTCCGAAAGATTTACATTCCGGGATATACTTCCGGTAAAGCGTCTCTTCGGCAGTTCGCCCTCGTATTTTATTTCCACATCATACCACCGCGATGCTTCGCGCATGATCAAAGGTATTTCGGCCTTGTCAAATTGAAAGTTGCCGTTTTTCCAGGCAAGTACATCATCAACATCTACCGTGCTTATGCTGATACTGGTAGTTTTATTATTTGAAATACCCGATTGTTGATTGGGCTGTAGAATTGCAGTTTTTGAATCGGCAGATACCTTTACGCTTCCTTCAACAAGTGTGGTTTTTATGGCGCTTTCATCAGAATATGCATTGATATTAAAGTGAGTTCCCAACACTTCAACAAGTTGCTTGCCTGCTACTACTCTGAAAGGCTTTAATTTGTTTTTTGCTACTTCAAAATAAACCTCCCCGGTAATGGTAACGCGCCTTTCAGTTTTTGAAAAAGCTGCGGGGAAGGTAATAGATGACAACGAATTGAGCCAAACCTTGCTGCCATCACTTAATACAATATGGAACTGCCCGCCTTTTGGAATCGTGATGGTATTGTAAATTGCCGACGAATCTTTAGCCTTTTCACCAGGAGTTTCGTAAATCAATTCACCGTCTTTGCTCTTTTTTAATACGGTTTGCCCCTGGCTGGCCAATACGCCGTTTTTCACATCAGTTAAATCTATCTTTTTTCCGTTGGCGAGCGTTAATACGGCTTTATTGCCGCCGGGTGCTGCGTCATTCTTTAACTGGTTTTTTTGATGAACCAAAGTGTGCGACCCGGCAGCGTGATGGCGGTATACCCGGTAAATTATAAAGCAACTTGCAAATAAAAACAACGAGGCAGCTATTTTAAGCCAGGCCCTGGCGGGTAATACTTTTTTAACCGGGCTATTATTTTTTTCAATAGCCTGTTTTATTTTGTTTAGGATTCTTTCTTTTAATATTTCGTCATTTTCGGCAAACGCCGATGGAATTTCAACCGGAATATCCTGGTCTGCATTATACCACGCAGCAAATTCTGCCTTTTCGGCAGGGGTAATCGTATTATCCAGCCATTTTTTGGCTAATTCCTGGTACCGTTCTGTGGTGTTTTTGCTTTCCATTCAGCGAGGCGTTTGATAGTAAGTCCGCTGAGCAAAGGAAATCCCTTAGTGTATTACAAAATAAATTTAATTTTTATTTCTGAGCAAGCCTTTAAAGCAAAAACACGTTCAGCCTGGTACGCAACGTTTTTAAGGCCTTACTTAGATGAGCCTCAACGGTTTTTTCGGATATACCCATTTCTATAGCTATTTTTTTCTGTGGGAAACCACGTTCGCGGCTTAACTGATACACCAACCGGCATTTTTCCGGTAAATCGGCAACAAAGCCTGCCAGCCGCGTTTTTAGTTCCTCAAATTCGAGCCATTGCTGGGTGGAATCATCAGCTATACTGGTAGTATGCTGGTTATAATCTGAATACTTTTGATAGTTATTTCTTTTATCCAAAACCTTTATCACGCGGTATTTTACCGAGACGGCCAGGTAGGAGCTTAGTGTATCGATAACACCTAATTCATGCCGCCTTTTCCATAGTGATACAAATATATCCTGAACAATTTCCTCCGCTTCATCAAGTTCCCTGATCTTGTTTGCAGCAATAGCAAATAACTTCGACCAATACCTGTTGTAAAGTTCGGTAAATGCCAGGTCATCATCTGCCTGCAGTAACGCGGTTAGTTCTTTATCATCTAACGTATTATAGTTGGGCATATTCAAAATATAGCTTGAATTATATTATTAAATATGTTCTGCACGTTAAAAAAATATCATAAGGGATAGGTGTGTTTATCCCGTCAGCGACAGTTTTTCGCCGGGCAGATCGGTTTATAAAAGCAAATGTAGTAAACTATTGGTTAAAACAGCGACGGATTGCCGCCTAATTTTATTTTCCCTAAATGCTTATAGGCGGCTTCGGTGCATTCACGCCCGCGGGTGGTGCGCATCAAAAAGCCCTCCTGTATTAAAAAAGGTTCGTAAACTTCTTCAATGGTGCCTTCATCTTCACCAACAGCCGTGGCGATAGTCTTTAAACCAACCGGACCTCCCTTAAATTTATCAATAATAGTGGTGAGAATTTTATTGTCCATCTCGTCAAGCCCGTGCTCATCCACATTCAATGCATTTAGCGCATATTTGGCTATTGCAGTATCGATATTCCCATCGCCTTTTATCTGCGCAAAATCGCGCGTGCGGCGCAGCAGTGCATTGGCAATACGTGGAGTACCCCGGCTGCGGCGGGCAATTTCATAAGCGCCTTCATCGCTGATGGGTGTTTTTAATATAGATGCCGAGCGCAGCACTATGGTAGTTAATAACTTGGCGTCATAATATTCCAGGCGTGAATTAATGCCAAACCGGGCGCGTAACGGCGCCGTAAGTAAACCGGAACGTGTGGTTGCGCCAACTAAAGTAAAAGGGTTAAGCGATATCTGCACAGAACGCGCATTAGGGCCGCTCTCCAGCATAATATCTATCTTAAAATCCTCCATGGCAGAGTATAGGTACTCTTCCACCAGCGGACTTAAGCGGTGTATCTCATCAATAAATAAAATATCGCCGGTTTCCAGGTTCGTGAGCAGGCCCGCCAAATCGCCGGGTTTGTCCAGCACCGGACCTGAGGTTATTTTGATGCCAACTCCCATTTCGTTGGCGATGATGTGCGATAGCGTAGTTTTCCCTAATCCGGGAGGCCCGTGCAGCAGCACATGATCAAGAGCCTCGCCGCGTTGGCGCGCTGCCTGTACAAAAATCTTTAAGTTGGCTAATATTTTATGCTGACCGGTAAAATCATCAAATCCCTGCGGACGCAAAACTTTTTCGATGTCTCGTTCAGCAGGGGAGAGGCGGGTAATATCGGGATCCAAATGTTCATTCATTCTTATTTCGGATTTCGGAATTTCGATTTCGGATTTTTTTTGATTTCCGAATTTTGAATTTCAAATTTTATAAGTGCCCTGAGTGCCGTTGCTAACCCAGTTCGTTCTTTGCCAACGAAATTAGCAATTATTTATCAATTGAAAGAGCAACAGCTTAGTCCCATTCGAAAAGACTGTTAATTTTGTCCAATGGCGACGCTAAATATAACCCGAATTAAAGTTTGGGAACCAAACGCCTCTTACCACAATAGGACCCATATTCCGATGAACATGTTGGCTATGAGGTAGCTCATCCCATTTTATATTTTCTTCTATTTCGATTTGTTTGGCCGTTTTGTGAGCAGTGATTCCAAGTTCTTCAAGCAACGAGTAGGCGTCTTCTATAGAAAAAGCAGTTACTCCAAGCCCGATAGGATAATATTCATCTTCCGGAAACGAAATCCAAAAAGCAATCAGATGTTTATTGATAAATTTTCTGGACATGTTAGATGGTAAAGGGAATTACAGCCGAGGGTATATCTAAAAAATCCGAAATAAAAAAATAAATCTGAAATCGAAATTCCGAAATCCGAAATCAAAAATCATCCCTCAGGATACTTCCTGAAAATAGAGTTAATCCTCATTTGTATCACGCCAAAAAATGCTTCGCGAAAAATACTGGTCGACATTTTTGAGGTGCCCAGGGTACGGTTGATGAAAATTATCGGAATTTCTTTGAGCTTAAAACCATGTTTAATGGTGGTATACTTCATTTCTATCTGGAATGCATAGCCAACAAACTTTACTTTCTCCAATTGTATGGTTTCCAAAACCTTGCGCTTATAGCACATAAAACCAGCAGTAGCGTCCCGCAATTCCAGCCCGGTAATAAAGCGTACGTATGCTGATGCAAAGTAACTCATCAATACCCGGCTCATGGGCCAGTTGACCACGTTTACGCCATTTATATAACGCGAACCAATGGAGGCATCGGCGCCATCAATACAGGCTTGTCTTAATTTTAAAAGGTCGTCGGGATTGTGTGAGAAATCGGCGTCCATCTCAAAGATAAAATCGTAGTTACGCGCAATGGCCCATTTAAAACCGTGAATATAAGCTGTACCCAACCCCTGTTTTCCAGCGCGCTCTTCAATAAAAAGCCGGTCGGGGTACTCCTGCATTAACTGTTTTACAATGATCTGGGTGCCATCCGGCGATCCGTCATCAATGATAACTAAATGAAAATCATGTGGTAAGGAAAATACCTTACGGATCATCCGTTCGATGTTTTCCTTTTCGTTGTAGGTTGGTATAATAATTATGCTATCCGGCACGTAAAAAATATTGATAAGAGTGGGCAAAAATAGGTGATTTTAGGCACCATAAAAATAAAAAAAGCAGTAAGTAACAATACTTAACTGCTTTTTTTACATAAATATTGTATTACAGGTTTTCAGTAGTAGAGATTATCTCGTTTTCTGACACCTGGTATGGGTCTGTTATATAATTGCGCTCCTTCAATCGCTGCGATACAAACAGAAATGCTATTATAAATACGCAAATAAATGCAACGAAAAACCACTCGTAGTTTGCTCCTTTAAGGTTGCGTGCCCACCAGCCGCCGCCTTCTATCTGTGCATTTACAAGGGCAGTAATTAAATTACCAAACGATACCACCAGGAACCAAATACCCGTCATGGTACTTTTCATTGATTTTGGAGAATGCGTATAGGCATACTCCAAGCCGGTGATAGAAACCAATACTTCGGCAGCAGAGAGTATCATAAACGCCAGCACCTGCCAAAAAATAGATGGGGTGCCGCCGTGCTCAATGTTGTTGTGTATAACGCCAATTACCACAAATGATAAGGCTGTTAAAATTAAACCGGTACCCAGCCTGCGTAACGGTGTCGTTTTCAGTCCAAGTTTATCAAACCAGGGGTAAAGTACATAATTAAACAAAGGGATGAAAAGTAGAAGAAATACGGTATTAACCGTTGATAACTGACCAGGCTCCACAGTAAATGAAGTAAAGCCCAGGTTAATAACACGATTCATTTTCTCAGCATACAGCGTCCATTCTGAGAGGCATTGATCCCAAACTGCCCAAAATGCCAGCGCGAAAAAGAAAACAGCCATAACGCGGTAAACCGCTTTCATGCCTTCTACCTTTTCAGGATCGTATGGGCCTTTGGCAACATCAAGAAAGGATTGTCCCGGTTTTTTCTTGCCCGGATGAGTTAATGCATACCAGGTTATGAACACCAAATTGTTGCGGTTAACGCCCTGCGGCGGAACTTTTACATATCTTTTGCGACCGGAAAAAAATATGATAGTAGCCAGCGCCATCAGGAAACCCGGAACACCAAAAGCCCATTTTGGGCCAAAATATTTATAAACCTCCGGAATGGCAACAGTTGAAATCATAGAGCCGGCGTTGATACTGAAATAGAACCAACCGTATACTTTTGAAAGCAAATCCTGGTTGGTGGCATCAAACTGATCGCCTACGTTGGCCGACACGCATGATTTAATACCTCCGGCGCCGACAGCAACTACAAGCAAACCTAATTCAAAACCAGTTAGGCCGCCATCAAACATCGCCAGCATTAAATGCCCCACGCAATAAACCATTGATACATATAAAATAAGTTTATATTTACCTGTAAACCAATCGGCTATCATGCCGCCTACAAATGGCAAGGCGTAAGCCACCATCACAAATAAGTGGTGTAATTTATTGGCATGCGCATTAGCCTGTTCGGTTAAGGCTGCATTGCCGGTAGGGTTAAAAAACTGTTTTACTAAAAAAAGCGTGAGTATGGAACGCATGCCATAAAAGCTAAAGCGCTCGGCTGCTTCGTTGCCTATAATAAAGGGAACGGCTTTGGGGAATCTTGATTTCGCAGTTGTCGGGGCTGCTGTTGTATTATCCATTTAATAAAAGTAAAATTTCTCCTAAAGTAATACAATTCCGTCAAATCCAAATTTAATACTGAAATGCTTGTTAGGGAACATGTATTTATTTGGTTTATTCCTGTTATACACGTCTTTATTAATGTGCTATCAATTGTTTTGAGTAGACGCTTTGTCCTTAGCAGCTTGTTTTTTGGGATCTACGTATTCAACATCCCGGTTTTCGGGCACATTTCGCATATCCAAATCGCTAACATAAACCCAATGGCCATTTTTTAACTTATAACCATCGTAACTTAAATCGGGCCCATAGGTGGTATGGTCGTTTTTTAATTTAGGATCGGGCGGCAGGAGGTGGTCAAAAACAATCAATTCCTGATCGTCAACATAACGCAACAGCATGGAAACCTGGCGCGAGTACTCAAACACAACCCTTTTACGATTTTTGCCATTTCCGTCAAATACCGGGGCACCAAAAATGGGGTGATTATCATCAAAAGTAAATGCGTCTATTACCTTTTTGGTTGAATTGACGTTGTTTCCCTTCCAGCCAATCAGTACATAGTACAGCTTCGGTGAGTAAACCGGCACAATTTTGTAGTACTGAGCGCCGTACCATTTTAAATTATTGGTTACAGTATCTTCCGGATTTTTTATAAATGGCGAGTAGTCGTTTAATGGATACATCAATAATCTGCCACCAGTGTTTATCTGCGCAGTGCCGTAAAAGCGGTAACTGCCATCTTCATTGGTAATATGCCAGGTAATTAACCGGAAACGGTTATCGGGAGAATTGACGATAGTTACACTTTTTAGCGAATCGAAGGGGTACAGAAAAGAGTTGGGTACTTTTAAGGCGCTAACCAGCGTTTTTATAAACTGGTAATTCGCATTTTTGCGTTCCAGGTCGTTTTCGTTGTTTACAAAGGTTTTGCCCAAACTAACCAGGGTATCTTCGTACGCTTGTAATCGTTTAACAGGGTCCAATTCGGCAGAATGCTGGGCGAAGGTGTGGACATAAAATAGTAAAAAAATTACAAATACAAAAAAGCGCTTCATGGGTATTAAAACTATTAATTTGTTTTACGATTGCCTTGTGTTTTTGTCAGAACCTCGATTTTTGGGATTTCTGGATTAGCTGGATTGTTTATTATCAAAATAAGCATAAATCATGAAAATCTTTTAATCCTATAAATCACGGTTCCGACGATTTCGAAATTGCAAAGTTCAGAGATTGCCTCGTTCCGCGCAATGACGCTTGTGATTTCTCACCTAAATTAACGTAAATTTTCAATAACAATTGCGCTTGCCCCGCCGCCGCCGTTACAAATTCCGGCCGCGCCATATTTTCCGCTGTTTTGCTGTAGTACGCTTAATAAAGTTACAATAATCCGGGCCCCCGAAGCGCCAAGCGGATGCCCTAAGGAAACCGCTCCGCCATTTACGTTTACCTTTGCGGGATTTAGATTTAAAAGTTGGTTATTAGCAATAGAAACTACCGAAAATGCTTCATTAATCTCAAAATAATCAATCTGATCTGCTCCTAAACCCGCCCTGTGCAACGCCAGCGGTATAGCTTTTGATGGCGATGTAGTAAACCACTCGGGCGCTTGCTGGGCATCAGCGTAAGCAATTACTCTTGCTAACGGCTTTATGCCCATTTCGTCGGCTTTTTCCCTGCTCATTAATACTACCGCAGCTGCGCCATCGTTCAGCGTTGACGCGTTGGCTGCGGTTACCGTACCGTCTTTTTTAAATACAGGTTTTAATGATGGTATCTTATCAAACTTTACGGCTTTAGGCTCCTCATCATCCACAAATAGGGTGATGTCGCCTTTTTTGTCTTTTAACTCAACCGGGGTTATTTCGTCACGGAATTTACCATCATTTTGTGCCTGTTGTGCCCTTTGGTACGATTCTATAGCAAAGGCATCCTGTTCTTCACGACTGATGTTACATTCTGCGGCGCAAACCTCGGCGGCCGAGCCCATGTGGTAATCGTTGTATACATCCCAAAGGCCATCTTTTACCAGGCCGTCAATAATTTGGCCGTTACCGAGGCGGTAGCCGTTGCGGGCCTTGTCTAAATAATAGGGTACATTGCTCATGCTTTCCATACCGCCGGCCACAACAATATCGTTTTGGCCCAATGCAATGCTTTGCGCGGCCAGCATAATGGCCTTCATCCCCGAAGCGCAAACTTTATTAACTGTGGTTGATGGCATATAAGGTAAGCCGGAAAATACCACAGCTTGCGTAGCCGGCGATTGCCCTAAATTAGCCGACAATACATTACCCATATACGCCTCCTGTATATGATCGGGCTTTAACCCCGCTTTTTCAACTGCCGATTTTATAACTATAGCCCCTAATTGGGTTGCTGATAAACTTGCCAGGCTACCCCCAAAACTGCCAATTGGCGTGCGGGTGGCCGATACGATAACTACTTCTTTCATTTTGATGTTATTGGTAGGGCGAAGTTAAGGGTAAAGTCCGGAGTCTTTAGTCTGGAAGTCAAAAAATAAACGATTTGTCATCCTGAACAAAGTGAAGGATCTTCTACGATATGCCTACCGAACTATGCATGTTTACTAATACATAGCGTGCAATATGGCTCAGAAGATCCTTCACTTTTTTCAGGATGACAAAAAAATGCGAATATTCCCTCAGGACTCCTTCTTCTTCCTGCTCTTCTTCCGGTCGTTCAAAGCTTGTTGCAGCAGGTATTCAATCTGGCCGTTGGTGCTTCTGAATTCGTCCGCTGCCCAAATCTCCATCTCCTTCAACACTTCCGGATTTATTCGTAATATAAATGCTTTCTTTTCGGCCATAATTTAACGTGCGGCCCTTTGTCGCCTTCGCAAAGTAATTAAATAGGATCCAAAAAATATTAATAGCGGAATTACCGAAGCCGGCGCCATACTTTGATCTATAGCAATAGTAGTGGTAAACCTAAAAGGATTGCACCGAAAATGCATTATTTTGCCATAACCATCCGACTCCCACACATGCTCGCGCGACCAAATTGACGGCCGGTAAAATTTAGCCATAAACCCTGTTTGTAATGATAATACGGTAATACGGCTGAATATTTCACGCGTTGCTTTTCCGATGACTGCGCCGGTTTGGTCAATTATCAAAATTGTTCTGCTCAAACCTCCCTCACGCCTAAACCCCCAGGTACTTGCTGCAGTAGTTGCAGTTGCCATCACCTTGGGAAACCAGCGGTAATTCATCTTACCATAACTATCAGTATTATCCGTTAATTCATATTCGGGATTAAACCAGCCACGCCTTACCAGGAGTAACTCATTTGTCTTCTTTGTATCTAATGTAGTATACATACTATTAATGATATAAAGTACCGGTATTAACAACAGGATTAACACTTCGATCTCCGCATAACACAACCAGCAGGTTGCTTACCATAGCGGCTTTACGCTCTTCGTCAAGCTCAACTATCTTCTTTTCCGACAAACGAGCCAATGCCATCTCCACCATACCAACGGCGCCTTCAACAATCAGCCTTCGGGCAGATATAATGGCCGATGCCTGTTGGCGTTGTAACATGGTATGCGCAATTTCGGGCGCGTAAGCCAAATGCGATATGCGGGCTTCCAGAACCTCAATACCTGCGCGGTCTAACCGCTCATTCAATTCTTTTTCCAGTAAATGACTAACCTGATCGGCACCGCCCCTCAAGGTGATATTTGCGTTTTCGTCCTCAATATTATCATAAGGGAATGAGTTGGCTAAATGCCTTACCGCGGCTTCGCTTTGTATATTCACATATTGCAGATAGTTTTCAACCGCGAAAATTGCGTTAGCGGTGTCTTTTATCTGCCAAACAATAACTGCAGCAATCTCAATGGGGTTACCCACACTATCATTTACTTTAAGCTGCTGTCCATTTAGATTAAATGCTTTTAATGAAACTTTCTTTTTTATGGTGAAAGGATTCACCCAAAAAAAGCCGTCTTGTTTTACGGTACCAACATATTGACCAAACAAAGTAAGCACTTTTGATTCGTTGGGATTTACAATTACCAAACCTGGTAACACAAAAATAAAGTTAAGTATGCCTACGATAGCACCGATAATAAATTGCTCGGCGATAAAAGTGCCAATCATTACTACAAACAACAGCAGGAATAAGGCGAATACGGCGTAACCTGATGGCGGGTGGATAATTTTTTCGGTATTCATGATTCTTTTTGATTTTAAAATGATATCACAAAGATATCATAATTGATTTGATAAAAGCAAGAAAAATTACAGATAACGGGAAAGTTGTGTTAATTTTGCGGGGTTAAACACATCAATGGCAAAATTATCCTCTTCGCGCCAAAAGGCTGTATTGCGTAAATACTCCAATAATCTTAAGTTTTTAATGATGATTGTAAGTATTGCCTTAATTGTCATCAGTTTGCCCAAGCAAGCAAAATTTAGCTACGACATTGAAAAAGGCAGGATCTGGAACCAAAAAGACCTGGTTTCCCCCTATAATTTTGCCATATTAAAAACGGCCGAAGAAATAAAAAGCGACAAATCCACAGCCCTGGCCAGCGTAACACCCATATACCAGTTAGACGCCGATATGGGCACACGTGAACTTGATGGCTTTAAAAGTGATTTCGAGATTAAATGGCATAGTGCCGGCGTAAAAGAAAATAAAAAAGACAAATACGAGCAGGCAGGTTATAATGTTCTGAAAGATATATATGATAAAGGTCTTTTGGAACCTAACCCCAAATATCAGCAAACCGGTGGAGATTATGCCATCACCATTTTAAGCAAAAATATTGCTGCCGATAAAAATACCGCCGACTTATTTACTACAAAAAAAGCATTGGCCTACTGCAACCAGGCTTTGGACCAAAGCGGTGACATAGATAAGGCTTTTTTATTGGGTTTGATCGGCAACCGCCTGCAACCGAATTTAACTTATGACAACAAATTAACCACCCGCCTGGAGAAAGAAGTAGTGGAAAATCTTTCGACTACACGAGGGATGGTGCAGAAAGGGGAGGTGATAGTATCCAAAGGGTCGGTAGTAAGTGACGAGGTTTTTCAAAAACTACTGTCGTTTAAACAGGCCTTTGAGGATAATGCCCGTATCAACGGCGACCCGCGCCTGGTTTTGCTGGGGCAATTTATGCTGGTGGCCATTGCCATTACACTATTGATGATTTTCCTGTATCTGTTCCGTAAAGATATTTATGCCGATAATCGCCTGGTGAGTTTGATATTATTGGTAGTTACTGCCATGCTGGTTGCCTTATCTTTAGCTATTAAGTTGCAGGTCCCCAGTAATTTGTACTACATCCCTTATTGTATAGTACCTATTATTATCCGCATATTGTTTGATACACGTTTGGCCCTAAACATACATTTACTGGTGGTGCTTATTGCAGGTTTCTTTGTGCCCAATAGTTTTGAGTTTGCCTATTTCGAAATCACAGCGGGGATGGTTTCTATTTATAGCATTAAAAACCTCATCCGGCGCGAGCAATTTCTTATTTCGGCACTTATTATCACGTTAACATACTTTGTTTCATTTTTAGGAATTTCGTTTATACGCGAAGGTAGTGTTAGCAGTATCGACTGGATGGATTTTGTGCCCTTTATCGGAAGTGTTTTACTAACGCTGCTGGCTTACCCGCTTATTTACATTTTTGAGAAAATATTTGCCATCACATCGGATATTTCGCTGATTGAGTTAACCAATACCAATGCGCCGCTGTTGCGCGATATGGCTTTTTCGGCACCCGGGACTTTTCAGCATTCGTTACAGGTAGCCAACCTGGCCGAAAACGCTAT
>Ga0206947_1138_pt1 | contig 19074 bp, 23 predicted proteins | sample Alteio_BWOrgHeat_3_FD_153239 | JGI IMG/M metagenome (GOLD analysis project Ga0206947, IMG submission 153239) | Enriched cells from forest soil in Barre Woods Harvard Forest LTER site, Petersham, Massachusetts, United States -... | ecosystem: Environmental > Terrestrial > Soil > Temperate forest > O...
GACAAACAGCTTTCTTACTTTGGCGATAAAAAGTTCTTGCTCCTTTATCTGTTCCGATAAAGTTTTTCGTTCATTTAAATGTTCACTGAGTTGAGTGCTCGTATTTACATCCCTTAAAATGATGTCAAACAATGGATTTACGCTTTGTGAAAGTTTGATTTGCCTTAACTTATTTTCATAACTCTCATTGATAATATTTGCTTTAAACCTGATCTTACAACTTGGTTTACAATGATAGTATGGATATCTTTTGCTTCTCCCCTTCGAAAAACTTCCATATAGTTTCCGATTGCAAATTGGGCAAATCAAATATTTGAGCAAAACAAACATTTCGTTTGCTTCATGATTTTTTTTTACAACCTTTCGTTTAGTATTAATTATGTTTTGAACCTCATTATACAATGTTGTTGTAATAATGGGGTCATGTACGCCCTTTACTAATTGCTTTTCTTCAAAATCGTTCGAAGAGTAAGGGACGTAACCACAATAAACAGGATTATGTAGAAGTTTCCAAAAATTTGACCGAGAGCACTGTAATCCTTTTGCATTAGCCATTCTTCTCACGTCTTCGATGCGATAGGCATTTTTCGCTAATTGTTGAAACGACCATTTGATAAGATCGGCATCTGGCCAATGTGGGGCTATATATTTTTTTCCATCGGTTGCACATTGATTGGTGTAGCCTATTGGGGCCTTACTGGGATATCTACCCAGTTGTTTTGCCCTTCGAATTCCATTTTTAGTATTGAGAGAACGCCTTTCATTTTCGGCTTGGGGAATTGCCAAATAAACTGCATGCATTAAAGAACTCTCGGGTATTCCAAAATCAACTGGCTGATCAATCGCTGTTACTGTTGTTTTATACTTTCTTAAAATACTGATCATTTCATAAGAAAATTCGACATTTCGACTAAAGCGGTCCCATTTTACAACCAAGACATTATTCGTTTCTTTTGAATAATTTTTTTTAAGAACAGCAAGCAACTTTTTCCATTCAGGCCTATTGAAGGTTTTTGCTGAAAAATCCTCTTTAAAAATGCCTTTAACCGTGATGTTATTGTATTCACAGTATTTCATAAGTCTGTCTTCTTGCTCAGGCAAAGAGTAGCCTTTTCTTTTTTGTTCGTCGGTGCTAACACGAACATATAAATAAGCTGATTTCATTGTGATAAGATTTAGTACTTACACAATTTCGGCATTTTATTAGAATTGGAAAAATGTAAATAAATAGCAATCGACTTGAGATGAACCAAGGGAAGTACTTGAAGTTGAAACCGCGTCCGTTCAGGTCGCGCACACGCATTTGCAGTAGCCACCCTGCACGGTCAGGCAGTTGCGCAGAGTTTTCCAGTTGTTTAACAGGATCTTATTGACTTTGGGTATAAAAGTCGGCACAATGATACCCGGCACCGCTTATGTTTTAGCGCTGGCGGACGGTTGCTATTATTTTCGCTATACTTTAGGATTGGTCAACCGCGTGAGCCTGCACTTCAAGGGCAAAGGTGCTTACTGGACCAAACTGCGCCCGCCTATCAGAATTGTTAGGGTTTTTTGATCATGTTAAGGCCAATTTGGAAGATAAAATCACCGAACAACATTTCGCCAAATATGGCCGGTAAAAAGTACTCGGCGGGCGGTATGTTGGCGCTAATATTGACCTTCTATCAATTACTTAATATTTTAAAAAACGCTTAAATTGCGTTAATTAATTATCACAATGCCCAAAACGATTGCTCAAGGTTTCGAAAAGTTTCTAATAAAGTTGCAACCTACCCAAAATGAGCATTTAAAATCTATTTCGCATAGAAGCTCGGTGTCGAGGTGTCTTGAAAATAACTGGGCAAAAACACAGTTATTCGAAACCGGCTCTTTTGGAAATGGTACTGGTGTGCGACATTATAGCGATACCGATTATTTTGCAATTTGCCCGGAAGAGGCCTTTTACGATAACTCAGGAACCACGCTCCGCGCTATAAAAGAAACCCTTCAGGCCACCTTTACGCAAACCTTGATTGAGGTTAGAACTCCTTCAGTGCGTATATCTTTTGGTGTTCACGCGTCAGAGATTATAGAAATTACCCCGGCATGTTATCACCAATTGGTTGAGACGGCGGGTGGTAAAAGACGAAGTTATTTTATACCGGATTATGAGCGTGGGTGGATGATTTCCTGTCCTTCAGCACACAATGCTTATGTCGCTAAACAGGATAATCGTCTGAATGGAAAATTAAAACCGTTAATCAGGTTGATTAAGGCTTGGAAGTTTTACAATAATATACCGATAACATCTTTCTATTTAGAGCTACGGGTAGCAAAGTATGCTGAAAGCCGCCAATCCTTGGTATTTGATCTTGATCTTCGAAATATCTTAAAATTGTTGTGTGATAATCAGTTGGCAAAGCTTCAAGACCCGATGGGATTTTCCGGTTATGTATGGCCTTGCCAAACGGAAGCCCAAAAACGGATTGCGCTTTCTAAGCTGGCAACGGGCTATGCAAGGGCTTTTAATGCTTGCCAGTGTCGTATTGCGAGGCCAGAGCTGGCTTTTGAATGGTGGCAGAAGTTGTATGCCTACGAGTTTCCGTCATGTTAAGTACGCGAACCGGCAGTTTTATCGTATTCGTCGACCAGTTTCTGCGCGGCTTCGTTCATGGTTAACTCGTTGTTATTGCGGGATTTTTTATAAAAAAAGTTAAAGATGAGGGGTGACAAAGTGCGATTATCGTAGAGGCCGTCCTGTATCCGCCTTGATTCGTTTTTTAGCTCGGGATCGCCGACTGTTCCCTTAATAATATCTCGCCAAACCTGTTCGATGTAATTGGAGAGTTGCTCGAGCCGGCAGTTCATTTCTACGTTATCATTGTACTGTTTGATTGCGAATTGGAAGAAGGGCACTAATGCGCTAAATATTAAGATCAACTGGATGGTACCCGTTTTAGCGAATACGCAACCGGTAATGATCAGAAAGATGATAATGATTACGATAGCCTTAATCCGCTGGCAATATTCCTCACGAAGCTTTTTGTCCCACCAGCAACTGGAGCGCTGGCAGATTATGCGCGCTACCGGCAGGCCGACCTGACCAATAGCAGCCGGGTACCAATCCTTTATTTTTTCAATATTCGTCGGTATTTTTTGATGTGCTTTGTAGTAACGCAGCACATCTTCTACGGTGATATCTTTTACCGTTTTTAGTTCCGAATAGCTGAGTTGCAATACGCTGCAATCAAATAGCTCTTGTATTTTGGCGGCTTTCGTTTTAAGCTTTTTGATCTGCGGGTCAATGGCTAATAAATCAATAGCAAAAATGGCTACGCCGTACCAGGCGATGTAAGGCGCCCATTTTTCAAAAACAATAGCAAAGCAGGCAAGGATCACCGGTATGGCGACCGTCGCCATAACCTGCAGCGCAAATATTCTTTTAGCGTCTGTATACAGCTCACGCTGGGCGGCAAGCCGTTCCAGTTCTTCTTGTTTATTCTGACGGGTGAGTATATCGTTTTTCATGTCGGTTTAAAGTTAGCCATTTATTATACTACAATCCATGCGGCACTTCGGGCCCAATCCAGACGTGGTTATTTTGCAGCCAGTACTCATAGAAATAAATCCAGCCGGCGGTCCAGCCCATGATATCATAGGCGATTAACTTACGTTCGTTCCAGTGGTAATTATCGCTGTGGTATAAACATAGCGAGCCGCTGCCCGGAAAAATATGCGGCGCACCATCCACAGGTAACGGATCTAAAATAAAAATCTGCGGCCGACTGTCGCCGCGGTAATATATTTCGATGGTATAAACGGGCAGTTCAGTTTTAACTTGAAGCTTGCCACTAAATACAATATCCCCGTTGGCCTTTTTTTTAGCCTTGAACTGCGGGTACCTCGCCCGCATGGCCTGTATTTGAATAGCCGGGTTATAAGGCTTATTTTTCTGATATACCGCCATGATAACCGCTTGAAGCACCAATACTGTAACCTGTTGACATGGACAATCCGCCAGTAGCGGCAACTTTTAAACTGCCTTCGCCAATGGCGCGTGCGAAGTTTTTGGCTTCTGACGGGTCGATAGTCGGGAATTCCTTGCCGAATATGTCCTTCCAAAGTTGTAGTGCTTCGGATTCTTTACCGTCGGCACATTTAGCACTCGCCTCATCTAGTTTTTTAATTACTTTTTTGATATGCTCGATGGCGCTCAAATAATCTGCATTGCTTTTGAATTTGGTAGATAAGAGATAGTATTCCGCATTTTTAAACCAAAGTTCAATGCCTTCCCTATAGTTTTTAAAATCGTTCAGGATGAATATACTGATAGCCGCCTCTTCAATATGATAAGATGGAATTAGCTTATCCAGGCCGCGGTTCCAGTGTTTGACCGCCTTAATGACTTGCTTAACTTTATAATTACGCTGTTTGTGAACGGCTTCCAGGTTATCGTACAACTGCTCCGGGTAAGCGTAGGTCCAACCACTTAAATCAAAATTAGGTATCAGGTATCCGCCGCCGAACTGCTCAAAGCTCGGCATGATATCGAAGTTTTTATCCGATAACCTGATGGTCACACAGGGCCTGTCCTGTTTAACCTTGCCTTCATAAATAGCTATACCCTCCAGGTATTTTTTGAACTTGCTCAGCACGGCTTGTGGTTTGGGGAGTTGTTGATACTCATCTTCCCAATCTTCGCGTTTCAATACAGAAAAAATATCGATATCGTCCAGTGGCCGGATAATGGTATCCCGGTCATAGGAACCATTGGTAAAGTTCCGTTCTACCGATAACCCGCTGTCTTCATCCATCAGATAGCTGTAGATGTTATCAAGCGAAGTTTTAATACCTTCTTCCTGGCGGTCGGTAACACAGATATTATCGACGAATTGATTAATGGATTGTAAAAGTGTCATAGTTGATTATTTTTTTATATTTATACTTTATTATTATGTTATCTGCAGGAATTACCGCCCTGCACTAAACATACCGGAACCATTACCAACGGTTTTTGGTATATGTTTATAGTAAACCTTCATGAGCTGGAAAGAATTTGAAAATGAAAACACGGAAACGCTGATCGAGTATATCAGTTGGCGGGCAAATCCAGAATGGGCCGCAACGGCCCAGGATGCGTTCCGGGCATTCTGTTTTCGTTTTCAAAAAGATGTGGTGGCTAAATGCCGCGTGATCTGCCGGAACCAGCAATATCACCAGGACATCGCTGACGACCTTGCCCAGAGGACCTTCGAACGCTTTTGGAAGTACCCCAAATTTGATTTCAAGAAACGAAAAACGGCAAAAGACGTGGATACGGCTGTTAAGCTGTATTTGTATGGTATTGCCCAGACACAGCTTTATAATTTACGGGACGAAGAGGAAAATCCGAGCCCGTACGCCGGCGACGAAAAGCCAACCGATCAGCTGGTTGAGATCGATACGACGGGTATGAGCGCCGAACAACGGAAGGTGATCAAGGAAAAATATGAACTGATCAAAAAAGCTTTGGAACGCTTAAGTGAAAAGCACCGGGTGGTTTATTGCACTTATGCTTATTACCAACGCCCAGGCGTAACCATGCCCAGGCATTTGACAAAAATGCTGCGAGACACACTCGGCCTGACGCAGGCCACGATACAATTCTATAAAAAACAAGCAACGGATAAAATCACAGAATACTTAGCAATATACGACTTAAAATATGGCAACTAAACATTATATGACGCAAGAGCAAATGCCGGAATGGATGGCCTCGACCGGCTTTTTGTTCCCGACCAATGAGTTGGAGCTTGCGCGCTTTGAAAAGTTGTACGCCGAGGAAGTGGAGGATGTGAGCGGCTTCGAGGTGGACTGTGAGCGGATATTTGCAGCAACGCTACCAGTTAAAGTGGTGCAATTTACACCGGAAGCAAAGCCTGAAGATATTATGCCGCTTAAGATGGTGGCACGTAAAGGGAGCAATCTGCCGAAACACATTCAAGATAAAATCAAAAAAAAACAGGATCATCGCAGCCATGGAGATCAGCCCGACCCGGAAAAAGGAACTGAGTAAACTGGCCGACTTTGTATCCGGCTTATTTTCCAGTGGCGGCGTAACCCAGTTGGACAAAATCGTTGCGTTTGAGGGGTTGGAATTATATATAGACCATTATGAAGATTGTTTCGACGGTATGTTAGTTTATGGCGAGGAGCAATTCCATATTCATCTCAATATAGATCGTCGTAATGACATTACAACCGCGCGAGGGCGATATAGCCTGAGTCACGAATTGGGCCATTACTACATTAATGAACATCGAATTGGCTTGCAGACCGGCGAACTGGAACCGCACACCTCCTTCAGTGAAGCTGACAAGAATGACCTGATCGAACTGGAAGCGGATTATTTTGCCGGATGCCTGTTAATGCCTTATCAAAAAATCTTTTACTATGACGGCGTTCGCAAATTCTCTTTGGATAAAATAAAAGGCATTGCCTCGACTTTTAAGGTGAGTTTGCTGGCCGCCGCAATTCGATACTGTGAAGTTTGTATCCACGAATTGATGATCGTTGTTTCTGAAAACAATACCGTCAAATGGTACGAGCGAAATGACCATTTCCCCAAATGGCCATTTAGGTTCAAAGTGCACGGTCCTTTGCCGCCGACCACCGTCGCCGGTGAATATTTTACCAAGGCCAACAGCCGGTTCGAAACCGTAGAGAAAGTCAAACCCGATGATTGGTTCCATCCATTTCCTGACGATTACCGGGCGGAAAGAACGATGAACGAACAGTGCTTTTACTCGGATGGCTTCGGCTATGTGATCAGTTTATTATGGTTTAATTAATATGGATTGGAATACTTATCAGGAGGACGTCGCAACATTCTTTAAATCGATCGGTGCTACTGCAGAAACGAACGCAACGGTAAAGGGGGTTCGCGGAACTCATCAGGCCGATGTGTTGGTTACCTTAAAACAGTTCGGCATCAATGTGACCTGGATTATTGAATGTAAACTTTGGAAAACCTCAGTGCCTAAAGAAAAAATATTGACCCTACAACAGATTGTACAGGATATTGGCGCCGACCGGGGATTTTTAATGTCTGAATCAGGTTTTCAGGCGGGTGCTATCAAAAGTGCCCAAACTTCCAATGTTACCCTTAGTTCCCTTCCAGAGCTGCAGGAAATTGCCGCAGAAGAGCTGGTAAACCTAAAGTTAAAAGCAGTATCCGTCAAGTTAGAGGAGTTAACAAGGCGTTACTATAAATTTATTCCCTGGCCGAAACATAGCAAAATAAAATATGTCGAGCTGGCTGTTGAATACCTTCCTAAATTATTTATGATCCGGCTGGAAATCTGCAAAGTGTTTATTGGAAATTTCCCCGTGAGGTTGTTATCTAAGGCTATTTTTAATCTTCCGGATTTTTTAAAAGAATGTGACGAGGTTTTTCGAATTTGTGAGATCGAAATCGAAAAGGTAGAAAAGCAATATGACGAAAATTATAGTTTAGTTTATCCGTTAGTGGACACGTGGCGTTCCTTGATCAATCGACTGGTGTCTTTAAGCAAGCAAATTATTGATCTAGCTGGCGATGATGACCAACAAGATAAAGCAAGGGTAAAAGCTGCGGGTATCATGAAAAAAATTGGCAAAACAACAGATAAATTGAGCGGCTATATATTATCCGATTCAGAGCATGCGTTTGCCGTCGTTAATAAAACGCTGATCGATGGCTTATATCTGGATCTTTTAAATGTAAATCTAAAGCATGAAGATCTAACGAAAACTAATAAAGGTTTGCAGAAAGCACTTTCGGCATTTGCTCACGATTTTCAACCTATTAAAACTCCGCCCGCTCCGAACACGCCACTTTGATGGTTGAAAAGGTCACTAATATAGGGCTCGCCTAAACTTCCAATGGGACAGCAACTAACATTTAAGGCAGTGCAAGTAAGCTGAATGCTATTAATGAGTGCGCCAGCGTCACGCCAGATCAATGATTCAGGGTTTTCGTATTTTGTTGCTGTGCGGTCGGGATGAGCAATAAACCAGAGTATAGTCGCATTGGTGGTATTTACAATGACGTTAACATGTTCGAAGAAGTTTGCTACAAGTTGAGCAGGTAGGTCAATCCTGTTTAAAGAGTGTTCTATTGGGTTATAGTAGTGTGGTAAATTACTGTCTAATAGAGTTGCATCGATGATGAGGATGTCGATGGGGTGCCGCGCGCCTGCTGAAGGTGTGCCGCGATGGGTCAGGATGTAGCCGTTATCTTGCAGCAATGTTTTCTTGACTTTGGCCGTGTACCAGAGGATGTTGCTGAGTTGCCCGAGGTTGATGCCGGAGAAGGTTCTTGCTGATTTTCGTTTGGTGATTACTTCATCGAATGATGCTGGTATTGGATCGATGCTTTTTGAGAGTTTAATGGTGTGCTGGATCGGGTAATCGAATGGGGCAACCGGTTTTTCAGTGGTTCTGGGCTGGGGATTCTTCATCGGATCGATTTAGTTCGGTGAGGGTTTGGCGGTATTTATTGCAGCCCCGGCAGTTACAGCAAGGCATATTGGATTTGTGGCAGGAATGGGCCCAGAGCAGCAAAGATCGCGGTATGCCAGATACTTTGATCAGCTCGACAGTTGATAGATGAATGCACGGGCTGGTGACTTTAATGCTGCCTTCCTGGTATTCCATGAGCGAACTGATGCGTTCAAAAAAGCCGGTAGTACCGTCTTTATGAAAGCCATCTGATTTTACCGAGCCAACCATTAATTCGGTTAAGCCTAAACTAATGCCTTTCATGCAGGCGAGTGAGATCAATAGTTGGTTACGGTAAGGCCACCATTCCGTAGACGGGGAAGCTTCGATGGAACTGTCATTGATCAAATCACCGCTCCCTAAACTACTGCAGTCGATTTGGATGATATGATGAGCAATGCCTAATTCTTTGGCGACAATCGCGCTGTTTCTGATCTCGGTTTCGGCCGCTGCTTGACCATAATCAATGGTGATCGCGATATCGGGTTTTTGCCAATATGCTAAGGCGATGGAGTCCATGCCACCCGATAGGAGGATTCCTTTACTCATGTTTTGCCAGCGCCCAAAGACATTTATAGATCGCGGTGGTGAGGTCTTTTTCGATTACACAATTGGTGCCTTCCAGCATTTTGATGCTATCAGTAGTTTCGTTCTCTACGTAGCCGATCACCGTACACTCTTTAGCGATCCCAAATCCGATTTCAAATAAGGTGCCTGAATCCAGCCCATCCAGTACCGCAAAGATCAGTTTCGATTCATTTAAGCCTTTGATATCTAATGGCACGACAACAGATGCTTCACCTAAGCCTACATGATGCCAGGGTGAAAAAACATTTAAGTTCATATGGAGCAGGCAACGATAAATCTGATCGATGAGCCAGCGTTCAGAAAAGGTGAAAAATGGCCCTGCAAGATATACTTGCTCTTTTGGGTAATGCTGTATGATAAAAGGCTTTATTTCGGGGTCGCTTTCAAAAGGAATAAAATTAAAGCTTTTGGTGCTGCAATAAAATGCGGTATCCCAGGAAGCATGTTTGGCTGCTAAGATAGCATCGTCTGTTTTCATCCAATTGTGCGCAAATGAGGCTGCGAATACATCACCGGAACCGATCGGCCAGATAGATTTGGTTTCATACACGGGTATGATTGCTTCCTGGCCAGTTTTCGTTTTGACCAATGCGCCTTTTGCCCCCATCTTAATGACGAGCACCTCAGCGCCTTCCTGATTAAAAAAGAAGTCTTCAATAGCGACTAAATCAGTTTCTTGTTGACCTAAAATCTTTCTGGCCTCAATAATATTAATGACCACTGATAAACGCTTTGCAGTAGAACCCGTTGCAGAGAAAGGAATCGGATTGGATGGCGATTGTGGATCGTAAATCACTTTATTCCCATGCACCGCTGCATTCCCTTCGATCATGCCATAATAAAGAATGTTATTGCCAGTAACTTCAATATTATTCTCTGAAAATTTGAGCGTATCTGGACGCGGAGCAACGATCGGGTCTGCTAACGGATAATCATATTTGAATTGGACGGCTTTTTTTATTGGCGATAAGTTGTAAGTCAATTTGATTTCACTGGCAACCTGCTCCAGGTAATTGCCGGTTTCATCATCCCCAAAAGTATGAAATACGATGTCTTGAATAGGGTCAAGACGACCTAATGCCCAGCAGGCCCGAAGCCCCGAGCCAAACTTTTTTTCCCAGCGAGGTTCAAAACAAAACTCGTCATAGGTGCCGCCGACAACGATCATTTCGCTGTAATGATGAGCTCGCATGAACCGCCGACAAGCGAGGTGATGCGGCCCTGGTATTCATTTCCGTCGTTGATACAGGCAATAATGGCCGACTGAAGGCTACTAGGGTTTACGAATACGCCGCCAACGACTTGCCCGCTGGCTGTAACCCCCTGCAGGGAAGTGACCGTTCGTAGCGTAATATCTAAGTATTCGCCAACACTTAATGTGGCTAAAACAGCTGGCACGGGTGACATAATTGTCCCTTGCCCGCTTAATGTACGGCAGTCTTGCTGACTACTACCGCCACTGCCTGTTGAAAAATCGTTATTGTCGTTTCCGGACATGGTTAGGTATTTTAATTGGTATGCTTTAATGCACTGATTGCTAATCTATTGGTTTTTTTCATAAATTCCCAAATTATTGCATCCATAATACCCGAAGATACTTCCAAAGCATCACAAAATGAGAGATATTGCTGCTCCAACTTTAAATAATACTTGTTCAAATCATATTCTTTTTCATAAAAGCCCGCCAGCAGTCCGGCTCTTAAAATATGAATATCCAGTATCGCAACGCGATCACTATCCAGCCAATTCCGGGTGATCCAGGAGGCCGTTTTCAGCCCGATGCCATCAATTGTCAATAACCAATTACGCAGCTCCAGATCACTATGAACAGGTATGGCTTCTAAATCTGGCTTATTCAATAATTTGTACAAATATTTCGTTCTTTGATTATAAAACCGATAAGTTACCTTTTTGCCGTCCGATAGCTCAAAGGGTTGGCTCATGGCCTTGTACAGCTGGTCCCAACTAACGCCGGAGACGATCAAATTTCGTTTTTTTAGTCGGTCAAAAGCCGCTAAACCCACTTCGGACGGCATCCCAAAGCCACCCAGCAGGCATACCACGATTTCTTCCAAGATGGTATTCCCTAACTTATAGAATTGTCGCGGCTCTGCCCGTTGCATGTGGGAGATATATTGAATCTTCCAAAAGGCGGGCGTGTATAGCTCCGCATAGTCGCCCCACTTTACGCCAGGCATTAATTCATGATCTTCGCCAGGTAGTTGACGTGCCGCGTTGCAAAGTAACTGCCAACTGTTTTCGTTCATCGTTTTCATTTTGTGGTTTGTTGATGGAGTTTGATTAATAAATTATAGATCCAGCCAGTGGCTAACTGAAGGTCTTTCAGCCAGGCCTTCTGGTCAATTGACTTTAATTTTTCGGTGATCTGTGAAGTGAGTTGCTCGGTAACCTGATCTTTACCTAACTCATCCAAAGCGAGCACCAGTAGGCCGCTGGTGGTATCAGACAGCGAAAGTTTCTTAGCAGTCGTTGATTTAAATATCAGCCGCTGATTACCGAGCTTAATATTGCGCGGTTCACCATCCGTCAAATAAATCAGTTCGTCGGGCCGTGTTGCCGTCATACCCAATTGATAAAGTGCAGATTGGCCTGCAGGCCTAATTCTAACCTTCTCTTTCTTTGCAATCGCTTTGGCCACGACTTCGGGCGCAGGCATCTTACTGACTTTGCTTGCTTTTAAATAGATGCCATGCGCAAGCCGTTCTAAACGATTTTCCTTTGCATGACGACTTAAACTCATCTTGATGGAATCCTCACTGCCGACCCCTCGAAAATCGACAGGAAACACCAGTACGCCTGTCCCCAAGCGGTTGATCTTATCGGCAATTTGTTGATGAATTGAGTTCAATTTGTTACAAATATATCCAAAAAGGTAACAAAATCAAAATCATAAATTATTGCTTATTAGGCTTATATTCGCTTAATGGAATTACCTTATCAGGAAGATTTACCGGTGCATTTGCTGGCGGGGTGTTTTAATAATACTTCGGCGACGTATAAGTTTTATTGGTTCTTGGCGGTGCTGGGGCGTGTGGAATTGGGCGAGACGAAGGTTTTGAAGCGGGATTTGTTCGCGGAGATGGTGGGGCATGCTTGGTATACAGTGAATTATTTTCGGGTATCGTTCGGCAAGCAGGATAAGTTGCAGGAAGCGATTATGAGCATCATAGCTTTTGAAGGTCTTACGATTGATGCCAACCGAAATGATATTTTCAGTCGCTTGTCAGGTAGCCAGAATAAGGCGACGTTAAAAGAACTAAGGTATTTTAATGGAGAGGTGCCGCATCGTTTTTTAAGTCCATGGTTCAGTGCGGCGGATACCCAGATGGCCTATGCGGCTTCACAGTGTTTTGAGAACCAATGTTTGTATGCACTTTATGCCGACCATATTGAAATAAACCCGGCTTGGGTCGATTATTTAAAGCGGCATGCGGGTATCCTGCGTAATTTTTGTTACTGGAACCTCGCGGTTTACCTGCAAGCCAAAAATCCGACTGTGCCGGATATCCCCAATAAACTCATTAAACTGCCGGTGCGAAAAGCACTGACCGAACAGCGCACATTCTGGGACATCGTGCTTGGCGAACTAGGCAGCGCGGATTGTATTTACACTAACAAAAAGTTGGTGATCGGTAATTATGCGGTTGAACATTTTTTGCCTTATGCCTTCGTTTCACACGACCTGATGTGGAACCTGATACCGGCGGATCGGTCATTCAACAGCTCAAAAAGCGATAAGCTGCCGTCGTTGGATAAATACTTTCAGCCCTATTTCAACCTACAACAATCCGCCCTCGAAATCATACAGCACAAAGCACCGAAAAACAAGTTTCTGGAAGATTACTTAACTATTGTGCCGGATGTTTCGCTATTTGAGCGACAAAGGGTTTATGAACAATTACAGCCGATGGCGACGATTGCCAAAAACAACGGGTTTGAACTATTGTAAACGATGCTCGCCCGGAAAAATGATGTAGTCCGTAGCATTTTCCAATATATGTTTGTTGAGGCTGACGATCTGTTCGTCGTTCAATTGGTGGATGGTATTATGTTCGTAGGCACGAAACGGATTTTCCTGATCTGTGGAGCCTTTAAAATGAAAGTAAGCGACTAACTTTGGTGTTAATGGAAAATAAAATTCACTTTCCGCGGCAAACATTTCATACTCAAGGGTACGGTTATGTACAACGATGGGATTAGTACTGCTGAACCAGGGTTTTTCCGGCGTAGTGCGTAAAAATACAATATCATAGTGTTGCAGACGTACTAACAGGTGATCAATCAAATAGATCAATACCCGATTGATGCTTTCTTCAGCAGAAAACTCTGCCACATTTTGATAGAAACTTAGCTCGGTGATTCTATGAAACTCATCTTCATCCCGGCAAAGATGTCCTAAAATGCTTTTAAGAAAGCGCTCCTTTACATCACTTTCTAACAAAAACATAATTTGTTCCCGCCAAAGATCGGCACGGACAATCAGGTTGGCTACCAGTTGAAGTAAATGGCTAATCGATTGATCCGATAAGCTGCCGACCTGTTCCAGTTCCGCGATGATGCCGTTGTAGGTATTTTCCAGGTCACCGTTGATGCGTTCAAACATCCGCTCTATGCGAGGATCGTCGCTTTCGATATCAAAAACATTCGCTTCGCCGGTGAATGAGCCGATGCTTTTCTGGCGGGTAAATTGTTCGCCATGCTTCATTACGGTAACCATCCATTGCTGATTGTGATTTTGGTACCCGAATTTTTTAAGATAAACCTGCGGTACCTTATGCTGTTCCTGGTGAAAAAGAGCCATTACTGATCAAAATTAAAATCGATTGAATTTTGCCACAGGCCCATGGAAGTTACCGTACGACCGTAGGCGCAGGGGATAGTTGTTTTACCTTTAACGATCTCCCACGGCGAATTAAGGCAAGTGTATTCTTCGTCTAAAACAGCACGAACCGTGCAATGGTCATAGAGCGGGCATTTGCATTTTCTCATCATCGCATCGATGTCCGGTGAACACAAAAAATCATAAAGTTTCCATAACAACCAGAAACTACTGGCGGCTTCATGCGCCATATTAAAGATGATATCCTGACCGGCATCTCCATTTGCAGACTGTTGTCCGTCCAATCTGCCATTGTTATAAAAAGCAGGTGCCGGAAAAGACGCGTATAAGGCGGCTAATTCATTGATACCCTGACAGAAGAAACCGTTAAATCCGATGGGCAATTCTTTTTTTAAATTGGTCGACGTCATAATCATACTGGTATACCACATCAATCCGGTAGCCAGATCCGGGCGCCGAAAATCGGCGGACCACTTTTGCAGGTCGGGCAAAATGTTAGCCAGCGCTTCTTCATTAGTATAGGCGCAACTTCGGCGGGATTGCTCAACTACTAAGGTCAGATCTTCAACCGAGCGGTCTTCAGTGGTGAATGTTTTTCCGCGAATGGCTTCCAGCGCCGTTAAAAATACCGTGGGCGCTTGAATCGTGTCCAAGCACAATCCAGTGAATATAAATTTCAAGTCCAGCGGCATGGCTACCTCAAAGACCTCCAGTAAGTGATCTCCAAAATGATAAGGGTAGCTTGCCAGGCTGGAGGCACTCACCTTAAAAATTAAGTCAGGATCACGGTCCAGGTAGTGGCGTTCTGCCAGCTGCTGCGCATAACAGGCATGCATCTCCTGCAAAGCGATCAACCGGAATTCTAATGGTATCGCGCGGCCTTCCATATAAATTCGGTTGAAGCGTACATTGAGCGTCGTATCGCCGATTGTTACCGGTTTTTCCTCCGCCTCTATGCGGTCAAATCGAACTTGCTTGTAATCCAAGTGTAACACCTCGTCAGCATTTCCGCAAAATATATTGTAAAACCGACGGTATTGATTGATCGGCTGGTCTTTTTCGTTCTTATCCAGAGGTAGTAAAATTATTTTTCCTTCTCCGTCTGAAAAGATGCTGGTCAGGTCTACCAAGTCACGCATCCACAGACTAAAGCCGAATATTCCCGATATAGTCGTAATATCTTGCAGGTAATGACAGTATTCATGCAGGAAGGCAGGCATGTCTTCCGGGGCAAAAAGTGTCTCGCCTTGGCTAAACTGGCTGACGTCGATGGTAAAAATACCGGGCTGGTAACTGGCGTAGGTTGGGTTCATTGTGAAAACGAAGCTAAAGAAAAGCCTTTAAATCAGCAAGTAATCGATTATCTTTAGCTTATGAATAAGGAAATCTGGAACGGGTATAGTGATGAGTTGCCGTGCCCGCGATGTCAAAAAGGCAAATTAAAAGATTATAAAACTGATGTCAGTTCTGAAATCATCGATTCGCAGATCGAGAATAACTTTGGACCGAATGGTGTTGTTTGCCCTGATGCCACATTACGGGTGACCGCGCATTTAAAATGCTCTAAATGTGATGACGTCGCGATAATGTGTTACGAACGGATTGAAGACGTGCGCCATACCGATGAAGAAGGAAACGAGATTTTTGAAATTGTCCCCTTGTTTTATCATCCTGCTCCGCCTTTAATCCATATTCCGACCTCCTGTCCGTCGCCCGTTGCTGACGTAATAAAGCAATCGTTTAGTTTGTATTGGGTGGATCTCGCTTCTTGTGCCAACAAGATCAGAGTTGCCCTGGAGGTATTGATGGATCATTACCAAATCGACCATAACCTTTCGTTGCACCAGCGTATCAGGACTTTTGAAGCCACCCATTTCAAAATCAGCAAATACATGCTGGCGGCGAAATGGATCGGAAATTCCGGAAGTCACCGGGCTGACGTCACTCGAAATTCAATACTGGATGCCTATGAGCTTTTGGAATATATCCTGGAACAATTATTCAATGATAAAGAACGCTCACTGGATGAGCTCAGCGCACGTATCAACGCTGCAAGGCAACATGAATAGTTATTGATCCGGGCACCAATGCCCGAGGTTCACATAGCCCATGTCCACGAAGCTTTGCGAAAGCAATTCGTCGGCAACTGCCGCATTGTTAGGATGAGCGATCTTTTTGATCGTTTCTAAAGATATCCCTTTATACTGACGCTGAATCTTGCCCAGCATGGACACGACTGGCCTCTTGTCATCGCCAATGTCTACGTCCGGTTCGATATCAATGATATCTTCGTGGTTATACGCTATAGTCAACTCATGCTCTTGATCGGTGATCACAAAACAATCTTCCGGCAAAAGTTCTACCTCAGCGACTGGTATGCGCCATTCACGCAGCCAGGAATAATCACAATGAACCGGATGATAGGACTGGAAACGCCATTGCAATTTCGGATCGAGCAGCTCTTTTTCATCGGGTGATCCATAGATCACCGGGCGGCCACCCAACGCAAATAGCTTTTCTTTACGAATACCTATGCCGTACGGCGCATACATTGGATCTAGGTACGGTCTAAAGACATCGAACATGCCCGCCAACATCGGGAATGGTGCTTCGGTAAAGCAGATCACGCCTTTACCGCCGATATCTTTCAACTTGCCATCATGCAAAATACTGACTAAAGTTTCAAACGCTTCTTTATTCTTGGTAAAATGATAGAGATAATCAGACAAGTCTTCGCGCTTCAGCCGGATATGTTCAACTGTTCGATTCAAAGCCATTACTTATGCAGCTAGCAGTTGGTGGTAACGTTGCAAAGCATTATCAGCGAGTTGACGCAGCTGATAAAGATCCTCATCTACTTTGTCCTGCTGAAAATGTTGGTAAAGTGCTTCGGTCAGCTTTGGATGGTTGTTGGCATTGAATATATTTCCCCAGGCCGTAAATAATGATTGGCTGCCCCATGCAATTTCTTCCGGCAGGAGTTTAAAAAAGATATCGTTCAGGACTTCATGCACTTCATTATATAACTGATAGAGTCGGTTGTTAGCGCAAAAATCACGTGTATCAAATTCCTGTTCATGTTTTTGCATGCCGATCCGGACTTCCAGCAGATCGTCAAGCGTCAACTTCAATTGATCTATGATAGTTTTCATATCACAAGATACGCAGTAGTTAAACCGATCGAAAAAAAAGTATTCCACATCTGTCGCAGTAGTCGCCAAGGCTCTGGGCGAGTAAGCCTGTCCACGGAGTGGTCGGGCGCGCGCGCAGGTTCTTCCGGAGCGGAGGCAGCTTACGCTCGTGCGGTAAGTCTGGCTATGGCGCGCTGGAGCGTTCTTTCGCCTTCGCCTTCGGCTTCGACGGCGCGGGCGTAGTTTTCGCTCCAGGTTTTGAGGTCTTTGTAGAATTGGGCGCCGGTTTTTTGGATCTTTTCGTCAATCTTCGGCGTAAACTGTGGGGTGAAGCTAAAACCCCAGCCGGGTTGGTGCTTCCTGATTTCCATGACTTCCGGTGCGCGCTTGCGGACGGCTGAGAGAAAATGGGTTCGGTCCATGCTGGCCGCGAACTCGATCATATGCTGGAACTTCAACATCGCTTTGGTGGGCTTCGGTTGTATAACCAATTCGGCTACAGGTGTCTCCGGTTCACTTTTTGGTGAAAGTTTGGCATCAATGCGGGTAAGCAACTCGATGACCTGGTCCAGTTTTTCTTCGATGCTCATTTGGTAAAGTTAGGCGGTGATTTTAAAAATAAAAAGCAGAAATTTACAGTAACAAAAAAAGGTGCATGATGAAAGCGATTGTGGTAACAGACCAAAATGCGGGATTGGCCGGGATGAAGCTGGTGGAATTGCCGGAGCCGTCGGCGGCAATCAATGACGTGGTGATTCAGGTTTATGCAGCGAGTATTACGGGAGACGAGTTGTCGTGGCCGTCGACCTGGACGGATCGTGCCGGGCATGACCGGACGCCATCGGTTCCGGGACATGAGCTGGCGGGTGTGGTCACCGCGCTGGGCTATGGTACGACGGGGCTGTCGGTGGGGCAACGGGTATTCGGCCTTCAGGATTGGTACCGGAATGGTTCGCTGGCCGAATATATCGCCATTGAGGCGCGCAACCTGGCACCGCTGCCGGACGAGGTGGATTTCAACGAAGGCAATGCGCTGGTGATGCCGGGCTTGACCGCATGGCAGGCGCTGTTTGATCACGGTCAGCTTCAGGCGGGGCAGAGCGTCCTCGTGCATGGCGCGGCTGGTATCGTGGGATCGATGGCGGTCCAATTAGCCCGTGAGGCCGGTGCGCAAGTGATCGGCACTGGCCGCGCTACACACCGTGAGTTGGCGCTTGGCTTTGGCGCAAATGAATTCATAGACCTTGACAAGGATACGTTGGAAAACATTGAGAAAGTCGATTTGGTGATTGATGTCCTCGGCGGCGACATCGCGAAGCGTTCTTTGGGTGTCATTCGTGCCGGCGGAAAACTCGTGACCGTTGCCGGGCCACTGGAAGCACAGGCTGACGGCGTTGCGGTGATTGACTTTGTCGTAGAGGCAGACCGCACGCAATTGATTGAGATAGCCGAGCGGTTCCATGAGGGTCGTTTGAAAACGAACACCGGACGAATCGTTACGATCGACGAGGCTATTGCCACTTATAACTCGGTCGACCGGGTTAAAGGCAAAACCATCGTACGCGTTTGCCAATAGCGCCGGGTTATTGAGTAGTGCGGAAACTTACACAGGTCAACCTCGAAAAACAAAAAATCCTATCCGAAAAACACCCTGGATGCGCTTCTCGATGGACATGCAGTAAGGCGAATAAAGGATAACTGCACACCACCAGCGTGAGGTAACAACTTTCCTGCCTAAAAAAAAATCAAAACTATCAATTCCAGATCGTACCAATTAATTCCTTGAAGCATTAGATATTATTGCACTCACCAGTAGTTAAAATTCATTCCGTTATTTTCCTCCTTAAAAGCAACTATCCACAAGTTGATATGCTTATCCATCAACCTAATGGTACAAACATCAAACCGCTCCAAAACCGCTTATTTTGGCAAGCAGGGCACAAAAATGGTGTGGATTTCGTACCATAGCGCTCACTGGAAATCACCATAACGCCT
>Ga0206947_1139_pt1 | contig 19059 bp, 16 predicted proteins | sample Alteio_BWOrgHeat_3_FD_153239 | JGI IMG/M metagenome (GOLD analysis project Ga0206947, IMG submission 153239) | Enriched cells from forest soil in Barre Woods Harvard Forest LTER site, Petersham, Massachusetts, United States -... | ecosystem: Environmental > Terrestrial > Soil > Temperate forest > O...
AGGCCAAAAGGCGGTCCGGAAGAAAAATATTCTTTAAAACATGTCGTGCCACATTTGTCTGATTTATTAGGTCAGCAGGTTGAATTTGCTGATGATTGCATTGGTACGGAAGCCATCGAAAAATCGAAAGATTTAGGCAGGGGAGAGGTGCTTTTGTTAGAGAACCTGCGTTTTTATAAGGAAGAAGAAAAAGGCGACGTAGCTTTTGCAGAAAAATTGTCCAAACTGGGCGATATTTATGTAAACGATGCGTTTGGCACCGCACATCGCGCGCACGCATCAACGGCAGTAATCGCGCAGTTTTTCCCTAACGCTAAATATTTTGGGTACCTGATGGCTGCCGAATTGCAAAATGCCGAAAAGGTATTAGGTGGTGCAGTAAAACCATTTAGGGCTATAATGGGCGGCGCCAAAGTATCCGACAAAATTGAATTGATAGAGCGTTTGCTGGATAAGGTGGATAGCCTGATTATAGGCGGCGGTATGGCTTATACCTTTGCGAAAGCGCAAGGTGGCAATATCGGTAACTCATTAGTTGAAGCTGATAAGTTGGATTTGGCTTTAACCCTGATAGAAAAGGCAAAATCAAAAGGCGTAAATTTATTATTACCAACTGATTCGGTTATTGCAGATAAATTTGCCAATGACGCTAATACAGCGATTGCCCCTAATAAAGATATTAAAGACGGCTGGATGGGTTTGGATATCGGACCTGATTCGATAGCTGAATTTTCGAAAGTTGTTGAAGGTTCAAAAACCATATTATGGAACGGCCCGATGGGGGTTTTTGAAATGGAAAGTTTTGAAGCGGGCACCAAAGCAATAGCCGAGGCAGTAGTAAAGGCAACCGAAAACGGCGCATTCTCGCTGATAGGCGGTGGCGATTCTGCAGCGGCTGTAGCTAAGTTCAACTTTACACATGATGTGAGTTATGTTTCCACCGGTGGCGGTGCATTGCTTGAATACATGGAAGGCAAGGAATTGCCGGGAGTGAAAGCGATAAACGACTAATTGAATTTGGAATCCGATTTCGATTTATAAAAATCTGAAAACACCTAATCCTCTACGATCTCATTTCGACTGAGGTACGAAGGAGAAATCTTTACAAACATGCGTAAACGCCATGCCTAGTCCGCTATGTATGGCGTTTAGGTTTTCTCACTTTGTTCGAAATGGCATTTGGGGGTCGTAATATTATATCTTCAACAATTCGCCTAATCAACACGACCTCTCCCCACGTAACGATTTTGTTAGATAATCCCACCAACGGGGAAGTTATTTTATTTTATTCACTACTTTTAAAATCTTAAAATAATTAAATGAAGAAACTGATACTCTCTGCTTTAAGCCTCGTGCTTTTAGCCTCTGTGGCATTTGCACAGCCGGGCAATGGCGGCCCGGATGCCGCTTATGTAAAAGACAATTATGTAAAATACGAATACCAGATCCCGATGCGGGATGGTAAAAAACTGTTTACCTCCGTTTATGTGCCCAAGGATCAGTCGAAAACTTATCCTATTATGATGGACCGCACTTGCTACAGTGTGGCTCCGTATGGTGCGGATAAATTAAAAGGAAGCTTGGGCCCCTCATCCTTGTTTTTACATGACGGGTTTATTTTTGTTTACCAGGATGTACGCGGCCGCTGGATGAGCGAAGGTATTTATGAAGAAATGACTCCCGAAAAGGAAGTCCATAAAACAAATAATGATGTAGACGAGGGCACTGATACTTACGATACCATCGACTGGTTGCTGAAAAATATTCCGCACAACAATGGCAAAGTGGGTGTTTGGGGCATTTCATACCCTGGTTTTTATACCACTACGGCGTTGTTAAGCCGTCACCCGGCACTGGTTGCTGCATCGCCACAGGCGCCGATTGCTGATTTATATCGCGATGACGCTTTTCACAATGGCGCTTTTTTCCTGATTGCCAATTTTGATTTTTATCCGGGCTTTACCAACCGCCAGGATGACAAACCTACCCAACGCCGCGGCAACCGCCCTAACTACGATATTAAAGATGGCTACAAGTTTTTTATGGAAATGGGTAACATGAAAAACACGAATGACATGTACTATAAAGACACCATCCGTTTATGGAATGAAATGCTGGATCACCCCAACTACGATCAGCACTGGAAAGACCGCAACGTGCTTTACCACCTGCACGATATTAAAACAGCGGTGTTGGTTACAGGAGGATGGTATGATGCTGAAGATTTATATGGCGCTGTAAATACCTACAAAACGCTGGTTAAAGAAAACCCAACAACGCCCGTTTATTTTACCATGGGCCCATGGGTGCACGGCGGCTGGTCACGTGGTCCTGGGGACCATTTAGGCGACATTGACTTTGGCGCACAAACCGGCCCTTTTTACCGCGAAAAAATTGAATTTGCTTTCTTTAGTCATTACCTGAAAGGTACGGATACTGATATCCCTAAGGTGTCGACGTTTCAAACCGGGGTTAACCAATGGAAAACCTCCAGCGTGTGGCCGCCAAAGGACGCAGTTGAAAAGAATTTATACTTTTTGCCGGGTGGTAAACTTTCCTTTGATGCCCCTGCTGTTGAAAGTGCTGAGGATTCATTTGTATCAGACCCGAATAAGCCCGTTCCTTTTTACGCTAACATTACCGATGGCATGACCCGCGAGTACATGACCGGCGACCAACGCTTTGCCGAACGCCGCCCCGATGTGTTAACCTACCAAACCGCAGTATTGGATAAAGATGTAACCATTGCCGGTAATATATGGGCCAACCTTAAAGTATCGACCACTGGTACCGATGCTGATTGGGTGGTAAAAGTAATTGACGTATATCCCGATAGCGCAAAAAACAACCAATGGAGCAAGGATACTTATATGTCGGGCTATGAGCAGATGGTGCGCAGCGAAAGCATGCGCGGTAAATTCCGTAATGGATTTGATAAACCAGAACCATTTGTGCCCGGTAAAGTAACCCCCGTAAATTTTGAACTACAGGATATACTACACACCTTTAAAAAGGGGCATAAAATTATGGTACAGGTGCAAAGCACCTGGTTCCCGCTTATTGACCGTAACCCGCAGGTGTTTGAAGATATCATGAAAGCGAAAAACACCGACTTTAAAAAGGCAACCCATAAGGTTTATACCTCGAAAGAAAATCCGAGCTTTTTGAAAGTTAGGGTGATAGAATAGGGTTGGTTTTGAGGGGGATTAAGATTTGTCAACTTTGAAAGTTGACAAATCTACTCCTTTTGAACTAAACGGATTTATTAGCGCAACTTAGATTTGACATCAAGAAGAAGCTTTATTAAAACATCGGCAATAGCGGGAACCGGCCTTATAGCATTACGGATTCCCGCTGTTTTTGGCGCCGGGCAATCCCCGGTTTTGGCTAATTTATACACCTTAAGCTATTCCCTTTTGCAGCAGTGGGCTGCTGCATTACTCAATTTACAGATTACCGATGCCACGCATACCGATGACTATGGCGGCATTTGGTGCCCGGCGGACAAGGTAGTTCACGGCAGGGTAGGGGACACTATTTATCCATTCTTTTACTTAGCCGAAAAAACCGGGGACCATAAATATATTGATGCCGCAGTTTTATTATACCGCTGGATGGAACGCAGGGTTAGCCAGCCTGATGGCTCGTGGTTAAACGATCCGGTTAAAGATTCATGGAAAGGGATCACCGTATTCGGGGCAATTGCTTTGGCCGAGGCTGTAAAAAATCACGGCCAATTGATGGATACACAATTTAAGAATGACGTAACCGCCCGTTTAAAAAAAGCCGGAGATTTTATTTACAGCTATTTTAATATTGATTATGGCAATATCAATTACCCGGTAACTGCATCGTACGGTTTATCGTTGCTGGGCGAAATTTTAGATGTCCCTCAGTTTAAAGCACGAGGAAAGGAACTGGCGCACCAGGCGCTGCAATTCATATCAAAAAAAGATGGATTTTTATATGGCGAGGGCGACCCCTATTATCAAACCAGTAAAAAAGGCTGTTTTTCGGTTGATTTGGGTTATAATGTTGAGGAATCGTTACCCGCGTTGGTGCTTTATGCCCGGTTAGCCAATGATACGGAAGTGCTGGAGGCTGTTACCCGCAGTTTACAAACGCACATGGAGTTTATGCTTCCCGACGGCGGATGGGATAATAGCTGGGGTACCCGCAATTATAAATGGACCTATTGGGGTAGCCGCACATCCGATGGATGCCAAACGGCTTACGCTCTACTGGCCAATCGCGATGAACGCTTTTACAAAGTGGCGCTTAAAAATACGGAGTTGATGCTGCAGTGCACCAAAGGTGGTTTGCTGTATGGAGGTCCGCAATACATTGCGCATGAGGTGACCCCATGTGTACACCATACATTTTCGCACATCAAAGCCCTAACTACAATTTTGGAATATGGTGATGCCAAAACAACCATAAATACCGAAAGATTGACGCTTCCGCGCGAAACTGCGTATGGTAGAAAGTTTTTTGCGGATATACAAACCTGGTTGATAGCAAAAGGAAATTACAGAGCGACCATTACGGGTTACGACCGCGAATACAAAAAAACAACTAACGGACATGCAAGCGGCGGTGCGCTCACCATGCTATGGCATCAAAAAGCCGGACCGCTGATGGTTGCCAGTATGAACGATTACCAGTTGTACGAGGCTCACAACATGCAGGTTGACGATGACCCGTTCCCGATGCCGCTAACCCCCCGCATCGAATTAAAACTGAATGATATTACTTATATGAATATCAGCGACCTGAGTGCTGACATCAGTGTTGAGGAAAAAGACGGGCAGCTCATAGCAACTACTCACAGCAAACTGGTTGATAAAAACCAGCAAAGCCCTGCATCCGGAGAAGTAAATTGTGTGGTATCTTACAGTTTTACCAGTGAAAAGGTGATACTAAAGTTTAGCCATGATGCGGGTGAGCATGATGCGGCGATTAAAGTCATTTTTCCGGTTATTGCCAAAGCCTCATCAAGTGTTGATGTTTTGACTGATAACAGTTTACGGGTCAGCAATGAATTATCTATAATAAAAATCTCCACCAATCATCCTATTAAACAGCTACCAACCAGCAATGGCCGGGTGTTTAATTACGTGCCGGGTTTTGAAGCTGTGCCGTTTTATATAGAGAGGAATGAGGCGGTGATTGAGGTGGAGGTGGTTTGAGTGTTAGTAAGAAATCAAACTATTCCTTAATATTATCCTGAATTGTTATTGCCGTATCTGTGCCTGTTATCAATGTGTCGGCGAAAATTAAATGATACTGGCCGTTTTTGCTGCTTAACACGCCATAATAGGTTTTTTGTTGACGATATAAGTAAACATTATTGCCATTGCTGCTCCAGGTAGATGTGTTGGAAGGTTCCGTTGGGTAACCCACATATACGCTGTTGTATAGGGTATGAGTGGGCAAAACGAAACAGGTATCCGTGCCGGTATAGTTATATACCTCGGTATTATCAGCATTAAATGTTATGATGTTGCTTTTGAGGCAGGGATACTGCCCGGCGGTTACATTTATAGCAGCAAACGCATTAGTTTGGAATTGATACAATGTCCACTTACCAACAATATTTGCGTTGACGGTATCCGGTTTTTTTTCTTTTTTGCAATTAACAAGCGTTAACACAATTAATAAAAGAGGAAGTATTTTTAATCGCATCTTTACTAAATAATTGATAGTTAAAGCTATCGAAAATTATTTGTTAAAGTGCAACAAAAACAAGTACTATCGAAAATCGTGGGTTTTATTGTTATTCCTCATTTTGCCAAATAAAACTTCTCCCAAAAATCCTCCGATTTAAACAATACACCCGAGCCTTGTTCGCCGCCTTGTACAGCGTGGTTGCCGCCACCTCCACCTCGTCCGCCATGCCCGCCGCGGCCACCGCCCATGCCGCCGCCGCCACGTCCTCCGCGGCCGCCACCAGAGCCACCCTCTTGCCCGCTGCCTTCGCCCGGTGCTTTTTTAGTGAGGCCGTTTATTTTAAAGTTAAACGCCCATTCGTTTTTGGCGGGGATAGTAGCATGTAAAAAACTTATCGGAATAGCCATTTCGATAACCAGGCGATCTTTATCATCGTAATTGATATCGGCACGGATGCCGTAGGTATTTGATGTGGTGATCATATCACCTTCAATATCCGCTTTAAAGCCCTCAACTTTTATCCCCCGCAGGGTGCTTAGTTTTTCCTGTTCCAGCTCGTCTTGCTGTTTTAGTGTAGACTCTGCATTTTTTAAGGCTTCGGCAGTTGATGTATTACCCGTATTTACGGGGTAGGTTAAACTAAAGGTTTCCTTCTTTTTGCCTTTCGGATCGATACTAAAAGTAAGGCCCGCCTTTAATACCCGGGTTTGTTGTGACAGATCAGTGATTCTTACCGCCATGTAAAGCGTGTCGGAAGTATTTGCGAGGGAAAAATTAAGCGCTTTTTCTGCGTTATAATAGCTCAAACTGTCGCCCCATTCTTTAATATCGCCATCAATCACAATTTTTTGGGGAGGCGCTTGCAGGGTAATTATAGGATCTTTACTGGATTGAGCGTGGCTTATAGTAACCGATGTTACCAGGGAAATGGCAATAGCCAGGCAGGGGAAATATTTTTTCATGTACTTATTAACGAAGGGGTATTTTAAAGCTAAGTTGTTACGCGCTGCGATAGATTTCGCTCTCTTAAAACACAATTCTACCACTTTTATTATTCTTTTTGAGTAATTTTGTTTTACTTATGTCAACCGAAGTACAGGAAGAAACGCTTACCCTTGAGGAGATACTGTCAAGTCTGAAAGAACTCCACCGCCTAATTTTATGGAATGACGATTTCAATACTTTTGATCATGTGATATTTTGCATGATGAAGTACCTGGACTATACAGAAAATCAAGCTGAAAAAATAGCCTGGAAGGTGCATAACGAAGGTAAATGCGCCATACTGGAAGGTTCGTTTACTGAAGTAGAGGTTTACCGTAAAATATTACAGCAGGAAGGGTTGACGGTTAGCGTAGAATAGAATAAGAGGCAGTTGGGAGTAGCAGTAGCAGTTTTTTGAACTGCGAGAACCTTCGAGGTCCTAACTACTGCCACTCTACACTGCTACTGCCCACTATAGGCACTTATACCATATAATTCCATCCATGCACATCAGGTGCATCGCCATAGCGGATGGCGTTTAATGCTTTTAACATTTTTTGAGAAAACTCGCGGGTTTGCGGATCGCTCAGGAAATATTCTTCGCCTTCGTGGCTTATTGAACCTACCGGCGCAAGGGTTGCTGCCGTGCCGGCACCAAAAGCATCGGTTAATTTGCCGTTTTTAGCACCCTCAATAATTTCGGCAATAGAAACGCGACGTTCTTCAACTGGCATTCCCCATTCACGGGCCAGTGTTAGTACGGTATCGCGCGTAACGCCATCTAAAATGGTATCGCGGGTTGATGGGGTAATCAACGTTCCATCCAATACAAACATTACGTTTGCTGCGCCCATTTCTTCAATATATTTATGATCCTTAGCATCTGTCCATATCAGTTGGTCAAAACCTTCTTCGGTAGCTTTTTTGGCGGGATACATACTGCCACCATAATTACCCGATGATTTGGCATAACCCATACCACCTTCGGCGGCGCGGGTAAAATGCGTTTCTATCTTTACTCTTAATGTTTTTGAAAAATAGGGGCCAACGGGGCAAAGCAATACCATGTAACTATAAGTAGTTGACGGCGCAACACCTAAAAAGCGGTCGGTCGCAAACATAAATGGCCGGATGTACAGCGAATGGTTTGCCTGCGCAGGTACCCAATCGCGGTCAACGTCAATTACGGCAGCAATGCTTTGTAAAAATATTTCTTCCGGCAGCGTTGGCATACACAAACGCTCGGCCGATTTGTTAAAACGTGCGGCATTTTTATCCGGGCGGAAAACAGATACCTGTCCGTCTGCATGTTTATAAGCTTTTATGCCTTCAAAAAACGATTGTCCGTAATGCAATGATGAAATAGCCGGGCTAAAACTAATATCCCCGTAAGGGACCACCTGTAAATTTTTCCATTCTCCATCAGCATAATCAGCCACAAACATGTGGTCGGTAAATATTTTGCCAAATGGTAAATTGTCGAAATCCGTTTCATTTAAACGGGAGTGTTTAGTTTTTGTGATTTTGATGTCCAGCGTCTCAGTCATGGCCTTAAATGTTTATAATCGAAAAATCGCAATTTAGGATTTTTATAGCTAATATTTTAGTTATCAGGTATGAATTTCTGCATTTTAAACGATTGGATGACAAATGGAGGCGTTTTCTTTGTAAATTTGTATAATTGTAAAAAGGAGGAAAGGCAATGGACAAGAAGAATATGAAGACAATTGCATCGGAACACCGCCCGTTTGCTAACTTAAAGTCATACTCGGTTGAAGAAATATTGGCGGCTGGCGGCACAACCGCTTTTTCCGAAAAAATGGGTAAAAGCTGGGATGATCTTTCCGATATATTAAAAAACGCACCTAAAGACGCATTTCTCACAGATGAGGAATTTGAGGATGCTCTAAAAACGTTGAATGCCAGCAAGTAATTATGAGAAAAGTGGATTTATCAAAGGGTGCAGATACCAACTTTTTAAAATTCAAATCGTATTCAGTTGATCAAATAATGGCCGCTGATGGAACTACTAAATTTGAAAACAAAATTGGTAAAAATCCAGAGAACATTATCAAGCGATTGGAGAAATTGTCTAAGGAAGATTTTATTACAGACGAAGAAGTTGAAACTGCCTTAAAAATGTTGAAAGCGAGTAAATGAACCTTTTATTTGATACCAATATTCTCGTATTTCTGATTAAGCATCCAAATTTCAAAAAATTAACGGATATTATAAATCCGGATAAAAGGAAAATACTAATATCTATAGTTTCTGTTGGCGAATTGAGATCTATTGCGTTGCAGAATAATTGGGGAGATAAAAGATTACAGGTTGCCGAAAATATTTTAGGAATTGCCTCCTTGGTTGAAATAAGTGAAACCATGGCGGGCGCTTACGCCGCAATCGATGCCTACTCCCAACGCCGCAACCCCCGAATAACTAATTATCCATTCACCACGCCGCGAAACATGGGCAAAAATGATTTATGGATTGCCGCAACAGCATCCCTGCTCGGCTTAAAACTGGTAACTACCGATGCTGATTTTAATCACCTGCACCAAACATTTTTAGAAGTGCAGGTTTTAAGGCCAGAATTATTTAAGGCGAAATAGTCAGTATTTAAATATCTTTCAAAACCTTTTCCACCCAGCCCTTACCCCATTCCTCAACTTCCAACTCACTCCACAAACCTGGGTAAAATATCCGCTTCTGAAATCTCGGAGGCAAATACTTTTGCCAGTTGGTGCCGCCGGTAGCTTTAATCTCCTCCGGTTCGCGATTAAGGTAACGCACGGCCGATTTATAATGCGATAGCGGCCAGTTAACGTTCACATTTATATCCAATTGCTTCAGTTCATTTTCCAATGCAATAGTTGATTCTCCGTTATTTTTAAACCGGATAAACAAAGCATTAAAATTGAGCAGGATGTTTGCCTTGGCTAAATCGATAAAAGTTTTGGCGTATTTTTTTTCGAATTGTTTAAGCGTTAAAGTCTTTTTACCGGTTGAAAGTTCGGTTGCGCCAAACTTCCAATACAGGTATTCAAACTGTTCGTTTATAGTGGCGCCCCGTAATTCTTCCCGTTTATCCTTTGCTACCAAATTAATAAAATCAGTAGCGAATATCTCAATCATCCGGTATTGTCCCGATTGAAAGCCGCTGGCCGGTAATAACGACATCCGGAATTTTAAAAACTGTTCTTTCTCCATCCCATCAACCATAATTTCGAACGATTGGGTTAGCGCCTCAAAATACCGGTTAATGCGTTTTAAGCGGGCGGTAAAAAACTCAACGGTTAAAAGCTGCGCTTCGCTGATTTGTTTACACTCGTGCAGGGCCAGCTTAAAATATAGCTCAGTTATCTGGTGATAAATAATAAATATCTCCTCATCCGGGAATGGTGTTTTTGGGTTTTGCAGACTTAACAGGGTATCCAGATGGATATAATCCCAATAGGTTAAAAAATCGGCATACAATAAACCATCCAGGTACGATGTCATATCCTGGCCCATTGCCTCATATTTTTCCTGCAGCCGTTCCAGGCGCTCTTCAATTTCGGGCGAAAAATGCATGGGGCAAAGGTAGTAAGAAGTAGTAAGTGTTGAGCCGGAAGTTTTATGCTGAGATCGAAATTTATTTTCAACCAAAACATTTCCCTCAAAACTTGTTATTACCTTTACATAACCAAATCCATTACCCACCATGACGATCAACAAAATACTTATCGGAATTGACGATAGTAAATATGCCGAACACGCTGCTGAATACGGCTTTGATATTGCCCGTAAATTTAATGCCGCCGTTGGTTTGGTAAATATTGTTGAACCTATATTAATGCCGCAAATGTCAGGCGGTATCGACCCTATTGGTACAATGCCCCAGGTAAGCAGTGGCATTGAAGAGGTGGAGATGCTGGACATTCAAAAAAGCCAGTCGGAAAATATTGTCGATCGTACGATACAGAAGCTTGCAGGTGATTTAGAGGTAACTCATTTTACCGAATACGGATCGACTGCAGATGGTATTATTGATTGCAGCAAAGAATTTAATGCCGATCTTATAGTTATAGGTACCCATAACCGTACCGGCCTGGACCGCCTGCTAATGGGCAGCGTTGCAGAGCACGTAGTGCGGCATTCAAAAGTGCCGGTGTTGGTGGTGCCGTTTAAAGAGTCCGAAAGTCAGTAAAGTCGGAAAGCCCGAAAGACAAAAAAAGGGAAAATAATCTTTCGGACTTCCAAACTTTTCCGCCTAATATAACAGCCTGAATTTAATGGTTTGTTCAATAGCTTTCAGCTCATTGAGCACGCTGGTATCGTAGCCTGTATTCACATCGGTAATAACATAGCCTATTTGTGCGTTGGTGACCAAAAATTCGCCCACTATATTCATGTTATGGCGGGCAAATACGTCATTTATTTTGGCCAATATCCCTGGTACGTTTTTGTGGATGTGGATTAAACGGTGAGCATTGTTTACGCGAGGCGGCTGCAAATCGGGGAAGTTACAACTGGTGTGGGTTTTCCCTTCATTCATAAAAGCCATTACCCTTTTAGGGATAAAGTCGTCATTACGTGGGTTATGCTTGGGGTCGTCGAAAATGATGATACCGTTTTCACATGCCGCTTCGGCTAATTTCTTATTGCTGATCTTTCCAAAAATCCCAATTACTTTCAGCCTGCCTGCGTTTTGCAACTGTTCAATAGTTGGCTGGCTGGCCTCATCGCAAAACAATATGCCCGCTTCTTCTAAGTACTTCTCCTCAATGGTATCGCGCTGGCGAATATTATAACCCTCCTTACGCATTTGTGCAAGGGCCTCCTCTTCCACTTCGCCCACTACCAGGCATTTAATGCGGTTTTTGGGGTATGATATTGCCCTGGGCAATTTATTGATATACAAAAACTCATCAAAGCTGGGTGTAATATGATCCGCCTTTTCGGTTACCGATTTACGTTCAATATTCTCTGTAAAGGCAAAAAACTTTTTGATCATCCCCGATTCCTTCAACTGGAAATCCGAATAGCCATCGCCAATACCAAAAATTTCGCCTGGCAGGTTAAGTTCTTTCAGTAGTTTAACCTTACCTCCTTCCTGCGAAAGGGGGTTTTCGCGGTCATAGCCTATAATGTTGCCGCCCTCATCAAAAACAAAGGTGTTGGCGTAAATATTTTCATTTTTTATATGATATTCGGTAACAACAGGAATAATAAACTCCTTGAACCCGCCTGATACGATGAGCACTTCATCGGCATGGTTTTTAAAAAATATAGTATTGCGGCTAAATGAGGTGGATACTTTCTTTTTGAGATGGGTAACCAGTTGTTTTAAATGCTCGCGGTTAGCCTGTAGCAGTTTTACACGGTTTTCCAGGCTTTGGGTAAACGATAGTTTACCCTCCATCGAAGCGTTAGTCAAATCTTCAATCTGTTTGTAAATCAGTTCCCTGTCGGGATGGTTTTTTAAGGATATGCGGGCCAGTTCGTCCAGGGCTTCAACCTGTGTAAACGTACTATCGAAATCTATTATAAAGTATTGGTCCATTATTTTTTGATGTGCAGATATGTCTGCCATTTGGCAGATGCAAAGGTGCGAATTTTTCGGATTGATTTTTTTGATTATTATTAAGTTGATAGGATGAGTAGGATATATAAAAAACAAACGCAGGGAGCATTTTTGCAATACAGACTTGAGTTACGTATATTTAACGGATAAACAGCCCGTTATATTTAATAAACACAAATTATTGCCAGCCTCAATGGAACCTCACGTTTTTTACACCCAAAACGCCCCGCTCCCTAACTCATTTGTCCCACAGGCAGTAATAGCAGGCAACCTCATATTTGTATCAGGAACCGCGGGTGGTGATCCCGGAACCGGCAAGCTCATCAGCCCAAATTACGAAGCCCAGGTTAAACAGGCATTTACTAATTTAAAAACCATTTTAGAGGATGCGGGTAGTTCCATGGATAAAGTTGTAAAAATAACCGCATTTATGGTATCAGGGGAGGATCCGGATTTTTCTATAATAAACAGTGTTTATGCCAGTTTTTTCCCGGGGCATAGGCCTGCGCGCAGCGCGCCGCAAGTGATGCCGTTCCCCGGCGGCATATTGTTTTCGGTGGAGTGTATTGCGATAATATAACGGGCTCATTGTAAATCGGTTATTTCTTTTAAAGCAAATTGCATTCGTTCACAGAATGCAATTGTATTTTGGTTCAAACTTACCTCTCTTTCAAAGTCCACATTTTGCATATTTAATATGAATTGGACTTTCTTCTTCAATATTAATGTTATTCTATTGTGTGTATCATTTTTGTTACCTTGGTAAACTGCCTGCATTCTCCACCTTTTGTACTTTAATTGTTACAATTTATCGGTTCCTGATAATCAATAATCGTTTGTTTCTTAAATAAAAAGCAATTAGTTTGCAAGTTGTTTAACTATTAACTAACGCAAATTTGATATGAAGAATTTTTTCTCATTATTTTTATTGGTGCTACTCTGTTCGGGCCTCGCCTTTGGGCAAACGAGGGACATATCCGGCACAGTTAAAGACGACGACGGACTACCCATCCCCGGCGCAACCGTCAAAATTAAAGGCACAAAGCTGGCCACTGCCACCAATGGCGCAGGTGCTTTTAAAATTAACGCCCCCACAAACGCAATTTTAATTGTTAGTTCAATAAGCTACCTCAGCAAAGAAGTTGCTGTGAAAGATGCTGTTGACGGAATTACTATTGTTTTAAAATCAGACAATTCTATATTAAACGAAGTGGTGGTAACCGCCCTTGGTGTTAAAAGGGAGAAAAGAACGCTAACTTATGCTACGCAAGAAGTAAGCGGCGCAGCCCTGGTTGATGCAAAACAGGACAACCTGATCAATGCCATAGCGGGTAAGGTTGCCGGTGTTCAGGTTACCAACTCAAGCGGTATGCCAGGCAGTTCGTCTCAAATTTTAATCCGTGGCAATAGCTCGTTGTTTGGCGATAACACCGCTTTAATAGTTATTGATGGCGTGCCGGTTGATAATGGCGAAGCCGGTAACCCGGGAGGCCCGTTAGGCAATGGTGGTACCACTAACCGTGGCGGCGATATTGACCCTAACATTATCGAAAGCATTAACGTGCTTAAAGGCGCTGCGGCTACAGCCTTGTACGGCTCGGCCGGTTCGCGCGGTGTGGTTTTAATTACTACCAAAAACGGAGCTGGTCATGGCGCTAAGCCCGTTATTAATTTCAGCACCAGCTATTCCTTCGAAAATCCTATCCTGCCAAAATTTCAGGACCAATATGCGCAAGGTTTAAACGGAGTTTATGTGAATGGTAACGTAGAGGGTAACTATAGCAGTTACTCGTGGGGGCCGCGTATTGATACCTTAAAAGTGAATGGCGTACCGGTACAAAAAAGAAATAATGTTAAAGATTTTTTTAAAACCGGCCATACAACCGACAATAATTTAAGCATTAGCGGCGGCGGCGATAAATCAAATTACCTGGTTTCGTACTCTTACTTAAGAACTGACGGAACAGAACCTACCACCAATTATATTAGGAATTCATTGTTTACCAAATATAGCACTAAACTGGCAGATAACTTAACCTTAACAACGCAGTTTAATTTAGTGAGTTCTGATAATCATCGTTTACTGGAAGGCAATGGGTTGTCAAATCCGCTTTGGACTATTTACGCAGCTCCTATTTCATGGAATCCGCTGCCAACAACCAATCCCGACGGATCACAACAACTTTATCGTTTATCAAGAAATAACCCCTACTGGTTGGTTGCTAATACAGGGCTACAGGATAACACTGATCGCGTTATACCTGCCGTTAACCTCATCTATACACCATTAAAATGGTTAACTATTACTGAAAGATTAGGTGCTGATATGTATGTAAACAATACAGACTATCACGAAAACACAGGTGTTGTGGGCGGCGACGGTTTGGGACAGTTATTTACCCGCGACAATCAATTTGCGCAATTTAATAACGATTTGATTATCGAGGCGAGGAAAGACTTAAGCAAAGATTTAACCATCGACGCCATATTAGGTAACAACATCTATTCGCAATACACCAGCAGCAATTATGTTCATGGTGCCGATTTATCCGTACCTGGTTTTTATAATATCAGTAATGCCAATAGTGTAACCGCTTCTTACGGTTCGTATTTAAAAAGGAAATTAGGATTTTACGGACAGGCTAACCTGGAGTATAAAAGAATGTTGACATTGGCGGTAACCGGCCGTTACGATGGTACATCGGTTTTAACAACCGATAAACAATTTTATCCTTACGGGTCGGCAAGCGCAGGCTTTATTTTCACCGAACCATTAGGCCTATCTCAAAACAGCATCTTCGATTTTGGCAAGATAAGAGTTTCGTACTCTGTTGTTGGTAATGATGATGTAGGCCCATATTCGCTTTCCAATCCATATTACCAGGCAGGGGGCTTTCCTATCAGTGGTCAAAACGGGTTTCAGTTAACTAACACTACCGCCTTCCCGCTTAAAAACGAAAACATCAAGGAATTTGAAATGGGACTGGAAACAAAGTTCTTTCGTAACAGGCTTTCCCTTGATATTACTTACTACAATAAAATCAGTTCTGATTTGTTGTCGCCAGGTACGCCAATTGCTCCATCAACAGGCTTTGTTGCTGCCAGTTTAAACTCGGGTTCAATCAGAAACCGCGGTCTTGAAATTGTGTTAAATGGTCAGCCAATTAAATCAAAAGATTTTAACTGGGATATTGGCTTAAACTTCACCAAAAACAAGAACGAAGTGTTAAGCCTGGCGCCGGGTATTCCTTACCTTCAGTTCGGAGGATTTGTAAACCCTGGTATATTCGCCTACCCTAACCAGCCTTATGGCGTAATATATGGTACGCATTTTCTGCGTAATGCCAGCAATCAGTTGTTGTTAAGTGATGCAGGTTATCCGCAAATTGCCAACGGCCTTGGCCCAATTGGTAATGCCACGCCAAAATTTATTGCCGGTATGACCAATACATTTAATTACAAATCATTTGTGTTCTCTTTTGTATTAGATTGGAAACATGGTGGCGATATATTAAACCTTGATAACCATTACCTGTTTGTTTATGGTACACCAATTGTTACCGAAAACAGGGGGAGCTCAAAAGTATTCCCTGGTATTATCGAAAGCACAGGCAAAGCAAATACTACATCCGTTATACTAAGCCAATCTTACTATACTAATTTGTTGGCAGCTGTCGATGAATCGTCGGTAGAAGACGGATCGTACATCAAGGTGCGCCAGGTATCATTGGGCTATAGCTTCGGCTCGTTTTTAACCGGTAAAGTGGTTAAAAAATTAACGCTTACCGTAAGTGGCACCAACTTTATCCTGCATAAAAACTATACAGGTTCCGATCCGGAAGTTAGCCTGGACGGTAGCGGCAATGGCCAGGGGTTTGCCAACTTTAATGTGCCTACAAATAGCAGTATCATTATTGGTTTAAAAGCTACACTTTAATAACATACAAAAGAAAACTAAGATGAAAAAAAATATAACCATAATAATTACAGCATTTTGTATCCTGTTAATTGGTGCGGGCTGTAAAAAGTTTCTTGATATAAACAAGGATCCTAACCACACCCTTAGCGTAAGTGAATCGCTGCAATTAGGTCCTATCGAAAAAACAATGGCTGGTAATACAGTTGTTGGGCTTTGTGGTGTTGATGCCGCTTATTGGACCCAGCAGGTATCCATAAATCAACCAACACCAACTGCCGAAACTTACGAGATATTCCCGGCCGACGTGGATGGTACCTGGAGCTATAGCTTGTACCCGGCTACATTTCAAAATCTGAAGATTATGATTGCGCAGGCTGAGGCCGCACATCATTATCAATATGCAGCAATTGGTAAAGCATTATATGCATTTAATTTAGCCGTTGCTACTGATTTCTGGAATGATATTCCCTATTCGCAAGCCAACAATTTAGCATTTTCAAAGCCAAAGTATGATAGTCAGCAGTCTATTTACCACGCGGTGCAATCTCTGTTAGACAGCGCTTTGTATTACGCTCAAAAACCAGCCAGCGCCATTGCGCCGTCTACAGATGATTTTATTTACGGTGGTGATATGACCCTTTGGACAAAATTTATCTATACCCTTAAAGCAAGGTATTACATGAGGTTGACTAAGGCCCCCGGCCATACCGCAGCTGCCCAGGCCGACAGTGCCCTGGCCGCATTGCAAAATGGATTTGGTGCTAACAGTGATAATGCTTCCATTGCTTATGCAGGAAGTGCGAACGATCAAAACCCATGGTATGGCGGCACATTACCTGGCGCCGGTGGCGTGGTAGTGGCTAAAAACCTGGTTGACGGCTTAATTGCAAATAATGATCCGCGCTTGCCGGTTATTGCCAATCTTAATTCAGGCGGAACTTACAGCGGACGCCCATCAGGTGCCGATCCTGTGCCCGATTATACTGTGTTTTCTACAATAGGTGTTTTCTTTGGTGGCTCAAACCCGGTAAATAGCAACGATCTTTCGGGCGCTGCGGCACCGCTTATTGTGGCTACTTATAGTGAAGCATTGTTTTTGAAAGCCGAAGCTACCTTTATAAAACAAGGCGCTGCCGCTGCTGCACCAATTTACCAGGCAGCTATCGCTGCTAATATGGCACAATTGGGTATTAGCGCTACTGATCAAAACACTTATATAGCGTCGCGCCCGGTATTGACAGCAGCTAACGCCATGCAGCAAATTATTGGCGAAAAGTATATTGCCGATTTCCTTTCGGTTGAGGCGTATGATGATTGGAGACGCACAGGCTTCCCTGTATTGCAATTGGCGCAAAATCCATTTGTTAATTACATTCCAAGGCGTTGGCCATATCCATCCAGTGAACTGCTGGCAAACCCTCAGCCGCAGCAATCAGCAACAACTGCTGATCATGTTTGGTGGGATGCTCAATAATTGGTTAATTATATATAGATAAACAAAAAGCGGATCGGAGATATTCTCCAATCCGCTTTTTGCTTTTATGGTTTATAAAGCAGGAGTTTGCGCCAATATCCTCAACTCCTTCGGAAAGTAGTTATTCACTCTATTAGGCAATAACTTTGCCCAGCCAAGCGGCTGCCCTTCATAATTCATCAGGCTCCAGCCTTTTTCATTAGTATTAATATCTATTTGCTCACGCCGCAAGTATTGTATAGCCTCAGTATATGTTAATTCGGTTTGTAGTACCATACCCTTATTAATATACAGGCTCAACGCCAACTCATGATCCGGTATCAAATCCTTCCCCATTAACTTGCCAATTCTCACCCCCGATTTTTTGATATACAAATGCCGCTGCAAAGTATCCAGGCTTTCTTTATGCGTACGGCTTATCGCCAGCCAGTCATCAGCTACTTTATTATAATACCACTCGCCTGGGGCATTAATATATTCCTTCACCAGTTCTATTTCAAGCAAAGCTAATTTCTGATGGCCTTTTGCTTTAAAGGATGGTAATTCATCAGTTTGCCCCTTCTTTTTTAAACAAGCAGCAAACAACCCTTCGCCTTTTACCGTACCGGGATAAAAGCGATAGCCCCATGCCTTATGCACTGGTGATTCAGTTTCAACAATTCCCCACTCCTTATATATAGGTATGCGCAGGCTCTCCAATTCAAATTCGCTGCATAGCCAGTCCAGTATATCCTCGTTTTCCTGGTGCGAATAAGAGCAGGTACTATATATAAGGTATCCGTCTTCTTTCAATGCCGGATAAATATCGGCCAGTATCCGCTCCTGTCGCTGATGGCACAGGTTCACATTGGCCTCCGACCACTCATTCATTGCCTGCGGATCTTTCCTGAACATTCCCGAACCAGAGCAAGGCGCATCAACCAGCACGATATCGAAAAAGCCGCTTAGCCTGCTAAAATCCCTTGGGTCGTTATTGCTTACTATAGTGTTGGCCGTTCCCCAACGATTAAGGTTGTCGCACAACGGGGGGACACGGGTTTTTATAATTTCATTGGATACCAAAAGGTCATCACTGTGTATGGCAGAGTTAAGGAGTGTACTCTTACCACCTGGGGCGGCACATAGGTCCAATATTTTTACAGGTTCATCTTGGTTTGGCCTTACTGTATGAAGGATATGATCAATAAACATGGATGATGCTTCCTGTACATAATAGCACCCTGCATGAAAAAGCGGATCGAACGTAAATGACGGCCGCTCATCCAGGTAACGCCCCTCCGGGCACCAGGGCACCTGTCCGTTTGTATTTATAGGCGCCGGTTTAAATGGATTTAGCCGTATGGAAGTAGGCGATGCCATGTCCTGATGTGCGGTCAGGAACTCTTCAGCTATAAAGCCGGGCTCCCCTGATATTGAATCCAGGAAATGCGCAGGGAAATTGTAGGT
>Ga0206947_1140_pt1 | contig 18976 bp, 18 predicted proteins | sample Alteio_BWOrgHeat_3_FD_153239 | JGI IMG/M metagenome (GOLD analysis project Ga0206947, IMG submission 153239) | Enriched cells from forest soil in Barre Woods Harvard Forest LTER site, Petersham, Massachusetts, United States -... | ecosystem: Environmental > Terrestrial > Soil > Temperate forest > O...
TATTCGCTGCTTTCAATACCAGCGGCGTTTTTATGGCGGCTATCAAAGTCGTACGATCCGCAAAAGTAGTCTTCTGTTCCGGTTCCGTTGATGGTGGGGAATTTAGTGTCTCCATCCATAAAGAATTTAATCTCGCCTTCGCCCCACCATCCGTTTTTGTTGGAGCCATAAGCGAGGTACGTGCCTACATATTGCCCCTTGCCTTTAATACTATCCACCAATACATAATCCTTTTTTAATGGCAGCGGATTTACGCGGCGAAACTGTGCATGAAAATATCCGGCGTCTTTGGGGACATCGGTAAGGGTGTAGTCAACCTGGTAATACAGTACCATATCTTCGTTATCGATATTTTCCATAGTGATGCGGCATTTTTTGCGGAAAGGCATGGGCCAGTAGCAATTAAATGCACTGCCGGGGTTTACCACCACCGCCAGCGATTGCAGCGGCGAATATTTGCCCCATCCCATACAAAAAAAGTCGCCAACCGGCGCTTCAACCGACGGCGTAGCTTCGTCATCCCAATAAAAACGGATGATGGAATAACGCCAGTTTCCGGTGGGCGTCATCCAGATGTGTTGAATAGCACCCGAGCCATCTATTTCCGCCACAGTATAAGTGGTATGTTTTTTTATCACCACACTGGGGCTCACCTTCCAGGTTTGGCCCAATTCCCTGGACGGGCCAGCTCCGGTTCCCGTGGTAGCCATGCCACCCTTTCCCTTTTCACCATTAAAATTTTCAGGACCGGGTTTGTGCGTCAGACATACGGTACAAATTACCCAGGTTAACCCCTAAACCGTTAAATTTTTCCTGTGCAGTGGCCGACAAAGAAACAATGGCAACCGCCAGAAGCATTAAAGCAGACTTCTTCATTTTTATATAGATTAAGTACATAATTGGCTGTTCAATTAAACCTTCGTCACACCTTTCGCGGTTTACCTTTCTGCATTCACCTAACTAAGCTTATAAAAATCAACCGCATTAAGTCCCCAAAACTGTGCCTGTTCATCGGCGGATAATTTTGAAGTGTAATTTTTTACGATGCTGAGCATTTGCTGATAGCCACCGGCAACATTACAAACCGGCCAGTCGGAACCAAACATTACCCGTTTGGGGCCGAAAGCTTCAAAAACAACATCCAGGTATGGCTCGAAATCAGCTAAAACCCAATTATGCCAGTCGGCTTCCGTAACCATGCCCGAAACTTTGCACCACACATTTTCGTTTTTAGCAACGGCCCTGATCCCGTTGGCCCATTTATCAATATTTTTGTTTTTGATATCGGGCTTGGCAATATGATCAATCACAAACCTGTGCCCACCAAATGTTTTTGTAAACTGGTAAGCGTAACCCAACTGATCGGGGAATATCAGGATATCATACGAATAATCAAAAGGCTTCAACGCCCTTATTCCGTTTGTAAACTGTGGGGTTAGCATTAGCGCCCTATCGGCCTCACCCTGCAAAACATGGCGAAAACCTTTCATTTTTTTAAACTGGCTGTAGTACGACAACCGCTCAGCTACGTTGGCAGCCCGCAAGTCAACCCAGCCCACAACGCCTTTTATAAAATCATGCGCTTCGGCATGGGCCAACAAAAAATCATTTTCCGCTTCCGATTGGTCAGCCTGCACGGCTACGCAGCCGTCAATTTCAAATTTATCCAGTATAAGTTTTAAATCATCCGGCCCAAAATCCCGTTGAATAGCAGCCATTGAACCATCAATCCAGCTATCCCTAACCGGGTCGAACTTCCAAAAATGCTGATGCGAATCTATTTTTATCATTTATATCTTTAGTTGTAGTCGTTTTGAAGGTTGTAAGCGTTACACAGGGGTTATAAATGTTGTAACGGGTTGTAAAGGTTGTAAAAAGTTAATAATAACTATAAACCGGTTTTAACATTTAGAACATTTTTACCTTTTTCTACATCTGCAACGTTTCTTACAACTTTTACAACCTTTCATCAACTCTTAAAACCCTATTTAAGCATTCGCCAGTGCCCTGTCTAAATGTACATATCCACCGTCAATATATATTAATTGCCCGGTGGTATGGCTCGATACAGGCGACAATAAGAAAACCGTAGCATTTGCAATTTCCTCGGCTGTGGTCATCCTGCTGCCCAGGGGTATTTTGGATTCAATTTCTTTTAGCTTTCCTTCCGGATCGGGTAAGGTTTTTATCCAGTTCTCATACAGCGGCGTCCAGCATTCGGCTACTACAATCGCGTTTACACGGATGCCATATTTTAATAACTCAACCGCCCATTCGCGGGTGAGGGCATTGCGTCCACCGTTTGATGCAGCATAGCCTGAGGTATTTCCCTGCCCTGTATCTGCCGTTTTAGAAGTAATATTTAAGATAGCTCCTTTCGATTTTTTTAATGCGGGCAAAGCATGATGCGCCATCAAGTAATAATGCACCACATTTTTTATGCAGCGAAGCCATAAAGCCTTCGTAAGTGCCATTTTCCAATCCAACGCCGTCGTTTACTCCTGCGTTATTCACCAGGCCGTCAATCTGCCCGAATTGTTTTAAAACTTCGGCTACAGCCTTTTCACACGCCGCAGGGTCGGTTAATTCGGCAACCACCTGGAATGCCTTACCGCCCGAAGCCTCAACAGACTGCACAGCTTTAAGATTATCAGCTTCGCTCCTCCCTATAATAACCGGCAAGGCGCCTTCCTTTGCCAATACTTTTACTATTCCCTCGCCAATCCCCTTCGCACCGCCTGTAACGATGATCACTTTGTTTTTTAATTGTAAATCCATAGATGGTATAAAAAATCTCGTTAATTCATTTATCTGTACTTCGTCTGTTCCTCTTAACATCTTATCAACCATGCCATTATAAACGCAGAGAGAAAACCTTACAAACTACCATAACCGTGATGCAAGACGACGAATAGCTTATCTGTAAAGATTTCTCCCTCGTTCCTCGGCCGAAATGACATCGGGATAAACAGAAAAAACCAACTGCTAATGTCCGGCAACCACTTCCAGCTTCTTCACCTTTAAATTGCCATAGGCAAAATATAATATGTATGCGAAGCAAATAATAGGTATCAAATAAGCCACGCGGATATTAATATGATCGGATACAAGCGCCATAATGGGTGGTATAGTAGCACCGCCAACTATTCCCATAATCACCAGTGACGATCCTAACTTTGTACGTGCCCCTAATCCGCGAATACTCAATGAAAATACGGTTGGAAACATAATCGACATAAAAAATGCTACTCCCATAAAGGCGAACACAGATACGGGCCCGGCTACGAGGTACGCAACAATCAACAGCAATACGTTCATGGCACAATAAAACAACAGCAACTTAACCGGATTAATAAACCTCATCAGCGCTGTTCCGGCAAAACGGCCCACCAAAAAGCAAGCGGTTGCACCTGGCAGGTAGTAATGAGAAACGGTAATTTCTGACATGCCTGCAATTCGCTCACCATACCTAATGAAAAACCCTAAGACGCCAGCCTGCGCGCCCACGTAAAAAAATTGAGCTATAATGCCTTTTCTCAACTGCTTTATACGCAACAATTCAACAATCTGATGCAACAACGATGCAGGTTGCTCCGATATAACGTTGTTTTGGAGTTGCCCATCAGTGTCTTCAATTTCTGGAAGTGATGTTCTCCATATCAAAAAAGCCACCAGCAATACCACTAAGCCAATAATTACGTAGGGTATTTGTACCGATGAAGCTTCGTTATTTAAATATGAATTCAATTGACCGGGAGACATGGCCTTCTCTTGCTCGGGCGTTAAAGTTTTCCCCGATAAAATAAATACACCTCCAACCCATGGCCCTAATGTAGCGGCCAAACCGTTAAACGATTGAGAAAAATTTATTCGCTGTTCGGCCGTTTCGGGGTCGCCTAACCTGGTGATGTATGGATTTGCAGCAGTCTCTAAAAATGCCGCGCCGCTAAAAACCACAAACAATGCTACCAGAAAAAAAGCATAGTTGCGTACCGCCGCCGCCGGGAAAAACAGAAACGCTCCGGTTGCAAAAAGCACCAACCCTAACAGTATACCACCTTTATAACCATAGCGTTGCATAAATCGAGCTGCCGGAATAGGTAAAAGAAAATAAGCAAAGTAAGAAGCCGAATCGACCCACGAGGATTGAAAATCGGTTAACTGGCAGGCTTTTTTCAAATGCGGTATTAACACCGGGTTGAGGTTCAAGGCAAATCCCCATATAAAAAAAAGGGACGTAACTAAAATTAAGGCTACAAGATTTTTATTTTTGGCCATGAATAAGGGATAATTTGGTTTATATTAATTGGTTTTTACCGGCGCTCAAGATAAATATTTAAACGCAATAATTACTTAAAGGCTGTTTGTATATCATTCAATGAAATTCCGAGGGTCTTTAAGGCAATTTGGTTCAATTCGTCTTTATCCCCGGTAAAGTGAAATACGCTGTGCTGATGCGACAAGGCTTCGCCGGCCTTTAAAAATGCAGCAGGCGAGACGCTTTCAATTTCGTAAAAAGGCCCCATTTGGGTACCGTTGGCCAGCGGACCGTCATTGTAGGCGTTCACCGCATCGCCGCTAAAGGGGTTGCGGTCGGTGCGCCATTCCTGGTTTAAAAAAGTGGCCTTGGGGTCAAGGTCAAACATAGCTATGGTTAATACATTATTTTGTGCATCATAACTGCCCGCCATGTTTTTAGCGCGGTTGGGCGGCATACCCAGTTTACCCCGCGATTTTCCGTCGGCTTTAAATACCAGTATGCCGTTATTAAACTTTACTCTGTCTGGAGGTATTTGACCAAAATAGTCTGTAGTGGCTACTTTGCCGGTATCACTGGCATTATAAGGTACCACAATCACCGTTTTTGCAGATGGCGAAAACATATCCAGGTTCCATAAACAAGGTGCGCCGGTTTGGTTTGTCCAGGCATAAGGACCCATATTAATAATGGTATTTTTTGTGCTGAAGGCTACTGATTTTACTTTACTGTCCAAATCAACACCGAGCATTTTTTTCACATCGGCAGGCTCCAGCACTTCAATATCGCGCACGATAGCCAGTTTTAATTCAACCCCCAAATAATTAATTAACAGCGCAGATTTACTTAGCGAAGCTTTTCTATCGGTATGCATGGTCAGCTTCCAGCTTTCAAAATCAAATGCAGTAGGCGTATGCCAGTTTTCGAAGTCCATTTTGGTACGTGGTCTGAAAAAGACGGAAAACTTGCCCCCCTCTGGCCCAAGCCATAACCGGTCTTCGCCGCCGTAGGCATTCATGTGCGGATCTAACGAAGTTTGTGTAAAGGTTTTATAATTTATCCAACCAAAACTTTTACCGTTAACGCCATCAGCGGTTGAGGTGAATACTTTGCCCTGGTATTTGGCCGAAACAATCACCTGGCCATTGCCATCCTTGCTGTTTAAAACAATGACGCTGTCCTGCCGCTTTAAAAAATCAAGATCGTAGCCAAAAGTTCCTTTAGGATATTCGCTTTCAACGGTTTTATCTTTCGGCTTTGGGGTTTGGCAGGAGTTTAAAATAAGGCCGGTTAATACAGGCAATATCCATGTGCGGAGGTTCATCATCTTTTAATTGGGTATTGAATTGGTTAGCGCAATTTATAAAAATAATTGTTCCGTCATCATACCCATGATTGTAAAAGCGTTGTTGCTTACCGTTTATGTTTCGGATTAATGCCAATTGTATTCACCATCGTACCAATCCCATCAATACTAATTTCAACTAAATCCCCCTCGCGCAAAGTAAAATCAGATGATGGCACCAGGCAGGTCCCTGTCATCAGGTAACAGCCATAGGGAAAGTCACATTCGGCAAACAAATAATCGACTAATTCTGTAAACGAGCGTTTTATTTGCGACACGCGGGTTGCATCATCATAAACTTTAACCCCGTCGCGCTGAATGTTCATTTTAATTGCGGTATCGCTGCTGATAGGTACTGAAGTTACGTACAAACACGGACCCAAAGCAGCACTCCTTTCATAAACCTTTGCCTGCGGCAAATAGAGTGCATTTTCGCCTTCTATGCTCCGTGAACTCATATCATTGCCAATGGTATAACCCTGGATGTTGCCGTTAGCATTAATATATAAAGCAAGTTCAGGTTCGGGAACGTTCCAGGTGGAATCTGTACGGATATAAACCGTTTGGCCATGACCGGATACCCGCGACGCAATGGCCTTAAAAAACAACTCCGGCCGGGCCGCATCATATACCATATCATACAAACTTGCCGCCCCCGAGCTTTGCGATTCTTCCATCCTTGCATCCCGGCTTTTTAAATAGGTTACCCCTGCCGCCCAAACTTCCTGGTTGCCTATAGGTGGTAAAACGAGACCGTCCTCCAATAATTGAGCTTTCGCCACCGCACTGATTCTCATAGCCGAACCTGCTTTTTTTAACAGGTATTCCTCCAGATTGTCGCGGTTAATGAGGCTGTCCCATGCTTCATCCAGCGCAAAAAAATCTAAATTATTCTCCAGCAGAACGCCTCTTGCAGTGTTGTATAATTTCATGAATCAAGTTTAAATAAATTTATTCAAACTTGATGTTCGTAAAAGATATTGTGATGTAATTAATTTCTTTACATAAAAAAGCCCTTAGTATAAACCTAAGGGACAATCCATACTGCTTAAATCAGAAATCTAAAACGACGACGCCCTCAACGAATTTAATTCCGGCATCCGAAGCATAAATAATTCCGAAATCAAAACTATTCCTTATTCATGCTTTTGGCGATGAAATAATATACCAGGAATCCCAAAGCCAGGCTCACAACTTCAATTCCAAACGGAAGCGGAGAACCGTGATAATCATTGTGCCTGTCGAAATCATAGCTATGCGGTATAAATTCCAGCACGATTAAACCTATCCCGCCGAATAACAAGATGATTCCCCATTTCAATGTATCCAGCTTAAATCCATTTTGCTGGCTTAAAATTTTTATTGAATTTTCGTCAACGTGACCACCCTGGATCATCCGCATTTTAACGCGGTGATTTAAGATTGCCAGAATTACGATCACTACTGCTAAGATTGCTCCAAGAACTGCAAATAACGGTGCCATATTTTTATGTTTTTAAATGATTTTGGTACATTAGACAAGGGGGAGGTTTTAAAGGTTGCTGGTTGGGTGAAATAAGTTGGTGGTTAAAATGGTTGTAAATGTTGTGAGAGTTGTAAAGGGTAGGAAGATTAAAGACTTTTCACCTCTTTGAAAATATTTCAACCCTTACAACTTATTTCAACGCTTACAACTATTACAACTTATTTCACCCAGCCAGCAACCTTTCGAACGCCAATATTGTCTAATTGCCCGCATGCTGACTGAACAGGAAATAGTTTCCCGTATACTAAACGGTGATTTGAACGCTTTTAAAGTATTGGTAAAACAATACGAAAGGCTGGTAACCCATATGGTGAACAGGCTTGTGCAAAATAAAGAGGATACGGAAGATGTATGCCAGGACGTATTTATAAGAGTTTACAAATATCTTCCAGGATTTAAGTTTCAGTCGAAACTATCAACCTGGATTGCCCAGATTGCTTACGGTACGGCAGTAAATCACCTGAAAAAAGTTTCGGGTAAAAAAAACCTGACGGACGATATTGCTGATTTTGAAAATTATCACAAAACGTCCGACAATCCCGAAAGTATTCTGACTAAAAAAAACACATCGGCCTTTGTGCACCAACAAATTGAACAATTGCCTGTTCATTACCGCACGGTCCTAACCCTATACCATTTAAATGAGTTTTCTTATGCGGAAATTGAGGAGATTACCGGTATGCCCGAAGGGACTGTAAAAAACTATTTATTCAGGGCCAGGAAATTATTGAAAGAAAAATTGGAACTTTATATAAAATACCAGGAATGAAAAGGTTAAGCGAAGAAGATATAACAAGGTTGATAGCAGAACAATTAACCGAAGATAATGAGCAGGGAGTTATTGTAGATAGCGGCGATGCAGAGCTTTACCAGGTATTGTTTACTGCGTTGGCTGATGCACCGGTCGAATCAGCAAACTTCAACCTGGCAAACGCCGTTGTTCAGCAAATAAAAATTGAGGAGCAGCGGGCCGACACGCGTAAATATATCATGGCCATTGCCGCTGTTATCGTTGGCGGCATATTTATCTCCTACATTTCCATCAATTACATCAACCCCAACTTTTTAAGCTCGGTCGTTAATCTTGTTTTGCCATATAAATGGATTACCCTGTTTGTTGTGGTGTGCGTTGCCCTAATAGAAATAGCTGACAAGAATTTTGTTAAACGAAAGCTTTCCGTGAAGTTGTAAAGGTTGCAGTTGTTATAAAGGTTATAAAGGTTATAAAGGTTGTAAAAGTTGGTGGGTGGTAAATGTTGAAGGAGTTGTAAAATGAGCAGCCCTCAACTACTTTTTCTTTTCGGACTTTAGTGCAGCGTCTTTCGGACTTCCGGACTTTTCCGACTCCTCTCCCCCCTTTCATCACGCAATTCTCCTGCTTGGTGTAAAATATTTAAGCATGAGGTCGTTATCCTGTTTCTTAGTGCCATAATTAATCAAGGCATTAACAGAAACAATTATGGAAAACGAGAAAAAAGACCAATTGATTCATAGCGATCATAACCCCGATGGGATCGACCGCCGGGGTTTCCTGGAATGTATGGCCTGGGCAGGTACCGGGGTACTGTGGATGATGTCGGGCGGGATATTAAAATCTTATGGTATGAGCCAGGTGATCGACAAAAGCACCGGCGGATTGAAGAAAGGGCTGATTATGCCCAAATCCGATTTCAGCTTTGTACAGATCAGCGACAGCCACATAGGGTTCAACAAGGCAGCCAATCCCGATGTTACCGGTACCTTGCAGGCGGCAATCGCCAAGATCAATGCCATGCCGACCGCTCCTAAATTCATCCTGCATACCGGTGACCTTTCGCACCTGGCGCAGGCTGATCAGTTTGATACGCTGGACCAATCATTAAAAAGCACCAACAAACAGGTTTTTTACGTACCCGGCGAGCACGATTTAACCGATAATGGCAAACTTTATTTGGAACGCTATGGCAAGGGCACAAAGGGTAACGGCTGGTACAGTTTCGATTCGAATGGTGTTCACTTTATCGGCCTGGTAAACGCGATGGTACAGGTTGACGGTGGCCTGGGCACATTAGGCGACGACCAACTGAAGTGGCTTGCCGATGACCTTAGGGGGCTTTCCAACAGTACTCCTATTGTCGTATTTGCGCATATTCCGCTTTGGGCCGTTTACCCGCAATGGGGCTGGGGAACAAAGGACAGCGAGCAGGCCCTGACATTGTTGCGCCGTTTTGGCTCGGTATCGGTTTTAAACGGCCATATCCATCAAACCATACAAAAGGTTGAAGGCAATATTACTTTCCACACGGCCATGTCAACAGCGTTTCCGCAACCCGCGCCGGGCAGTGCGCCATCGCCCGGCCCAATGAAGGTTCCGGCTGAAAAGCTGCGCAGTGTATTGGGAATAACCGACGTTAATTATTTAGAACATAACCACACTTTGGCCATTACCGATAGTCCTTTAATAGAAGGGGCTCAATAGTCCTCACGCTTCCCTCCGTGTCATTATAAACGCAGTGAGAAAACTTTTACGACATGTATGCGCGTCATGCAATATTAACCATGCAAAGTCCAAATGCAAAATTTGCAAAGTTTTCTCACTGCGTTCGAAATGACAAAACGGGTTGGTTCGTGCATCAAAATCATAATCATGAAAAAACTTATTTTATTAATAATAACCGCTGCCGTTTCGGCCGGCGCAACCGCTCAATACAAGCCTGTGGATCAAGGCTCGTCGCTCCAATTCACTATCAAAAACTTCGGATTCGATGTTACCGGTACATTTACCGGCTTGCAAGGCGATATCAAATTCAATCCTCAAAATATTGCTGAAAGCAGCTTTGATGTAACACTGGATGCCGCTTCGGTAAACACCAACAATGGCTTAAGGGATCATCATTTACAAGGTGATACTTACTTTGATGTAAAAAACTATCCCCGTATTCGTTTTGAATCCACCAGGGTAGCCGCCGGCAAAAGTGGAACATATATGTTAACGGGCAAGCTTACGATAAAAAAACAAACCAAAACTATATCATTCCCATTCTCCACTACGGCGTCGGGCGATGGGTACTTGTTCAAAGGAACATTCAGTATAAATCGAAAGGATTATGATATAGGCGGTACCAGCACCATTGCCGATGAACTGGAAGTGGCACTAAATATCGTAGTTAAAAAGAATTGAAATTACCATCCAAGAGCATGAAAACAAGTCAAAAATATATCCTGGGGATAGCAATTGCTATTCCCTTAAGTATCACTGCAGCCACATCAGGAAAACCAACTGAAAATCATTACGTAAACCTTAAAGTGTTACCTAAGAACATTAGCTCAAAGGAGCTGCAAAAAATAATGGTTGATGATTTTGAAGACGGCCTTGGTGTGGCTTGCAATTTTTGCCACGAGGCAAAAGACAAAGCTACCGGCGAACTCGATTTTGCCAGCGACGCCAAACCTGAAAAGGAAATTGCCCGCGCCATGATGCGCATGACCATCGGCATCAACAAAAAATATTTTAAAGCCAAACACCCCATGATTGGTACCAGCGCCCTCACCGTTACCTGCAACACCTGTCATAACGGGGTAGCATTTCCGGATGGGCATTAGTTCATTGGTCATTGGGTCATTGGGTCATTGGGTCATTGGGTCATTGGGTCATTTAAGCTGTGCAATAATTATTAGATTATTTGTCAGTGACCCAATGACTTCCTGAACATTGCAATGACTTAATGACCCAATGACTCAATGACATTACCTCCTGATCATCCTGTCCTTTAAAATTTCCTCAAGCACTTTTTCCCGAAGATTTTGACTGATAGTGATTTTCGTTGTGCCCATATTAAGCATATTGCCCTCAATACTTTTTATTTTACTGCGGTTTACAATAAACGATTTATGCACTTTTATAAAACGATTTACAGGTAGTTGTTCCTCTAAGCTTTTCAACGTGATGTACACAATCATTTTTCGGCTTTCGGTGTACAGTATTACGTAATTGAGCATTGCTTCGGCATAAATCAACTCGTTATAAAGAACTTTTTCAATCTGATTATCACATTTAATAAAAAAATGATCGTCGGCATGTTGAGGGGATTGCAATAACTGCCGTTTAGTTTCATGAACCTCCTTGGCTTTATTACACGCTTTTAAAAAACGTTCAAACGGAATAGGTTTTACCAGGTAATCCAGCACATCCAGCTCAAAGGCTTCAACGGCATATTCGGCATAAGCGGTGGTCATAATAATACTGGCGGTGTTTTTCGAACTCCTTAAAAAACTGATGCCGTTTATCTTGGGCATATTTATATCCAGGAAAATAATATCAACCGGATGCTCCTCCAAAATTTTAATGGCCCTGGCGGGATTTTCGGCCTGCCCAACTAATTCCAGATAGTCAATATCGCCTATAAACTCTTCTATAAGCTTACGGGCAATGGGCTCGTCGTCAATAATTAAACATTTTAGTTTCATGCCAGTTGTAGTTTTAGCAGCGCTTCATAATATGCATCGCATTGCTTTAAAGATAATTCGTGCTTACCAGGATAAAGCAATTCGAGCCGGCGTTTCAGGTTAGTAATGCCAATGCCGCCCGGACTTAAATCGGTCTGTAATGCCCGGCTATATTCGGTGGTGTTACTGATACAAAAAGTAAAAAGATTGTCGGTAGCGGTTAGTTTTATCGAGATAATATTATCCTGATCGTCGAAACTGCTCACAAATTTAAATGCGTTTTCTATCAAAACCACCAGCAATAGCGGTGCTATCATATAACCAGCCGGTTCGGCCGCCGGTTCAATAATCACTTCAAGCTTATCATCTTTCCTTATCTGCTGAAACGAAATATAATTGCGGATATATTCAATTTCTTTCTCGAGGCTGATTTTATCCTCGCTGCAATCGTACAATTGGTAGCGTAGCAAACCAGAAAATTTAAGCAAGATATTACGTGCTGTTTGATTGCTTTTATCGATATGCCCATAAATGGTATTGAGCGAATTAAAAAGCGCATGCGGATTTATCTGGGCCTTTAAAAAATCAAGCTCATGCTTCATTCTTTGTTGTTCAATAATGGCTAATTTTTGCTGATTATAGATACGATCAGCAATCATTTTGCCCATTACAATCAGTTCTACCCAAATAAAAATATTCAATAACGACGTAAAAAACAACGTCGAAAAAGCCGGGCGGGTATGCCCCGCAAAAACGTGAATGTTCATTTGCAGTGCTACAACCGACCGTAACAAAGCCGAAAAAGCAATGAGCAAAATGGACCAGGCTATAAAATAGCCATATTGTTTAGTGCGTAAAAATCGCGGCAGCAGGTAATAAATAATGATGTAATAATCGGCGGTGATGAAGGCCAGATAGCAGAACTCAACCGTTAGCGTTTTGGTTAAGGAAAACGAATAATTACGGAACACAAAAACCCACAGTAAATAAACCGCCGCCCAAAACAAACAATGGTAAATGAAATTATTTTTCACCCCGTACCTAAATTTGTTTCAAATATATGACGGAGTTTATTGCTTTGCGGATTTTTTACACCATCTATTGAAAATGCAGGATAAAACCTAAAACGGACAATCTTTCGACGGTTTCAATTTCTCCCTGTCGATAGTTAAAATGGGCACCCCGTTTTTAAAGGTAACAATCCATATCCCGTCAAAATCATTATCGGGCCAATGCAAACCGGGCACGTTTACGCCCAGAGCCCGCAATATTTTGGGGATGGAACTATGCTGCCAAACAATAATAACGGTTCCCTGCCGGCTTTTTAAATCCTTAGCTATGGCAACGCCATCGTTTTCGGCATAGTTGCTATTTATGGGTAGGTTATATTTAACCGCAAACGGACTAATAGTTTCTAACATGCGAGAGTGACGCGTAACCTGCCCCTGCCCTAACGATGGAACAAATATCGCCGATGGAATACCAAATTTATCCTTAAGCATTTTAGATAACAATAGCGACCGGTTGAGTCCCTGGCAATTGAGGTTATCGCCATCATAAGGTTTTTCGGCATGGCGCAAAAAAACCAGTTTTAAATTTGGCTGCCCGCTTGCCACTCTGCAAAAAAATAATGCACAAATAGTGATGACTGCAATACCGATTATTTTCCTCATCTGCAATAAATTAAAAAGAGGCAACAAAAATTGATACCTCCGCTAATTTATTACTATTTTACTACTATGACGCTTAGTATAGTGGGAAATTAACCACAGAGATCGCCAAGGAGGCGGAAAGCTTACAGAGCATAAAAAATAATGGTGAACATTTAATACGTCGATGTCTTACCTAAAAACGCTGTGTGCTCTGTGCATTCTCTGTTTCTCTGCGGTAAAAATAAGGATTGCTACTTTCTTTTGTAAAAAGACATGGTAGACAGTTTACCCGGGTACCCTCTTATTTCGGTATCGGTAAAATATCCCGATCCATCAGCGGCGAAACAAACGCCTTCGCCCTGGGGTTCGTTATTGGCGTAGGGCGCCACTTGCGGCGGGGTTTTTAATCCGGCTGATATATTGGTGCCTGCGGGTAGCTTCCAATACCATATCAGCTCGTTACTCCTGATCAATATTTCTGTACCATCCGGTGATATATCACCCCCGGTTGCTTTGTTAAAATTCAATTGTACCACCGGAGTCATCACCGTGGCCGATGTTAAGCTTTGCGGATATTTGGCAACGCAGATGTTTGAAATATTACTTTGTTTGCCGGCTATGTAAATGTCCTTAGTTAGCGGATCAATCATCAATGTTTCCGCATTATGCGGCCCATCAGGATATTTTAATTCGATGATATCAACTGTGGTTATATCCAAAACTACCGGCGATGTCTTACCGGCTAAATCCGGTTCAGGGAAGCGATAAACAAAAACCGAGCTGTATTTAGAATCATTGTCGCCTATATCACCAACATAAATGTAGCTTTTGCCATCAATAGGTCCGGGACCAACGGCTATATCTTCCCAGTCGCGATTACCTACGGGGGTAATGGTAAGCGTCCCACGGTCGGCTCCGCTGGCATCTGTCATAAAAACCTGGTTGCTGTTTCCGCTATCGTTATGGATGTATAAAACCCCGGGATTAATGCGGCTTGCAGCCACGCCCGAAATTTCTAAAAGATCCTGTCGTACCAACGGATTAACAACCGGAACAGGGTTAAATAATTTGGTGGTATCAAGCCCCGAGGGGTTGTAACTTGTTTTGGGATAGTTAACCTGCACGGGCGTCACGACAGTAGTGTCTTTAACAGGCAAAGGTATGTTGCTTGCTTTTTTGCAGGAAAATAAGGCCAGGGATAAAAAACATAACAACCCTGTTATGCTGTAATTTATAGACTTCATGGGGTTAAACTGGGTTGTTATGTTAAAATATAAAGTTTAGTTAATATTAGTGCTGATTGCCTGTGCCATCTAACTGGTAGCAACCCATATCTTTTCCGGGAGCGGTTATGCCGCTTGAGCCAAAGTTTGCATCAATAGGAATACCTGCTGTAATAGGCGTAAATGCAGTTTGCGTTCCTTTACCTGCAGCAGGAGAGCCTGGTTGCAAGCGGAAGTTAAAGCCATCAACCGAACACTGTGTAACCCAAAAATTAGCAGCAGCGGGAAGCGGGTAGTTTACAAACATCGGGTTGTTTTGTCCAACCAGTGAAGAACCATCGTAAACTAAGCCAAAAGTGTAAGTTTTGCCCAGGAACGATGCCATGTTTGGAATATCGGTCGCCTGGGGATGTGTTACTACCGGCTGGGCAACGTTTGTGGGTACAAACTGCCCGGCAATGGATGCATTGTCGGCATAATAAAAATTATAACCATACGCTGTTTGTTTAATCGCATCGTTAGCGTTAAAAGTTGTATCCGCCAGGTAAACTTTTGCACCACCGGGTCCGCCTGCAATACGCACGCCAAAGTCGCAATCAACTATCAGGTTATTATAAACCAATGCTCTTGAATTGTTCTCTATTTCAACAGAACCGCTTCGTGCTCCATAAACACCATTGTTTCTGAAACCGTCGTTAATATAAGTGTTGTTGTACATGGTAAACTGGCACTCACCTGCTGTAGTACCGTCACTTGCAGATTTAGTACCGTTTGTTGCACCGCCAATAATCAGGTTATAGGCCATATTTCCAATAGCACTGCCTTTTGCATTAAAGCCGTCACCACCATTGCTTCCGCATTTTTCCATGGTATTGCGCATAATGTTATAAGTACCACCGTAAAAACGTGTTGCATCATCAGGTGAGCCGTAGATCCATGAATCTTCCATGATAAAAACGCCTGCAGGGTTCATAAAATATAAAATATACTGGGCGCCTACTTTCAACGAGTTTCCATTAGGAAAAGGAAGTGCTTTTAATGCTGCACCACCAAAATCAAGGTGAGTCCATTTCATTACCACTAACTTACTGTTAAGGCCGCAGTAAATACCACCCCAACCGCCCACATAAGCCGAATCCTGACCTACTGTAGATGAGCCTGTAGTTTTAGTTCTGCGAGGGTCGGTAATAACAACGGGAGCGTCTTTTGTACCCAGGCTGATCAGATCGCCGTTTACAATAAAATTAGCGCCGTTTGTCATGTTAATTTTAACGCCTTTTTGTATTAAAAGGGTGTCGCCCGCATTAATGGTAATATCACCGCCAACAGTATAAGTTTGGCCGGTAAGCATAGTACCTTTATAAGTACCTGCCGGTAATGTACCCGAATTGCTGATCGGCTTACCCACTTGTAAAAGCGGCACCGATACTACTGCTTTATCGCCTTTCTTGCTACATGCAGCAAGCGCTAAAAGCGAGATTCCCAACGTAATAATTTGTAACTTTTTCATAAAAAGAAGAATTGACTGGTGATTTTATTAATTGTAATTGTTTATTTAAAAATTATACTTTACACCTAAATTGTAGCGGGCATAATATTGATCGTATTGCACTGTTGTGTAGGCTGCGCTTTCCTGGTGCTGATATTTTGCTATCCCGATATAGTTATAGGTGTTATTTTGCTTGATTATTAATTCGTAAGGTGTGTTTAGCAGGTTATTAGCTTTCACGTAGATGATGAAGTGGCTTCCGATCTTCTTTTGAGCAGAAAAATCCAGAAATGTGGCCGGCCTTTCCCAGGTGTCCAAACCATAATAATTCGAAACGGCCTGTATCCGCTCGCCGATGTACGACAAGGATAGTTGAGCATCTAAGCCAAGTTTTTGATCTTTATACAATAATGAAGCATTGCCGATATTTGCGGCCTGGCCCTGTAATGGTCTTGTTTGATCGCGATAGGTAACCTGGCCGTCAATATTAATGCTCTTTAAAGTAGTAATTTGCGAGTGGGTGTACGTGTAGTTTATTGATGCACCAATATTGCCAATGAATTTTTTAGCCTCCAACTCGGCACCATAATTTTGGGCATTACCAAAGTTATTGGGTGTAAGATATAGCGTTGCTCCGCCCGATGCTTGCTGAAGCTGAGTTTCGATAGGATTGGTGAGCTGCTTATAAAAGCCGCCCAGCATAAACTCGTCAAATACACCGGGGAAAAACTCATATCTAACATCATAGTTATTAATAACGGTGTGCTGCAAGTAAGGGCTCCCTATATGCTGGTAATTTTCATCAACTGTTTGGTCGGGATAAGGAATAAGATCCGCAAAGGCTGGGCGAAGAATAGAAACATAATAAGATGCTCTTAACGCCTGGTCATTTGTAAGCGCATATTTAATATTTACACTCGGAAGATAATCAGTATAAGTTATCGTTGCCGTTTTACCCGGAAAAGTTACCGGCAGTTGGGAGATATAATATTGGTAAGTATGTTCCCCCCTGAACCCGGCTACAATATCTAACCTATCATTAATATAATATTTCACCATCGCATATGCACCCTGCACATTTTCTGTGAATGTGTAAACTCCGGGATCGGTGGCCGACGAGCCTTTTGCATTCACAGTGTCGGCGCCGGCAAACATGAATTTTGCATTAGGAATGGTGGTAAATGCTTCCGGAATACCGTTAACTACGGTATTAGGTAAATTGTAACTATCTACAAAATTGTCGCGGGTTTTATGCCTGAGCATACCACCGGCAGAAAATGTAGCATTGCGGCCGAATACTTTCACATTGTAATGCAGGTTCAAATAAGCTGATATATCCTTATCGGTATTGTGCATCCACATCCTTGATTCATTTTGAACCAACGTTTGTCCGTTAGTTATGCCCTGGGCAACCGAAACATTAGGTTCATTTGGATTACCGGTAGCTGCGCTGGTAGTAGAAGTTGGACTTGTACCGTATTGCGTGTCAAACTCGGCATCGTCAGGTAATTTATGTGTAGCCTGCGAATTGGCAACTGTCCAGTCGAACGAAAACGGTTTGCTTATTTTATGTTTTCCGCTCAGCGTTATGTTATAGATATTTTGAAGATCGGACCTGGTCTCTGTTAAATCGTCGACAGAAAACGTACCCCGGTATCCCTGGTAGGTGTAGCCCCCGTAAGTATCCTGCTCGGTTTGGCGTACCCTGTACTGGTTTAGCGCCAGGTAAGTAGCAAATAAGTTAATGGTATTATTTTGATCGAATTTATAATCGATAGAAGCTATGCCGCCTATACGTTGAAGTTGCGTTGAATATTGGCGGTTATAAGCGCTTTGAAAAGCGGTTTCCTGGTTTTGCTGGCTGTTACCCACCGGCGGGCCCACCGTATTTGTTTGTATTACACTAAAGCTGTTAGCGCCCTGGTATAAATTTTGGTAACTGCCCGAAAAAAGTATACCTAATTTATGATCTAAATAACGGTTGCCTATCGTTAAGCTCGCATTTAGGTTCGGGGCAGGGTTTGCCGTTTTGGTAATCAGGTTTTGATAAGGAAAATCATTAGGATTGGCTATACCGCCCGGGTTTATTTCGCCAGGCGCTTTGCTGTTTACTGTGCTTCGGTCAAAACTTGCAAAAGGCCTGTCAAAAAACAGTTGGCTGTAGCCCGTACCTACCTCTCCATCTACTTTTAATCTATCCGGGGCTGTTTTCATCACCAGGTTAACAACACCGCCCGATGCATCTGCCTCCATATCGGGCGTAAGCGTTTTATAAACCTCAATCCTGTCGACCAGGCCAGCCGGGAAAATATCTAAAGGCACAAACCTGTTTTTATTATCAGGGCTGGGGATCTTTATTCCGTTGATCAGGGTAGTATTGTATTGTTTATCCATGCCGCGGATAATCACGTGTTGCGCATCGCCGGTGTTGCTCCTGTCGATAGATATCCCTGACACCCTGCCAAGAACGGTGGATACCAGTACATCCGGAGAAATAGCAATTGACTGTGCCGATACCGCGTTTAAAGTGTTATCAGAGTTCTTTTCGTCGTTCCTGGCCGAGCGATCGGTTTCTTTACCGGCGTGCTCTGTAATGGTTACTTCATTTAGCGCGGTTGAGTTATCAACCATAGCAACATTTAAAATTCCGGGTTTGCCCTGTGTGGCTTCTACGGGGTATTCTTTGGTTGTTTTATAGCCCACATACCTTACCTGGAGTTTATAAATACCGGCAGGTATGTCTTTAAATACATAAGTACCATCCAGTTTAACGGTTGTGTTTTGTTTGAAATCGCCCTTTTCGATATGCACTGTAGCACCAATCAGCGTTTCGCCGGTTTTGGCATCGGTAACATTGCCTTTAATGGTTTGTGCCTGCACAATAGCCGAACAACAAACAAGGATTATAAGAATTAAACAGATTTCTTTAAGATGGAGTAATAATTTCATCAATAATAGCGGGTAAAAAGATTAATAAAGTAGAGTGGAGGTTTATCTGATTGGAATCAATCTTGTGTTAGCCTCATTAATAACCATAGTAATTTTAAGGGGTTGCGTAT
>Ga0206947_1105_pt3 | contig 18928 bp, 13 predicted proteins | sample Alteio_BWOrgHeat_3_FD_153239 | JGI IMG/M metagenome (GOLD analysis project Ga0206947, IMG submission 153239) | Enriched cells from forest soil in Barre Woods Harvard Forest LTER site, Petersham, Massachusetts, United States -... | ecosystem: Environmental > Terrestrial > Soil > Temperate forest > O...
AAATAGAGAGAGAACGGTTAGCCCGTAGACTCCTGCCGCCGCGAATCGACTGAATTTCTTCACGTCACTTCCCAGCCTCCGGGAACAAATCATAGCTATTCGAATCACCATCAGGCAACCTATTTGAATTGTCATAGCGGAGAAGCCCGTGGCTTTTGTGACTTATGATCTGACTACGGTACATTCTTCGTGAACTCGAATTCGGGAGCACTTGGCTTCCGGGAATCATAGGATAGAACAATGTCTCCGATGTGTTTGCCCAAGTCTCGGTAGCTCTCCCATTGGGCATCGTCGAAGAACCGCTCGTTAGCAGGCGGGCTCGGAAAATCGGGGTTATTTCTCTTGAAAGAGGCGATGTCGAGCGATTCGTCGCCAGTGACGCTAGCTTTCAGCAGAACAATCCAAGTCGCGGGTTCTTGATCGCTGTTGTAGGTAACATGCGCCAGCGCGGCGTGCCTGCGATCGGGCTGACCGATTTCCTGGAGCGATCCTATGGTCTCGGCCGGATCCGACAACCAGCCGAGGATCCACGCAGGAAGCTTGTTCGCAGCGGTAGCGGGATCGACAAATTGCACCTCCGCTCCTAAGTCGATTCGCGCTTGGCGCACCAAACCAGCCAGGTCTCCAAAATCAGATGAGGCTTCTTCGCTACCGTCAACGGCGATGATGAAGGGCACTCGCCGCCTTAGCAACTCGTAGATACCAGTGTTATCAAAGTATCCGCCGTCGCTAATGTTCCAGAAGCGATGGGCGGGCCCATGGAAGCGCCCGAGACAATCCGAAAGAAGCAGGCTCTGCATTTTGACCAGCGCCGCGGATTGTCCCTTGAGCCGGCTCCAGAGGTTTCCGGGGAAGCGGCCCGGGCGATCCGAGGCACTGAGTCCGCTATCCCACCAATAGGCGAGCCGAAGGTTCACGAGACCAAGCAGGAGGAATATCGGGAGGCTGGCGGCGCGGCCGCTGCCCATGCCAAATGCCGCCCCCGAAATGGCAATCCACCTGCTGAGGCGAAGTGATTCGACGCAAACGGGCCAGTCGGTAGTTCCCTGCAAAACGTGGAATAGCTCGCCCGGAACCGGAATCGGCCGAAGGGCGGTTTTCGCGCCCTCCGCCACCGGAATTGCTCCATCGAGCACCCGACGCAGTCGCACCCGCCAGGGGAGTTTGTCGGCGCGAGGCGGCGAAGCCCAGATCGCATGAAACTTCCGACCAACGCTCACGCCACAAGGACCGACACACATAGGCAAGCCCTTGCGCTCGGGCACCGCCCGCTCCGAAAAGGCGTCGACGGTTTCATTCACGCAAAGACCGATGAGATGAAGAGGGCCGCCATAGGCCTCCGGGTGGTATTGTTCGAAAGCGATGTCGTCGTCGGGGTGGACAATCTGGACGTCGCGCCCGTCTTGGGAGGCGCTTGCGGAAATGCGGGCGGGATTGGACGCACCCAGAAAGGCGTGGCTGATCCAGGCGCCGCAGGCATCCGGGAGGGCCGAGTAATTGAGAAAGTCAAACGCGCGTCCGAAAATCAATGAGAGTACAGCTCCTGCGAGCAAAGCAGCGCAGCCCCAGGCGGAGCGTTGATTGAACAGCCAGTGCACGGCGCCGTCGAGCAAGACGAGGAGGAGGCCGGCGATGGAAAATCGGATGATTCCAGCGCGGAATGCGGCGGAGGTGAACAAGGAGGAATGCCTGCCGCGAGAGTCCTTTTTCGAGGCGCTGGCGTAAAGGAAGGTGGCTGCACGGTGCAGGAACGGAGTGATAAACACAACCAGAATGGTCCACGCAGCGATGAATGAATTCAATTGCCCGAGGGCGAAGCCACGAGCCACAGTATCCACCACTGTCCACAGGATCGAGAGCAAAACGAGCACGAGCGCCTCGCCAAGAGCGCGGGTCAGGCGATTACGGATCACGGTACCAGGATCGGCGGAGGTCTCGCCGCTGCTCGGATCGAGGTTCGGCGGGAGTTGCCGACGCGCGATTTCCAACCAAACTGCCGCAAGCAGCAAAACGAAGATGGCGATTAGCGCGCTGAAAAAGCCGGACAACAGTCCGGCCACGAGCGCCAGAAAGGCGAGGAGCGTTATCCAGCCGGCAACGGGGAAGAAGCTGAAACTGGCGCGGGAATCTTGTTTCGGAGCGAGCCAATAGGCGATCGCGCACGGAACCACGGTCACGCCAAGCAGGGTGGGCGGCAGCCACCACCAGGAGCTGAGGGCGGTAGCAGCGACGGGTCCAAGCGCCACTGCAACGCCAGGCACTCCGACGAATCGCGCGATCCAATCGCCGACCAGGCGCAGCAGCCCAAACAGGGCCAGACCGAGCAACGCAAAGATAAGATAAACGGTTACGAGATTGCGCCAGAGGAGCGCAAAATGCTGGCGCACATCCGATCCGCCGGCGCTAACCGGATGGCATGCATTCTCGCGCAGCCATTTAATTTGAAGGGAGGAATCGTCGCCTAGAATCGATTCCACCCGTGCACAAGGGTCGCCTTTCGTCTCCGCCAGGATGGCGATTGAACCGCGGGTGAATAGCCTGCCGAGGAAGCTTCCCGTGTAACCGCCGCCGGATACGGTGGAGAGAAAGTCGATGGAGCGGAGACGCCCCTTCTTCGCGAGCGCCTGAAGTATCCCGAGGCTGAAAATGGCGGCGCGGATCCGGCCGCCGGACAGGGCCAGCCCCACGGTGCGAGGCGGCAACCGGCCCAGCCCAACACCGTGCGGATCGGCCTCATGCGGCGTTTCGCCTTCTTCCTTTGCGGAAACGGCAAGCGGGGCGGCTTTCTCACGGCGCACGCGGATCGCGGCGGCCTCCCTTCGCTGGAGCTCAAAGGGATAGTTCATTGAGGATTGTGTCCGCGGCCTTCTCGCTGACCAGATAAATCGGCACCGTGATAAAGTAGCCGGGAATGGTGGGAAAGACCGACGCATCCACCACCCGGAGGCCGCGCACCCCGTGCACGCGGAAACTGCTGTCCAGGACGGCCTCCTTGTCTTTCAGGTCGGAGAGATTCGCTCGCCACGGATCGGAGCCAATTCGGCATGTGCCCGAGGCATGGTGTCCCCATGCCTCGTGCACAATCCAATCGGCCAGGGAGGCCGAACCGCCTGTTTTGCCACTTCCTGGCTGAATCTCCGCCTTGGCCGCGTCACCGTCTTTCATCAGTTTCGCGGCGGCCTGGTTGAGGCGTCGCACATATTGAACGGCAAACTCGAGCGCGACGAAATCGTCGTCGTCCCGCAAATCGAGATCGGATTTGCTTTCCGCTCCGTCGCACTGGCCGAAGTAGCAAAAATTGACGGCCGGTGAGTCGAAGGGATTGCTCGAACGCAGGCGCACCGTGCCGCGATTCTTCGAGTATGCTTTCAATATTGTCCAACTCCAGAGATTCCGACTGCTTTGAACACCGCAGCCTCCGGGCTTGGTCAAGAGATCCTTCGACCACCCTGGGTAATAGCCGCGAAAGACGGCGGGAAAACCCAGTAACAACACGTCGGGCGGCAGATCCTTCGGCTTCCGGTCGGTCGGCTCGGAACGCTTCAGGATCGCTAGCGCAGCGCCGTTGGTAAGGTAGAGTCCCGCTCGCGGCTTTTCCCTGTGTTCCGCCTTCCAGTCGTTAAGGGCGTTATCGTCCGTGGCGTTTGGGTCGAACTTGACGCCCTCGAGCATGGCAAAACTCTGCGCCATTTCGCTGATCACGCTTATTTCGTAACGATCGAGAAGGTTTTGCCCCACGCCAGCAAGATCGACGAAGATATCGGTTTGCACTTTACCGCCGACGCCGGCAATTCCCTCGACACCTTTAATCCGGAGGTGCTCCTTGTCGCCTACGCCGCTCAGCATCAATATTTGAGGGGTATTGAAGGCGCCGCCGCAGAGAAGAATCTCGCGTTGCGCGTAACAGTAGTATTTCTCCAGATCATCCAACTCATTGACTGGCCGGCCAGGGTCGTAGAGATGCCGACCGCGCGAGAACTCGACTCCGATCGCACGGGGCGGTTGACCATCTCCGGCAGATTGGAAAATCACACGTCGGACGAAGATGCCCGTGGCAATCCGGATCTCGCCCGCGAATTCGTCGCCACCCACAATCTTGTCGCGTTCCTCGAGCAAAAGGCGGCGCGTCTCCAAGAGCCATTCGCGGGCGCCGCGCCGAACACCAGTGGGTGAGACGGCCAACGGGATGAGCGCCACCCCTTCGGGACGCGTGCGCATCGTGTCCATGTCGTTCAAATCCAGATCACGGAAGAGCCGTCCGGCTATCAGCTGCTTTACAGCGCGCCAGAGAGTCCGGGCGTCGTCCCTCCCCTCAACATCGAAAATCGTCTTGGCGACGATATTGAAGAGGGCGGTATCGCCCATGGCCAACTTTGGATCGCTGAGCTGTACATCCAACCATCCCCTTGTGCCACGTTGAGCGGAGGCGTTCCGCCCGGGATCTATCTTTTGAAGAAGCCATTCCCAAGACCAAAGTAGCCGCCCGAACCAAGCACCGGTTCGGGCGCGCTCGATCCGCTCATAGAGTGCGCGCATCCTGGCCGGCGCCCATGAATTGTCACCCGTGAGATCGGCGATTTTCTGCCAGTCGTAGTCTGCGCCATAAACCGAAATCATAGCGTGATGCGCTGTGCAGCCACCCAGCGCCGAGGCGCGCGGGTAAAGGACCGCCATTTCACCGGGATTGTGAGGGTCATCTCGCGCCTTGCTGTCCTGTTTTTGAATCGACTGGCTGGAATAGTGTCGCACCCAGAAGTTCCAATTCGTGCGCGCTTGATCCGGCGCGCCATGGAAATCTGGTTCAGTGGACGCCGCGTGCAGCCCAGGGCAAGAATAGATGAGGTGCTCGTTTTCCTCTCTGCGCCTTTCGGCGCTGCTGGTGTCCCGCGGAACGAGCTGAGCACCGGAATCCAAGCCGGCCTCCAGGACCAGGACCCGCATCCCGGCGCGAGCCAACCGTGCGGCCAGCGGAGCGCCTCCCGCCCCTGAACCGACGACAATGTAGTCGATAGTCGTCCTTAACGGGTCGCCGGCGTCCGGCGGAATGCCGTCCAGCCCGCTTGGATCATCGCCCTGGATCTCATTCATGCGCAAAGGATCCGGGTACTACAGCGTCTTGAGAAAAGCGATCAGGTCTGTCTTTTCCTGGTCGCTGAGTGCTTCGCCGAAGTAGTGGCCGCGGTCTAGCACAAAATCCGGGCACTTGCTGGCCGCCATCAGGGCAGGCCCAGCTTTCTGCTCGAACACCTTCAAACGATCTGCCTCGCTAAATCGGTAAAGCCTGGGCAGCTTCTCCTCTGGAGTCGAGGGAGCGTTCTCCAGCGCCACCCGGCGCGCCTCTTCCGATGCACGTTCCTTCTCATCTTCCGCACGGAGCGTTGCGAGCATGTCGCACAAACCACGTAGCGCAGCCAGGCGGCTGGTTATTGGGGCCTCGGGGTCGAAGTTCATGAGCACGTTCACCGGGATCCCTTTCGGGAACGGCCCGAGGTCGAGGTCGCCGAGGCGCCCATCAACGAATTCGCGCGCAGTCCATAGCGCGGCCAGGAATCCGATCAGCAACACCGCGTACGCCGTTACGCCACCCCATCGTGCAATTCTAAATCCGGCGCGCCGCCATTTTACAGCCACGTTCGTGCTTACCGAGAATGGCGCTTTCTCTTTTTCCCTTTTTGCTTTTTCGTCGTTTGGCGTCGTTACGATCCAGGCGAGCCCACCCGCCATGAGCGCCAACGGGAGCAGCCAGATGATCGCTGGCAGGAGGTAATGAATACCGGTCACCCAGAGTACCAGCACCATCAGCAGGCCTGAGAGGATGACAAGGTAGAAGAACCCCCTGGGCCAGCAGAGAATCAGCCCAATGCTCAAAAGCGCGAGCAGCAGCGGCGCAAGCCAGGGAACATCGAGGGCTGCCAGCGCCACCACCCCCGGCAAACCCGGGAGCACGCCCGGAAGAACACCAGTGACCAGGTGGCGCAGATGTCCCGAGGGTATGCGCAACGCGGATTCCACGTCGGTGCGATAAATCCAGCCAGGATCCGCGCCATGCCATGTGGCATCCGTCGCGCCCCGCAGACCACCGAGGCCGCTCGGGGTCAGTCCGCGCTTGGCTTTCCACAGCAGCTTGTTGATGGCGTCATCGAACATATTCAGACGACCCTTTACGGACACTCGAAGATCCAGATCATCCGCAATGAAAAGCCCAAGCGAATTATTGTGCAGAAGCGGGGCGCTCGTCCAGATGCTGACCAGTGAAGGGACACGGTAGTAGCCGGGCCCGTTTCCCGGGGGCTGGTAAGTGGCGTCTGCCCTGGTAATTGGATCGGTATAAGTCAGGTTTCCGACCGGTGGCAGACTTTGGTAAGTCTCCGAGGCAAATTCACTCCAAACGTGGCCTTTCAACGCATTGGTGCCGACTGCGCGGGCGGAGTTGGTTTCCGTAAGAGAGACGGGGATGCGCAGATCCGTGGAAAGATAGTTGTCCTTCAGAAACTCTCGCATCTTCCCCCAATCGCCTTCGCCGCTGAGCGGAAGCGCCCTGGCCAGGTAATCTCTGTAAGCGGGGCTTTTCTTGAAATCCTCCCAGTCAACGCCCGCATAGGGCATTGTCAGCTTGCCCTCATTTGCGGCCACCTCCCGCCATTGCTTTGCGCCCTTCGATGGTTCGTGGGCGAATGCGATCTCGTAGCCGACTGGTTGTTTGCTCGAGTGGCAAACCATGCAGTTCTCCGCGAATACCTTCCCGCCTCTGAGAGCGGCGGGTTCATCCCAGAGCGCCGCGGGATCGTTCCAATGAGCAATGACGCGCGTGCCCTCCGGAAGGTCTTTGGTCGGGGGAGGCACGAACGTCTCGCGGGAGTTGCCGTCCGCCGTGGGAATCAGGGCGTCCTTTAGCGGCATCGCTTGGGTGGAACACTGAAAGCGCGGTTCATCCGCCTTCGTGCGCGGTTCGGTGGGGCTTTTCTTGTCCCACAGAAAGAATGCGGCGAGGTAACCGATGCGGAAGTTCTCATTCACCCGCCAATAGAGCGAATTCCTGCGGCAGACATCGATCGTAAATGGTTTCTGCGGTGTGAAACCGATGACCGTGTTGGTGTCGCGGTTCCACTCGTCGTGGAAGAGGCCGATATTCAAGTAAACGCGAGCCAGGGCCGCGAAAAAGCCGATCGAGTCCGCTCCATCCATGAGCACGCGCGGAATTCGGCGCTCGGACTCTTGCGTCGAACCGAAAGGGATGGATTGTGCGGCGGGACCTTGGATTTCCGCCGGGTTGAGTTGCGCGCGAGCGACGCGTGCAGGCATCTCGAAGATCGGGTTCATCGCGTTCGCGTTGTTGATTTGATCGGTGGCCGTCATCGAGGTATCGATCGTGCCCGGCTGCTGCGAGGCGAGGTAATGCCAGAGGAAATTTGTGCGCTCCACCCGGGACCCAATGGTCCCACTGGTGCGAAAATATTGCGCACCAACGATCGACGAGAGGTTTGACCACTGAGGCTCTTCGGCGTTGACAGGCGGATTGAGTGGATGCGTTGAGACGTGGCAGAGCGCGCAACTTACACCGACAGTGAACGGGCGCACGACCCGAGGGTCCGTCGCGTAAGCATGGTCAGTATAAAAGGCCTCCGCGTTCCAGCGTGCCTGAGCATTCTTGGCATCCGGGCCGATGAAAAAATCCGGATTTGGAAAAAGACGCAGCCCAATCACGCCGCTGGGGTAGCCATAGACGAGGGGATTCACCCCGTCGCTTTTCAAAGTGCGGCCCTGCGGGTCCTTGTACGCTTCAGCCCCGGCATCATACGCGGAGCCGAACGCCGGCGAATAATTGCCTTCCACGCCAATCTTGCTTTCCACCGTGTCGATATACAAACCCCACGGGCCGGGCTTGTCGGTCCGTTTCAGACCCGGTTGATTGATTAGACCCAAATCATGCAGCCGCGAGTCACGATGACGGCTGTCAATGGCATGGAGAAAATCAAGCACTCCATAACCTCTCTGCGCGAGCCAGTCCCAGAAATCCTCGTCCCCGCCGCACCAGAGCATCCAAGTATTCCGCCCAAAAACTGCCTGCTGGTCCGGGTTGGAGGGATCGTGGGCATCGGTGAGGTTAAATTGGAGGGGCATGAGTTTCCGCTCCATCACCGGCTTACCTTCCGCATCGAGTACCGATTTGTCATCCGGACCCACTTTTGCCACTTCGGTTGTCACCTGATCCATCATGTGGAAGACATCACGCGGTTCCGGGGCAAAATCGTTGATCGAATTTCGTCCCGGCCACTCAAAATCCACAGGATGCTTGGGATCCACGGCCCATGCCGGCCCCGAGAATTGATCAACATAATGATAACCTGATTTGCTACGGTCGCCGATACCGCTCGCCGGCGCGCCACCGTCCTGAACTATGGCTTTTCCGCCGCCCGCACTGGGAAGAGGCGCGCCAGGCGTCGGCGACTCTTCCGCGAAGAGCGCCTGGCTGCCAGCCAAAGCGCAAAGAATGAGGTAATGCGGGACCAGACTCCTAATCATAGGTCACCCTCGAAATTCTCATTGGCGCTAATGGGAATGGCGACGTAGTGAGACACGGGTAAGAATGTCGAATCTTGGCAGGACTTTCATCCGGACACGCTCGGGCCTCAAAAGCCTCCTCCTCCTTGTTCCCACGTGAAAGACAGGCCGCCGGTTGTCAGGCCGCTGCCGGTCCCATCATCGTTGCGATCGCCGATGAGCCAGTCTCTTGGCATACTTGGAGTTATGCTTTCTGTAACACTAGTAAAATGCTGTCAATGTACGCCCATCACAACCATACTGGAACCGACCGCGGAAATGATAAGTTCAGGAGCTTTCCCAGGCTCCCGTAATGCCCTCTCCAAATCGATAAGATCGACCCAAAAAACGTGCGCTAATAGGCAGCATACAACGTGAAACGCTCGTTGAACGCAAGACAAAACGGCGGGGATTACCCGATTGGGTAATGCGAGCGCTTTTAAGCTTCTCGGCAGACGTTAACGGTATAATTAAATAAGGTGCCTTTTACATTGCCCTGTTCCCGGGAGACGCCCGCCTTGGCAGAACTCCATCGGGACGACGGGCACTGGCCCGAACCTCAATTCAATCAGGCTTCTCTTTTAGACAGATGCTAGAGAACAGTCATACTCGGAAGAACGTAATCATGAGACAAATACCCTCGCCAGATTTCATTTTCGGGACCCAAGGCCTCACTCAGGAAGATACGAATTACCTCGGTTCTCGATACAGCGATGTCAAAGCTGCAATATTCGCTAATCCCTATCAGAAAGTTTGGGGTGATCGTAACGAACCTCCGCTTCCTTACTACAATACCACCAATAAGAGCGTTTACGCTGGCTTATTGCCCGGCGCTCAACCACCTCAATTCAGGCTGGCCTCTATCAGAACTCTGGATTCCCCTGCGGATCTACGTTGGGGAGAGGATGGGAAAGGCTTTCGAAGACTAGTGCGACCTAACGGCGTTTGCGTCACCGGCACCTGGGAAATCACTGAGGACAATCCCTATTCCGGCTATTTCAAGAAAGGAAAGCAAGCCTTGGTAATTGCTCGTATCAGTGCGGGGAAGACCGTAACGCTACGAGGAATAAGGCGCTCGTTTGGGATCGTCCTTAAGCTTTATCCGACGATGGACGAAAACCACCAGAATCCCTTGCAGACGGCCAACGTGTTTCTGGTCGATGATTTAGGAGGTACAACAGCTACACGTATCATCGAGGCAGAGCTCACCAACGCTCCCCAGGTGACCGGTTTCAATCGGGGCAATGAAATACCTATCATCCTGATGGAAGGCCTGGTCTTCGAACTCATCGATCGAATGGCCACCGCCCGTCAGGTCTATCCCATCGCTGAATTGGGGAAAGCTTCGGACGAAAAAACCAATGCGCCAGAATTTGTGCGCTTAAAAGCCTCTTCCGGGAACTCGGCGATCGACGAAGAAGATGTTCGAAATCAAATCCTGGCGCACATCTTCGACAAGGGCAACCCCGAGCCCAAACGGACAATCAGCTTTGATATCTCCGTATCTGATAGAGGTAAAAGGTCAGGTTTTGTCTTCTTTCCCAAAGGTCAAAGACAGACCATTACTAACTGGCAGACCATTGGCAAGGTCAGTTTCAGCAATGGTGTGGCCTCGTACAACGGCGATTTCGTCATCCATTTTCGTCACCCGACCTGGCGAAGTGATAGGAACGATCCGAGCACCGCCGTACGCAAAAATGGGAAGAAGATTCGGTGGCTTTGAATCGGAGGCGTGTCACTAAGAGATTGCGTGCTGAACTCATCCTGAGAGACGGAATCGTCTCGAAGATGCTAGATGAACCCGCAGGCGGTTCGGGCGAACTGTTTACTAGTGTCCTCTCCCTCCAAAATACGGATTATATTAAAAACTTATATCATTGCAATTTGGAATACCCAGAGATAAGTGTCAGTAAACAATCTAAGGAGAAGGCAATTTATGATGGAAGCTCAACTCCGAGATGCGTATAATACTTTTATCGTTCCGTTCTGGCGCGACAAGGCTCTCCCGGTCTCCTTCCGGACTAAAGACGCACTCGAGATACGTGGCATGGCCTTCCCTCAACCCAGTCTCGACACCGCAATCGTAATTTCGAGTGGGCGGACTGAGAGTTTCATTAAATACAAGGAATTCATATACGACCTCTACCTTGAGGGCTACTCAGTTTTTATCGCGGACCATCGCGGTCAGGGCCTGTCCGACCGGGTTCTTGCCGGTGAGGCGAAAAGACAAATCGGGCACGTGGGTAATTTCCAGGATTACGTTACTGACCTAAAGCAGTTCTATACGGACTTCGTGCGCCCGACCGGGCACAAAAAACACCTGCTAATCGGCCACTCCATGGGAGGATGCATCGCGTCTCTTTACCTGGAGACGTACGACCAGGACTTCGACGCGGCTGTCCTGTCTTCCCCAATGGACGAACTGGCGCTGGGGTTTTTTCCTCACGTCGCTCATACTCTTATTGATATCGAGGCTCAGTTCGGGCTCGGGGAGGAATACGCACCGGGTGAACGCGGCTACGACGAGAACGAAACTTTCTCGGACAAATGCCTGACGCACTCAGAATTACGGTGGAGCATAATTCGGCAAGAGTATAGCGATTGCCCCGCTGCTAAGCTCGGGGGGCCCAGCGTTTTATGGGTTAAATTGGCCCAGGATGCGGGCACAACGGCGCGCAAAAATGCCGGTGGGGTGAAGGTGCCTGTGCTTCTTTTGCAAGCGGGCAGCGACACCACCGTCAAACCAGAAGGACAATTCGAATTCCGTGACAGGCTAAACCAAGCGCATCCTGGCTTCTGCCGACTCGAGACGATCGATGGCGCCTCCCACGAGATTTTGGTGGAAAGTGACTTATACAGGGGGAGGGCTTGCGAGTTCATACGCGAATTCATGAAAAATCATCTCCCCTAGTGTCCTGTCTCCGCAATAGAAAATATTTTGGAGACAGGACATTAGAAAATTAGCACTGGTCCGCGTGCAGTGGGAACTGCATGCTTAAATGTTTAGCTCGAAACGCCTTATTAACGGAGTCACAATGAACATCCGAGCTTCGCAGATATTGAAATCAATAACCATCCTTTGTGGGCTGGTGGGTCTCTCGAATCAAGTTTTAGCCCAAACTGTCCCGTGGGATGAGGCTAAAGCGGCTGGAAAAACAGTGACCGATTTTCCGATAGACGACTTCGACTATTTCAGGGACATGGATATGATCGGTGATCCGACCAACAGTCAACCGGTGCCGGCAAAGCGTTTACCGTTGGATTTGGATGAGATCAAAGGCCGGAACACGTGGCTGATGTGGTGCGGCGGCAACGAAGCGTTTTGGGATTGGTTAGCTCAACACAGTTACGGATTTCTGGATTTTTTGAAGATCGTAAGCAGCCCCTCTGCGGAAGCGGCTGCGGAGAAAGCGTCGAAACGGTTCAAGGAAACGGGCTTGATCAACGAGCCAGGTTATCAGGTGACCAAAGAAGCGGATAGCTACAGCGGGCTTTTTCTTCAACGACCAGACGCTGAATCCCGTCAGCCAAAGGAGGATGTTTACGGCCTTTCTTCAGGGGTGATTGGGCTGCGGTTATTTAAAAATCCGGCCTTTGACGAAAAGGCACGAAAGAAGTGGGATGTACAAAAATATTTTGCAGATGAAGACTATTTTAATAATCCGAAGCTAGTCCGCCCGTACCGGGTCGGGATGAGCTGCGCATTTTGCCACGTCGGGCCGCATCCGCTCAATCCTCCGGCCGACCCCGAAAATCCAAAGTGGGAAAATCTTTCTTCTGTCATCGGCGCCCAGTATTTCCGGACTAGAGTGGTGGTCGGCGGATTGCTTTCTAACGACAACTTCGTCGCTCACGTGCTTGAGTCGCAACTGCCGGGAACCATTGATACCTCTCTGGTTGTGACGGACAACATTAATAATGCAAACACGATGAACGCGATCTTTGAGTTACCTGCTCGTCTTCGTCGCGCGGGCGCATTTTTGGCCACAGGGGAACGTCAACAGTATGAAAATTCCTTGGGCACCCAGGCAACCAGGTTGGGTGAGAATGAGGCCGAGAAACAGTCCAGCGCTTCAATCGTTGTTGTTTGGATCGAGCTTCTTCAGTTCCTTGGTCGTCCAAATCGCCAGCGCTTCAATGCTGCTCCCGTCGGTCCTGCCGGACAATCCCGATCCGACGCTGAATCCGCGGCCCGTGCCTCGCGTACTTTTGGATGGCTCTGATTCCATCGGGGCATTTGGCGCGCTATCGCGCGTCTATCTTAATATAGGTACTTATTCCGAGCGTTGGAACCAGCTGCACAATCCGCTGATAGGGTTCAGACCGCAGAAACCCTTTAAGATCAGCGAATGCGAGGAAAACTCGATCTATTGGCAAGCAACCAAGATCCGCATGCCCTACTTGGCGAAGTTCTTTCTCAAATCGACTCCGGCGATGCGATTGAAAGATGCGCTAGGTGGGGCGGAATTCTTGAAGAAAGATGATGATGGTAAACCCGTGGCTGTCGCGTGGGACCCGGCTTTGAAGGAAGGTCGCCGTGTATTCGCACAGAACTGCATCGCTTGTCATTCTAGCAAGCAGCCAGACTTTTTCGGAGAGGTTAAGGACACCGATCTTCTCGATTTATTGCACAAGCAGGATCATCCTTTCTATTCCCGGTATCGGGAGTGGGCCCTGGCCGCCGTGGAAATGCCGGAATTCTGGCGCGAGAATTTCTTATCTACTGATCGTCGCGTGCCAGTCAGTTTAATCGGGACTAACGCCGGTCGGGCCCTCGCCACAAATGGGATCGCCGGTCACATGTGGGAAGATTTCACCTCCGAGACCTACAAACAGCTTCCTCCAGTTGGCCAGATCCAGATCTTTAACCCGTTTAAGCAGCAGAGCGGGGATGCGACATTTAACGATTCATTCGAAGCTCCAGGCGGTGGTCGAGGATACTATCGCCCACCCAGCCTTGTCGGTGTCTGGGCGACGGCGCCGTTCCTACATAACAATTCGGTCGGAATATTCAATGGTGACCCTTCGGTGAAAGGCCGGCTGGAAGCTTTCAACGATGCGATCAGCAAGTTGCTGGTTCAGGCCAGAAGAGACGAGAACGATTCGCGTTCGTGGGAAGTGCTAGTCACAGAAGCGGCCAAGAAGCGTTATTTGGGTTATCAGGATGACAGTCTCCATTGGAAGGCACCCGATCAGGACAGGGCCGATGCAACTCGGTTGGCGAAGGATCATGGTTTGATCTGGCGGACCACGCAGGAGACGTCCATACAAATCCCTGCCTCTCAATTGGGTGGATTGGCAGACGGTCTAACCGGCTTACGTCTACCTTTCTTCGAACCATCAATCTTGAGGGGTGACCTCAAAATCGGATCGATACCGGCTGGGACGCCGGTTGATCTGATATCGAATCTAGATCCCGATAAGCCAGAGAAGACCTTGAAGGCATTGGCGCTGGCGATTTGGACGACCAAGGAACTGAAGAAGCTCGATCCAAACAACAACGACGATCAGAAAAAAGCCGATCAGCTCCGAGATAATTTGGGTCAGGCGTTTTTAGAGGCAAGTAAGTGCCCGGATCTTGTGATGGATCGTGGCCATTATACTGCGGCGGCGTTGACGCCGAAGGAACAACAGAACTTGATCGACTTGATAAAGACCTTCTAAAAAGAGCGCCATTGAAGACCCTCTTGTCGGAGACGCCGACCCACAATTAGAACCGATCTTAGTGAGCTTGCCGTCACTTTTCAGGCTTTTGAATCGCTGGGTGCCTCTGCACGAAGTGTGCTGAGTATCGCAGTAGTCTTATAAGAGCAGATAAATCGATGCCAAATATATACCAAGTCAAAAATTAAGGCGGAGAGCCACCAGAGATAAAGAAAAGCGGCATTTGCCAGGATAAGGGCCCAGAGCGATCGATCCAGCGCGGTTGGATTGTTCTGGAGCAACGTCAACAATACCAGACAGGCTGCTATCCCTCCCAAGCCAATGAGGGGAGTCATTCCCCATTCTGGCTTCAATTTTCCCAGACCGGCGGAAATCAAACCGATTATAAGAAATGCATAGATAATCCCGTTCGGAATCCAAAATGCACCGCTCAACAGCGCTTGCGTACGTGGAGTCGCAAACGCTAAATATCCATAAATGCCAAGCGCGAGGGCCGTTACCCCAATAAAACTGCCAGGCCATATTTTGTCAATTCGGGGCATGCGACTGAATACAGTCACCCCCGCTAATAGGCAGGTTAGGCCAGACACATTCCGGAGCACGCGTACAAAGTCGGTATTTGACTGGAAAAAGGTCGCGACTAACGTGCTATAAAGGACATACGTACCTCCCCCTAGCAATACCAAACACAAAACGTACGGCACAACACGGCTGACAAATAGTGTCCACAGAATTGTGCGTGGTTTTTCAGCATTGCGATTTCCACAAACGACGTCGTCGATAAAATTTCCGAACACCTGGTCGTCATCCCAGTAATCATTGTGAGCCTTTCCAGGGAAAGGATAACGCGTGAATCCGCAATCATCTTTAGCTGCAAATTGGAAACAAGACTCCCAGCCGTTCTCCTTCATCCATTCACGAGTGATCTCGAGATCAAAGCCAACGGGATCTCCGTAATCGTAGTAGTTACGCCACAGGATAGGATCCCCGGCCCTTCTCCCGAGCGCGGGGGGTGAGCCCCTTCCAGAGGCCTGGCCACATCACGATGTGCTTGTTCAAAGGTGAACCAATTGTCATATATCCTTTGACCTTATCTACCCAGTCGTTATGCGAATTCTTTTCCGCAGCCAGCGCAGTCGTAAGACCTTTAAACTAAACGACAGTTCCCTCGCTGTGGGCTATGATGTAAATTTTTTCTACATTCGGCATGCGGCGGACCAAATGCCTCATTGTAACTGCGAACCTTTCAAAGATGTCGCCGCCATAATCTTTGAAGTCGGCGACGATTTGCACATCCCCAAGGAAATCCGTTAGTAGTTGTCCGAGATTAAATTCAAACAGACCTGCTTTCTTCGCAATGAAAAGGAGATTCTCCAGCACTTTAATGGTACTGATCATCACTTCGACCACGGCACTAGCCTTCTTGTAGTCGATGAGATTGGAGGAACCGCCCGTACCGCTCTGATCGAGTGCACGCACTCGCTCCACGAGCGTTTGGGCCCAAGCTTTCGATTCTTCCGTGGTGTTTTTAGTATCAGCTGCGCGTTCAGGGATATCGGCCCAGAACACTTCTGCAAATCCGAATCCGACAAAGTCCTTCGCGTATGCGACCGGAGGATTAAACAAATAGGCACCGAGCTCCGGCGAAGCCGGACTCGTAATCAGTTTGGCTGGATGAAACACGCCAAGTGGTTGAGTGATTGGCGCACGGCAATAGGCGGCAAATCTGCGGGCTACAGCTTGAACGGTCGCGTAGCGAAATTGGCTACCGATTCCATGCACTGCGATCACGAGTCGGGTGACATTTAGATCTTCTCGCGTTGGCACGATTTCACTTGTTACCATGATGATGTTCCTGCAGATGGTGGCGGCTAGTCTGGCCGCCGCCGAACCGGTTATGACGCTCGATCACTGGAGTATGTTTAGCAGTTCTCGGATGGCTTCTGACCTGATTTTCGAATCAGTAACGTTGTCTAGAACGTAGAGCTGATTATGCTCTTTCCGCTGCAGTGCGATTGAATCCAAATAGTTTGTACCTGGTTCCTTCCAGTTGCAGAAAATGATGTATGCCAAAGTCACAGTAGAAACTTAAAAGCGTCTGAATACGATCAAAAAAATCGAATATCACCCGAACGGGTGATTCGGATATGCAGGCTAAAAGTAGTATGCGCCTTGCGAACAGGAAGGATGAAGCCGGTTTCCAGCCAATCAGCTCCCTAACATCAGCCAACCCGTTCTAAAATAAAATGGCGGCCGCGAAGTTCAGTCGCCCAATCGGCCCGTTCTACTCGTCTCGTCGCGGTATACACCCGTTAGCTGTTTCTGTGGATCACGCTGCGGAAGTTGCCCGTTCAAAAAAAACGCGCAACCTAACCATCAGATGATACGCGCTTCTTTGAAGCTGAAATAACCTGGCCGACCGTCGAAAGACTGACCGACAATGACATGATTGATAATGTTGACTTGCAAAATCCGGGCTCCTTCGGCCCGCCTGCGAGTCAGCCGTCTGCCGAGATTTGGGGCTATCGGCACAATCCCGTCCGGTGCCATGCCCTTCAGCTACTCTCCACCCACGGCTTCCACTACCCTCCGAACGCCCCTTCCATATCTTGGAGTTCCTCTCCCGTAACCGCCGTATCTTGTGGTCTCGCCTTGACACGGAGCGCTTGTTTCATCAGCCTTTTGCTTATCCAAAAGGGGGTTCTTATCATTCAGCCGCCCGGTCATCGAGGGGTGAACGCTCGAGCGGGCGGCGCAATCGACTCGCCCATGAGGAGTGACCCCGAAAGGGTGTTCAAAATGCCCGCTACGAGCACAACCCGGTTACCGCTATTCATCAGAGGTATACGGACGTGCGCAGTCGAGGTGCCTATGAAGTTCCCGCTCGGCACCAGTTCCTCCACCGTTCACACCGCGCCATTGCTGCTGATCGATCTAGAGACCGAGGAGGGAATCACCGGCCGCACCTACCTATTTTGCTACCGCCCGAGCATCCCTCGGGCCATCGACATCGTGCTGCGGGATGCGATCTCGGTGGTCAAGGGGGAGCCCGTTGCGCCCATCGACATCGGGGCCAAGCTCGCCAGGCGCTTCTCGCTTGTCGGGGTGGCAAGCCTGATCCGGATGGCGCTCTCCGGGCTCGACGCGGCGTTGTGGGATGCGCTCGCCGTCGCCGCAGGTCTGCCGCTGGCGACCTTCCTCGGAGCCAAGCCCAAGCCGATCCCCGCCTACAACTCGAGCGGACTGGGCCTGATGTCGCCGGAGGCCGCCGCGGATGAAGCCGAGAAGCTGCTCGCTGGCGGGTTCATCTCCGTGAAGCTGCGGCTCGGCCATCCCAATCTCGAGCAGGACCTCGCGGTCACCCGCGCGGTGCGCAAGCGGCTTCCCGACGCCATCGAACTGCCCGTCGATTACAACCAGGCGCTGACGGTGACCGAGGCGATCCGCCGCGGACACGCCCTCGAAGGCGAAGGCGTTGCCTGGCTTGAGGAGCCGATCCGTCACGACGATTACGCCGGCAATGCGACGGTCGCGAAAGCGCTCGCCGTACCGGTGCAGATCGGTGAGAACTTCAACGGACCGGAGGCCATGATCGAGGCGCTCGCCGCCAGGGCATGCGACTATGTCATGCCGGATGCGGCTCGCATCGGCGGCGTGAGCGGCTGGATCCGGGCGGCGGGCATCGCGGCAGCTCATGGCATCGAGATGTCGTCGCATCTGCTGCCAGAGCTCAGTGCCCACCTGCTCGCCGCTACGCCGACCTGCCACTACCTGGAGTATGTCGACTGGGCCGACGCGATCCTCGAGGAGCCTCTACAGATCCAGGATGGCCTCGCACTCGTTCCGGACCGTCCGGGCATCGGACTCAAGTGGAGATCGGAAGCCGTGAAGGCCCTGTCGCTGGACCGCTGATCAGCATCTCGCCTCGGCCGTTCCGCGGTTCCCCTTACGGCTTCGCGAGCGACCAGATCTTCTTCACGCCGTAGCCCTTGGTGTCTCCCGGCGGGGCGTCGCGCGCGAAGTATAAGAGCGTCATCCCCTTGTACGTCGTCTGCTTTGCCGTCCTCCGGGGTGATGCTCGCGAAATCGGGGTCCCACTATCATCGGAACCGAACGTACTCTAAGTTAAAAGAATCTGCGTAATCTGTGGTTAAATTCCTCGAACGGCGTGCACGACGGACCCTTTACGTCACGCTCGTGCCGCCCTGGGCCTTCTAAGTAGTCTGTGTTCCCTGACTACCGATCAGCTCGGCGAGATGCTGGATCGCCAGCAAATAACCCTGAGTGCCGAATCCACAGATCACGCCTTGAGCGACTCGCGAAACAAAGGAGTGATGACGGAATTCCTCGCGCCGATGAATGTTAGTGATATGCACCTCGAGGATTGGAAATTCGCACGTGTTCAGCGCATCTAGCACGGCGACAGAGGTATGACTTAAGGCGGCGGGATTGATTACGATTCCGGCCGCACCGACGCATAGGCGCAGAACTGGGTTCGCGTTTTTGGATCGAGCTCTTCATCTTTCGGGTGCCGCAGCGGGGCGGGCTGGAGAACCGCCAGAGCATAACCTTTACCCCAGCGCTTCATCATCATCAGCAAGGCAATGAGCCCGATGTTCCTGCCGCGAAAGGCCGGATCAATTTCAATCCGGTTCAAAAAGAGAACGTTCAAGCCGAAGAGATCGCCGAAGATGCGCTCGATTTTAGGTTTGAACCGGTTGAC
>Ga0206947_1141_pt1 | contig 18555 bp, 20 predicted proteins | sample Alteio_BWOrgHeat_3_FD_153239 | JGI IMG/M metagenome (GOLD analysis project Ga0206947, IMG submission 153239) | Enriched cells from forest soil in Barre Woods Harvard Forest LTER site, Petersham, Massachusetts, United States -... | ecosystem: Environmental > Terrestrial > Soil > Temperate forest > O...
TATGGTACACGAAATTTTTAGCCGCGAAAAAATAACCCGGCTAAAAGAACGTCACCCGGCTGCAAAGCTGCTGGCGCATCCTGAATGTGAAGAAACGATATTGCAAATAGCAGATTACGTAGGATCCACCACCGGGATACTAAATTACGCCGGAAAAAGCGATGCAGATGAATTTATAGTGGCAACAGAGGCAGGTATTTTGCACCAGATGGAAAAGGCCTTTCCTGCCAAAAAATTTTTCCCGGCTCCGCCGGATAATGGCTGTGCCTGCAACGATTGCCCGCACATGAAACGGAACACGCTTGAAAAATTGTATCTGTGTTTAAAAAACGAGTCGCCCGAAATTTCGGTGCCTGCTGATATAATTGAACGAGCCGTGAAACCTATAGAACGGATGCTGGAAATTTCGGCGAGGTTGGGTTTATAGAATAAAAATATTAAAAAAGCGTCATTGCGAGGTACGAAGCAATCTCTGAACTATGCATAGCGAACATGCATAATGGATAGGCAAAATCAGGGATTGCTTCGTACCTCGCAATGACGTAGGGAAAAAAAATATGTTCGAAAACGAAGAAAGAACCAATATAGAATCCTTAGGCGAATTTGGCCTGATAGACTATCTGACCAAAAATATAAAGCTAACCCAACCCAGCACCATAAAAGGCGTGGGCGATGATGCAGCAGTATTAAACTTTGAAAATAAAAAAGTATTAATATCCACCGACATGCTGTTGGAAGGTATTCACTTTGATTTAGCGTATACTCCATTAAAGCATCTCGGCTACAAATCCATCCAGGTAAACCTGAGTGATATTTACGCCATGAACGGCATAGCATCGCAGGTGACTGTCTCGATAGGAATGTCAAGCAAATTTCCATTAGAAGCTGTGGAGGAATTTTACGAAGGTGTTTACTTAGCCTGCGAAAAATATAATGTGGATTTAATAGGTGGCGATACATCTGCTTCCAAACAGGGCCTGGTGATTAGCGTAACTTCTATCGGCTATGCCGACGAGAAAGATGTGGTTTATCGCAACGGCGCCGAAGAAGGAGATTTGATTTGCGTATCTGGCGATTTGGGTGGCGCCTATACCGGTCTGCAATTGCTGGAGCGCGAAAAACTGATTTATCTCGAAAACCCCAACATCCAGCCTGACCTGGAAGGTAAGGATTACATTGTTGAACGCCAGTTAAAACCTGAGGCCCGCAAGGATATAATTGATTTGCTAAAAGAAATTGAAGTAAAACCGACCGCCATGATCGATGTGTCGGACGGTTTGGCATCCGAACTACTGCACATTTGTCGCCAAAGCAACAAAGGATGTAGTCTGTACGAGGAGAAAATCCCGCTTGACCCGATGACCTTTGAAACAGCCCGCGAATTTAACCTTGACCCTACCGTTTGCGCCCTGAGTGGTGGCGAAGACTACGAGCTCCTGTTTACCGTTAAACAAGCCGACTACGACAAAATTAAGTTTAAAATGGATATCACCATTATCGGCTACATAACAGAGCCATCAGCAGGCTGCAACCTGGTTACCAAAGCCGGAAATGTACATGCCTTAACAGCACAGGGATGGAACGCGTTTAAAAGCAACGGTTAATACCACCGGGATAACGGGACGGACTTACGAAGTTTTAAACTTCGTAAGTCTTACGCAGCACTAAAGCCGCCACGTCCTTGCGAGGACGAAGCAATCTCTACGCGATAGGTAGGCGTTATATTTCGTCAACGTTTTATTATATTTGTTAAAACCACCAACACAACTAAAAGCGGGCAAAATGAGAATATTTAGGATTTTTTTTTGCATGTCTTATTCTTTTGGTATCAGCCATCGCGTTATACATAGATATTAAGTACCAACCGCATTCTATTTATTGGCTCGGCTTTAAACTTTTTGGTTACCTGGTGATAATTGCCGGCTTGGTTTTCATAAAAATCCGCGAACGGGTAGACAGCAACTGGAAGATTTTTTTTACTGCAAGTTGTTTCGCTTTAATATTCGGATATTTTGGATACCAGGATATTGAAAAATATAAAACATATCTGTGCCTGGATAAATTTGGGCTGGAATTTAATAATATGCGTCGCAGCCGTGGAGTACCGGTGATACCGGTCGATTGGTATGAAGTTACCCGCTCCGATCACGTTGTTGAATGGCGACAAAAAGATAGCATTGCCGGGCATCATCGCAAAGATATTTCCGTCGATTCCAGCTGTACTCTAATATTTGAGGAAGACGGATATTACCTCAGAAAAATTAACAGAAAATCACGCAACCTGAATATTTCTACCATATACGCGAACGGAAAAGGAGGGGATTCTACAATTTTTCGTTATTATGACGGCGACAGCATTCGGGTGGTAACCAAGCGAAAAGCCGACAGCATATTTGCCGCGGAAAAGATAGAAAAGGATTATTGAGAACGTGCAATAAAAAGGACGATCATCGCTAATTCGGCATATTAGCAAAGGGTAGCCGCTCTGCGGCAATATTGGGGTTAATCTTTTTTCTACAAAGGTCTGGGCCATATCCCAAGCAAAATTTTGCTTTAAAATAGCTATTTCCCGGCCCAGAGGGCCAAAACCTTTGTAGACCAACCCCCGTGAAATTTTTTTGCCGCACAGCGGCTACCCTATGCCGTTAATATTTTACAATTTTCCGACGCCAGCATACAATCGGGACATACGCCTGCTACATAAAAAATTTCCCGCTTCGCGGTTAGGCATGTAAGACGTTCTTAGACGTTGTAATAACCCCAAATTGGAGTTTAAAAAAGCCCTGAAAGGGCGTAATCTGGAAGCGACGGGTAACGCCCGTCGTACCAAAGCGGCAGATGAAGATCGCCTGACCATGATTCGTAGGATTTAAGGATTCCCATGAACAAAATACATCCTTTAATCTTATAATCCTACGAATCATGGCTCAGAAAAAAATTTTTCCCGCTTCGCGGTTAGGCATGTAAGACGTTCTTAGACGTTGTAATAACCCCAAATTGGAGTTTAAAAAAAGCCCTGAAAGGGCGCAATCTGGAAGCGACGGGTAACGCCCGTCGTACCAAAGCGGCAGATGAAGATCGCCTGACTATGATTCATAGGATTTAAGGATGTATGTTCTTCATGGCAATCCTTAAATCCTACGAATCATGGTTCAGACAAAAAATTTTTCCCGCTTCGCGGATAACCCTTGCCCTGCAGATCCATAACCAATAAACCATTTAATAAAATGAGCACTATCCCCGAAAATTACATCGAAAAAATGACCCCGGCCGATTTTGAAATCACTGTCCGCGATTATTGCGTCGCTGGGTAAACAATTGCAGGATTTTACGGTGGCGCATGACGTGCGCCTGGTTGGCAGCGATGGTGTTTACCAAATTGATGTTTTGGCAAGTTATACCGCACTGGGTGTTAAAATGATGGTATTGATAGAATGCAAACATTATTCATCGCCCGTACCCCGCGAAAAAATTCAAATACTGTACGACAAAATGAGGTCGACGGGTGCACAAAAAGGGATATTGTTTTCGACAGCCGGTTTTCAGGATGGCGCCATTGAATATGCCCTGCGTCATAAAATAGCTTTAATAAGAATGTTAAGCGACCGGTTCGAAAACGTAACCAATAAAATTAAAAAAGACAACTCAACCCGCTTATTGCCGATACAAGGGGCAAAAATGATGGGCGAATTTTTGTCGCCGGGACAAACCGGTTATATTAAACCCGGAAAGATTGGGGCATTGATTAGTTACTTATCGGCGTAGTATTAATGTCTTTTTTATATATTCGTTGTGTAGCAAAAAAAAAAATTCTACTCATGAAAAAACTAATCTATCTATTGCTTTTGCTGGCTGTTGCCGAAGTAAAAGCGCAGGAAAGCGTAACCTTTAAAATGAAATACGCGCCCGGTCGCAATTATAACGGCACGATGCAAATGAATATGGATTGCAAGGCCGCCCTAAGCGGAGACTCCCAGGTAATTGAAAAACTATCACAACAGGGCATTACCCAGCCAATTTCTTTTAGTATGGACATGAAGATGGCCGGCGTTACCCAAACAGGCCCGGCGGACGTAAACAACACGTTTCCGCTAACGATGAATTATAAAATAGACCAGATAGGTGCAAATTTAAACGGCAACGCTATACCCATGCCTGCCAATACTGCCGGTGATATAAAAGTATATGGTCATGTGGGTCCGGATGGAAAATTAAAAGCAGATTCGGCCAATACAGGTAAACTAAAAGACACTTCGGAACAAAAGATATCCAAAATAATGAACGCGTTTCAAAATTTGGTTAAATTTCCGGATAAACCAATGCACGTTGGCGAGACTTTTACCCAGGATATGCCACTGAATTTGCCAATGGCCGGCAATAATATGGCTGCAAATTCAAAAGCTGTTTACAAACTGGTAAGCATAGCCGATGGAAACGCCTATTTTGATGTGACCCAAAGTATGGATATGTCGATACCGGTAAAAGGATCAATGATAAAATTGGAAGGTAACGGTGCAGGCAAAATGGTTTACGACTTAAAAAACAGTTTCCCGACGGACTTCACCACAAAAATGGACTTAAAAATTAATGGGAAAATAGACACCCTTCAAATTGACGCAACTGCGATGTTGAATATGGAATACAAGACGATTATTAATTAAAAAATATATTACTATGCACGAAGGAGCCTGGCCAAATGTGCCGGGCTTCTTTGCGTTATAAGGGTAGTTACCGGATGCCATGTTCGGTAGGGGCAAATAGCATTCGCCCTGCGCTATATGTTCAAAACAAACTTTCAAATGGTATATTCGGCAGGGATAATCTCAATAGGGCGAATAGCATTCGTTGCCAAATAAAAATCGCCAACAAAACAAAACCCCGCTTCCCGTGTTGTTAATACAAGTTCAAATACAATTAAAGCCGAAGCCGAATCCCGTTTGCTCATAATGGAAACCCCTGTGTTATAAGCCAGCCCGAATTTTACCAGCGTTTAAATTTTATTGAACTGTTATTAAAACAATAACGAAAATATTTGTTGTTATACCCGGAATCAATAAAATACTGATGGAAGAAGAAATAGTACTACAACCCGCATGGAAACGCTGGCTCGAAGGCATTGGCGACCAGGTGGAGTTTTTTTTAAAATTTTTAAGAAACATTTTTACCGGCGGTTTTGAATGGTCGGAGTTTGTGCGTCAATGTTACGAAATTGGGTACCGCTCCATGATGCTGGTTGGCATCACTTCGTTTATTATGGGTGTAGTGCTTATTTTACAATTGCGCCCAACCATGGTGGCTTTTGGCGCGGCCAGTATGCTGCCAAAAACCCTGGCTGTTTCATTCGTCCGCGAAATAGGGCCGGTTATCATCGCTATTATTTGTGCCGGTAAAGTCGCCTCGAGCATTGGCGCCGAACTGGGAAGTATGAAGGTAACCGAGCAATTAGATGCAATGGAAGTTTCAGGAGCAAACCCGCTGCAGTACCTGGTGGTTACCCGTATACTCGCTACCACCATCATGATTCCCATATTATCTGTATTGGGTGATGGAATTGGCCTTTTTGGCGGCTACCTGGCGCTGAACCTGCGCGATAACATGAGTTTTGCTCTTTATTCAACTAAAATAGTTGCCTCGCTTGATTTTTCTGACTTTTTACCGGCCATTGTTAAAACCATCTTTTTTGGTTTCGCAATTGGTTTTGTGGGCTGTTATAAAGGTTTCCATTCCAACAAGGGAACAGAAAGTGTGGGCATTGCTGCAAATTCGGCGGTAGTAACGGCCTCGCTTTGGATATTTGTTATTGATGCCATCGCGGTTCAAATCACCAGTTTATTATTTTACGAATAGGATGGAGATGGAACAAGTAAAAGAAAAAAGCAAACAAAAGCCGGAAGCCAAAAAACCGGACGAAGTGGTGATCAGCATAAAGGGATTAAAAAAGTCGTTCGGTAAAAAGCACGTGCTTAACAACATCAACCTTGAACTGAAGCGGGGCGAGAACCTGGTGATACTGGGCCGGTCGGGAACCGGAAAATCAGTTACCATACAATGTATTGTGGGGATGTTAAAACCCGACGAAGGTTCAGTAAAAGTATTTGGCGAAGAGGTTGCCGATATGACGGATAAGGAATTAAAAGAGCTGCGTGTAAAAATAGGCTTCCTGTTTCAAAGCGGGGCATTGTACGATTCGATGACAGTTCGCGAAAACCTGGAATTTCCGTTAACCCGGATATTAAAATTAACCGACCAGGCCGATATCGACAAGCGCGTTGAAACGGCGCTGGAAAGCGTAGGGCTGTTGGAATCCATTGATAAGCTGCCATCTGACCTTTCGGGAGGAATGCGGAAGCGGGCGGGACTGGCGCGCACCATTGTTGTTAATCCCGAAATCATATTGTATGATGAGCCGACGACCGGCCTCGACCCGATAACCTCGCGCGAGATAAGCGAGCTTATTTTATCTATACAAAAGCAAAATAAAACTTCATCCATCATTATTACGCACGATATGCAATGCGCCAGGATAACATCAGATCGTATGATGATAATGGATGAAGGCGAATATATTGCTGAAGGAACCTTTGACAACCTTCACAAATCAAAAGACAAAATTGTAGAATTATTTTTTAACGACATATTATGAAAACAACACCGGCACAAAAAATAAAAATAGGCGCCTTTACCTTTATCGGCTTGCTGGCATTGGTATTGGCCATCTTTTTCATCGGCAACCGCAAAAATTTGTTCAGCTCAACTTTCAATATTTACGGGGTATTTAAAAATGTTAACGGTTTGCAGGTGGGCAACAACGTACGCTTCGCCGGCATTAACGTTGGCGTTGTTGACGCCATAACCATTATATCCGACAGTTCGGCCCGGGTTGATGTTACGCTCAATAATACCGTAAAAAAGTTTGTAAAAAAAGATTCCAAATTAAGCATCGGCAGCGATGGTTTAATGGGCGATAAACTGGTAGTATTAGCGCCTGGCGGAATTACCAGCAACGAGGAAGTGCGCGAAGGCCAGCAATTGACAGCAATTAACCCGGTGGATGTTGATAAGATAATTGCCAAAATTACCGGCGTGGCCAACAATGCTGAATCATTAACAGCCGGTTTGTCGCAAATTGTGGCCAAAATAAATAGCGGTCAGGGTAGTATAGGCAGGTTATTGAATAGCGATAAACTTTCAAAGGATCTGGAAGGTACTGTTAGACAGGCCCAAACGACCATGGCCAACGTGCACACCACCAGCACCACTTTAAATACCGACCTGAAAGCGGCTCAAAGCAATTTTTTGCTAAAAGGGTTTTTCAAAAAGAAGAAGAAAAAAGAGCAACAGGATTCAATAAAGAAAGCACAGGATGCTGCGGCCGCCGCAGGTGGTACGCCGCCTAAACAGTAGAGGGTTTTATTTAGGATTTGGGAAGTTCGATTTAAACTTTCTATTTTACCGCAGAGGCCACAGAGAAAGCATAGAGCACGCGGAGTTTTTAATAGTAATTCGCTTACTTATTAAATATTCACAAGTTGTTTTCTCTTTTCTTTGTGTGCTTTGCGACTCCTTTGCGCTCTTTCTGGTTAATACTCACAAGTACCAGAAGGGTCTTCAAAATCTGAAACAAAAATTAAATTCCCAACGATTCACACGCTTTTTCGGCCGCCAGTTTCTCGGCGTTCTTTTTGCTGAATTCTTTGCCGAGGCCCATCATCTCGCCGTCAATAACGGCGTGTACTGTAAAAAGTTTGGTGTTTTCGCCATCAGAATTGCCCACTAAATCAAAAGTAATATCTTTTCCATGGCGCTGGCACCATTCAATGAGCTTACTTTTAAAATTGGTTTCGGTTTGCTCGAGCGTGTGGATATCCACATGCGATTTGATGATGTAATTTACCAGGAAACTTCGGGTAAAATCGTAGCCTTTATCCAGGTATACAGCGCCTATCAGTGCTTCGAAGGCATCGCCAAGCAGCGACCCTTGCCTTGACGAGTTGAGCATACGACTATCGTACTCAATTAGTTTATCAAAACCAAGCTTGCGGGCCAGCTGGTTTAGGTTTACGCGGCTTACAATTTTCGAGCGCAATTCAGTCAAAAACCCTTCGTCTTCGTAAGGGTATAACTTAAAAAGCACTTCGGCTACTACACTTCCTAATACGGCATCGCCCAAAAACTCAAGGCGCTCGTTACTGTTTTTTACACCTTTTTTAACATTGGTGGCCACAGACTTATGGCGAAAAGCCATACGGTATAACGACAAATTGCCCGGCACAAAACCGAGCAAATTTTTTAAAACCTTTACGTATTTTCTATTAGGAGATATGTATAGCTTGTAAAAACGACTTATAGGCATCCAATTTTATTATTCTTCGTACTTTTTAAATATTACTGAAGCATTGTGCCCTCCAAAGCCAAAGCCATTGCTTTGTGCAACGCGCACCACTCGTTGCTGAGCCTTATTAAACGTAAAGTTTATTTTAGGATCAAAAGCCGGATCGTCAGTAAAGTGATTTATTGTAGGTGGGATAATGTTGTTTTTTATCGCCAATATAGCTGCAATTGCCTCAACTGCACCGGCAGCACCTAATAAGTGACCGGTCATTGATTTGGTTGAGCTGATATTTATATCATAAACCCTTTGTCCATAAACATCCATTATGGCTTTAACTTCCTGCGGATCGCCAATTGGTGTTGATGTTCCGTGAACGTTTACATAATCAATTTCTTCGGGGGTGATGCCTGCATCCTGCAATGCTGCACGCATTACCAGGGCTGCGCCTAATCCGTCCGGATGTGGTGCGGTCATGTGGTAAGCATCGGCACTCATTCCGCCGCCAATCATTTCGGCATAAATTTTAGCGCCGCGGGCTTTTGCATGTTCCAGCTCTTCTAAAATTATAGTACCTGCGCCTTCGCCTGCAACAAATCCATCACGATCAAGGTCGAAAGGCCTCGATGCCGTTGCCGGATCATCGTTACGGGTTGACAGCGCATGCATGGCGTTAAAACCACCAATACCTGCTTCGTTAATAATTGCTTCGGAACCGCCGCTGATAAACATTTTAGCTTTACCCAAACGGATATAGTTAAATGAGTCGATCAAGGAATTGTTTGACGATGCACATGCCGAAACCGTGGAGAAATTTGGACCGCGCAAACCATATTTGATAGAAATATGGCCGGGGGCAATATCGGCGATCATTTTAGGGATAAAAAACGGATTAAAACGGGGGGTTCCATCGCCCTTGGCAAAGTTAACTACCTCGTCTAAAAATGTTTTTAAACCACCAATGCCTGATCCCCAGATAACCCCAATTTGGCTGGTATCCAGTTTCGAAAAGTCTAAACCGGCATCTTTTACCGCTTCTTCCGTCGAAAATAAAGCATACTGAACAAAAGGATCGAGTTTCCTCGCGTCTTTTCTGCCCAAAAAAGCATCGGCATCAAAGCCTTTCACTTCGCATGCAAATTTGGTTTTGAACTTTTCGGTATCAAAACTCTTAATCAAGGCGGCGCCACTCACTCCATTGATCAACGATTCCCAATATTCAGGAACGGTGTTGCCAATCGGAGTAAGTGCCCCAAGCCCGCTTACTACAACTCTTTTAAACTCCATTTAATGATGTTAAGGAGTGTACTTTATTTAACGTTTTTTTCAAGGTAAGCAACCGCTTGACCTACAGTGCCAATTGTTTCGGCCTGGTCATCAGGGATGGCAACGTTAAATTCTTTTTCAAACTCCATGATTAATTCCACGGTGTCTAAAGAATCAGCACCAAGATCATTGGTGAAGCTAGCTTCGGGTGTTACTTCACTTTCGTCAACTCCCAATTTTTCAACGATAATAGCTTTTACTCTTGAAGCGATATCAGACATAGTCTTATAGTTTAATGATTAATAAAAAATTTGTGCAAAGGAAAAATAAATTCTGATAATTATCAAATCTAAAAACTTTTGTATAATCTGCAACAAAATTTTATTGCAAACATTTCGATTTGTATTTTTACCGCCGCAAAAGTAATAAATTTGAGCAGGAAATATCCAAAGTTTAATATCGATCTTGATTTTGTTTTGATCGCAGTTACCACTTCACAAAAAGATTACCGTATTTGCTATCTGATAAACAAGCACTTAGGCTTTAATTTTACAAAAATTTCCGATCTATCCGTCAATATTTATAACGACGAACGCGAAGTTTTGTTCTCCAGATACCATTATAATTGGGAAACCACCGAAACAGATTTTTATTTTATCGCTAATAAAGGGTCCGACGGCTACTTAATTCCCGAATTAATTAAGCACGATTATTTTTTATTAATAAAGAATTATATAGACGACCATGACCTGGAAACACTTGTTTCCGCGTTAAATAAGATACCCGAAATTTTAACCGCAGTAAAGATTGCGCCCAAAAAAGTGAAATCACGTGAAAATCTCTTATTTTAGCGCAAAATTTTTAAGGTGTTTTCAATACACCATTATACAAAGCCAACGCAAGCCTGTATTAATCAGATAAATATGAAACTAAATTATAACCGGACTAAGATTGTTGCCACCATGGGCCCCGCCTCGGCTAAGAAAGAAGTGTTGTTAGCCATGATAAAGGCAGGCGTAAATATTTGCCGCCTTAACTTTTCGCACGGAAAAGTGCAGGACCATAAGGCCGTGATTGATACCATTCGCGAAATTAATGAGGAATACAAAACCAATGTAGGTATACTGGCCGATTTACAGGGCCCTAAAATCCGCATCGGCCTGGTGAAAGATGGCGGAATCCATTTAAAAAACGGCACACGTATTAATATAACTACGCATGAGCTGATTGGCGACGATAACCAGATTTATATTACTTACCCCACTTTCCCGCAAGATGTACAGAAAGATGAAATTATTTTGCTGGACGACGGGAAAATTCAAATGAAGGTTATTGAAACCAACCGCAAGGATACTGTTGTTTGCGAAGTGGTTCACGGTGGTATTTTAACATCGCGCAAAGGGGTTAACCTGCCCAACACCAAAGTATCTATCCCCAGCTTAACCGAGGAAGATTTATACAACCTTAAATATGCATTGGAATGGGATGTGGATTGGATTGGTTTGTCGTTTGTGCGTACCGGTCAGGATATTGATGAGCTGAAAAAAATAATTGCCGAAAGCGGCAAAGCTGCCAAAGTTATTGCTAAGGTTGAAAAACCCGAAGCCATTGAAAATATCGACGAAATTATTGCTGCCACTGATGGCGTAATGGTTGCCCGTGGTGATCTTGGTGTTGAAATGCCATTGGAAGAAGTACCATTGTTACAAAAAATGATTGCCCGCAAATGCCGCGAAGCATCAAAACCGGTAATTGTGGCTACCCAAATGCTGGAATCAATGATTACCACCCCGCGCCCAACACGCGCCGAAGTGAACGATGTAGCCAACTCGGTATTAGATGGCGCTGATGCCGTAATGCTAAGCGGTGAAACATCGGTTGGTGAATTCCCGGTGATTGTTATTGAAACCATGGCCAAAATTGTTCGTAACGTTGAAGAATTGGGCTACCCTTATAATTCTAACAAAGAAGCAGCCGCAGATGCCGCTTCGCCCGAATATTTAGTGAGCGCTGTATGTGGCTCGGCCGTTTATTTAGCCGAACATACCAACGCTGTAGCTATTGTTGCCATGACCCGCACGGGTTATACCGCTTTCCAAATAGCCAGTTACCGCCCAAAAGCGTTTACTTACGTTTTTACCCCTAATAAACACCTGCTAAATGCACTTAGCCTGGTTTGGGGCGTTAAAACTTTTTATTACGACAGCCTGGAAAGTACCGATAAAAGTATTGCCGATGTTATAAATACCCTGAAAGCCGAAGGTTTTGTTGAATCGGGCGATGTGGTAATTAATACCGCATCGGCGCCGATAGCCGAATTGGGTAAAACCAATATGCTGAAAGTTTCGGTGGTGTAAAAGTGATTAGTTGATTGGGTTGGATTGAGTTTTTTTAAATAACAGTTCACCCAAACAAAAAATACAATAGAGATAGGAAGCCTGGCTAAATGCCGGGCTTTTTATTGTGAACTTGTGGCCTGGGCAATGCACCACCAAAACTCATACTCTCGCTGCGGGATTAAAAAAAAGCATGATATACAATAGAACGTTAAAAAATAATCTACATCCATTGAAGGCCCTGTTCTATAATACTATTGGATTTTCAGCAGCCGCGTACTACTTTTCCAAATCTGACACGTATGACAATTCAACCACTTATCTAATTCTTTTTTTAATTTGGCTACTTATTTTAGTTATCGTAAGTGCTTTGCACATTGATTATTTCTTTAAATCCAGAACAGTTGAAATTGATACGTCATCGAAGTTTATAGCTTTTGATCAACATGAGCGAATTTATTTTAACCAGATCAAAGAAATTACCTTAGTAATCCCCCCTGCGTTATACAGGAAGGACCCAGTCAATGTATCACCTTTTGACGACTATCATTACGCAAGGTTCGTAACAAATGACGGAAAAAGTTATTTCTTTACCTGCCTGTTAAGTCAAAATGTAGAAAAGGTGGTTATTCAAATTGGCGTCCCGTTACAAATTAAGAAAAGACTTATTGCGGTCACATTTTTTTAAAGAAAACAGTTTGTTAGTCATGGAGTGATATGAAGTTTGAAGGGGGTAAGCCGCAATCAGGCGCGTATGACGGGTAAGAGCCTTTGCGATTTCGGCTACGGCTTCCTACTCTTGCCGGAGTGGGAATAATCAAAGGCTTGCGCAACAGTCATATTTACGGCTCAACGGCCAACGCAGTTGTGCCACGGCCACGACACGCTTGGACGGGCTAAACCACACTCTCTTTTTAACCTGCATGGTGCTTTGTAAGTACAAGGAATGTTATGACTATAAATAATAAAAAGAGCGGCTGAATAAAAATCCCAATCTGGCGCGAGTATGACGGGCAAAGGCAGGGCGGGCAAAGGCTACTCGTGCCTTAGCCATCAACCCATCTCAAACTATCTACAACACCAATGGATCAACCAAAATAATGTCAATTAAAACCAGGTATGCCACAATAATCGCGGGCGCTGCTGTATAAATAATCTTCTGGTTTTTCAACAATGCCCGCTTCTACCGGGTTGTAGTGGGTATAATCCAGCTTTTGATGCAATATTTTAGGGTTAAAAAGCTCAATAGGATGATTGTCCTGTTGCCATAGCTGAAACTTTTCATTTTGGCTGTTCTTTTTTCCGGCTCTTTCCATCATCCACAGCATCCATTCGCGCCGGCTTTCGCCGGGATGTTTTTCAATCGCTTCCCTTAACGCAATTGAAGTATGTTTTTTCATATCGCGCATAATGTTCTCCAGTTTGTCGGCATGTGTGCCGATAATTAGATGTACATGACTGGGCATTATACACCAACCATATATTTCCAATCCTTTAAATTGTTGGCAATGTTTCCATGAAGCCAGCAGGATATCCTTATATTCGTTTCGGATAAAAAGATCTATCCAGTTGATTACGGCAAAGCTTACAAAATACAGCTGATCCTGATCGTTAAATTTGTATTTGGTGCTCATGGCCGAGTAAAAATAGCGGAACGGCATTAATAAAACAAACCGCTTTATATTTTGTGCGGACCGTCAACCTGTCAACTTACTAAGGCACGAGTAGCCTTTGTGCGCCTGGCTTTTGCCCGTCATACTCGCGCCAGAGGAGCGTTTAAAGAATAATTAATGAGAAGAAAATCCTTTTTAGTTTGTACTTGCACCATGGGGAGAAATAAATCATGTTAAAAAGATTTATCTTAAAGATCGTTAAAAACCCATTTGGTGTCTATTTACTGTGGATACTTTTATTATTGCTTTTTTGCATTATTGGAATACCATTACTAAGTATTGGACATCCGGGCGGAGAGCAAGTGCCTTTTACACTTTTAGGCTATGCGTGCGATGCATTTGATATTGGATTTATACTTATAAGTGCAACATCACCATTTATATACCACAAATGGTACAGGAAATATGCGTATATTCCTTTAATTGTGCCTCTATTAATTATCGGGATAATATTATGGTCGATGATTAGTGTTTATATTTCAAATGGGTACAACTATGCTTGGTAGCCAGGGGCGACATATTGAAAAAACATAAAAACGAAACACAGTCTGGCGCGAGTATGACGGGGAAAGGCCGGGCGCGCAAAGGCTACTGGTGCCTTAGCCACTAACCGCGATTGAAAAAAGGCGCGAGTAGCCTTTGCGCGCACTGGGCAGCGCTTCAGACTCGCGCCAGAGAAGGAATATAATAGGACAAATTTGCTCAATCGCATTTTAAACTCTAATTGATAATTTTTTTACAAGAAAACCATGATAAATCGGCTTAAAAACTTTGTTTTCAAAATGCTTGGCATAGCATTGTGTTTTCTCTCTGTGAATTGTTCTGGCCAAATATATATTGGATATTCACAGCGAGCCTTAAACTTTGTCAATTATGGGCGCACAAATAACCCAACCGACGACAGTCTGTATACCGGATATCAAAAAGAAATAGGAGTTTACATTTGGCCATATCAGAAAATTATCTTTAATATCTCTATTAATAAGCCCGGTCATAAAGTTGTTATAACCGATAGTGAAAGAAATTTATTATATACGCAAACTGCAAATAGTGGCAATTATTATTACACAACATCTATGTTTAAAAAGGCAATTGCAATATACGATCAAGTAAATGGCAATTGCTATTCTCATGCTTTCGTGGGTTACTGGGATTTTTTGAATGCAAGGGTTGTGTTTGGAACACCAACAGTCAGTGATGTTAACATAAAAATAACTGTGCAGTTACTCCCGATGGATCTGGATACTCTAAACAAGCACTTTGTGAGATTTCTGAAACTTGGGCCGGCGTTAATAGATGAAACACGCTTTTTTTCGATAAGCTTGTCAAAATTGCCTGCAATAAACATTAGAAACGAGCATGATTTTGAAATGCCAGACGAAGAAGATAATACGTTAACAGATACACTGACATATCGAAAGTTTCGGAATTACCTTGATGAAAATAAACAATTCTTTCAAAGCGACACTACTGGTTTGAATTACAACAGCAAAAAAGGAAATTACAAAATTATTATTGATTTTAAAAACACCTATTACCTTAAATGGGATAAATCAAATGCATTTTTTAGTGCATTAATTTCGTACCTAAAACAATCAGACGCCGATAAAAAAGCTATAAAAGTTTTAGTTAACAATACTTTGAATTAAGCAAAGTCTGCGAACTTTACCTTTCGAACGCATAAAGTAATTGAACAAATGACGTTCTTGTTTTGACGCAACTTCGGTGAAAAAAACCCTTCTTTACGCGAGCCCTCCTCTCCTCTCGCGCGAGGTAGTATGATTAAAACCAAATAAAATTAAAATGAATTTAAATAAAGATGTACAAATAACCAATAAATCAAGCAACTCTTTCATTGCACAATTAAAAGCGACTGATGAAAATGAAATAGTTTCAATAGAAATTACTAACGACAGTAAACTACAGAAAATTGAAACTTATGGAGATAATTTTTATGAATGTTTATTAAAAATAAGAGCTGAATTAGAAAAGAGAGGGTTATTCATTTTGTGTTTAGGCTCATCAATAAATGTCTGGCCGTCCGGGATGTCAAGTCAAATGAGCAAAGGGCTCAAAGCGTATAAACGAAAGCTATGCCAATAAACAGTTTTAACTGACATGGTTAATATATTTGACCCGGCAGCTGAAGACGAAGTGGTTACAATTGCGGAACAAAGGCTATTCTCGGAAAACTGGGTGAAAAGTTTAATTAAGTGAGGTAGTTTAGGCGGCTCGCGCCAGAGGGAGATCCCACATAGCCTTTTAACAACTACTAATTAAATTCAAGCGACACGTTTGAATGGGCGGGAAGTAGCTGTAAGAATCCAAGACCGCCAGCATTAATACATTATAAACCATAACCTGTACATTGAATGACTGCAACGTCCATAATATCTTTGTTTCAAAGATTATTTCAGCGAAACAAAAATTATAGAATCAGGACATCGGGTGGTGCAGAAGCAATTGCTCAACTTAAAAAAGCCTGCCCGATTTCTTGATGGACAAACAATAAAAGTTGATTTTATTTTAAAACGCAAAAAAATAACAGTCATGAATATTTATAGAAAATGCAGTGTCATCCTTTTAACAACCTTTTCAGTCGCTATCGCATCGGCTAATGCACAAGTAAACAATAACGGTCAGTTCCGTTTGAATCCGCTGGAGATAAAGGCGCTCAAAAACGCGGGCTCCAATGCACCAGGTTCCTCTAACTATTCTGCTGTGCAGGAAATTGTTGTGATGGGCGACCCGTCTAAACCAGGCGTTTACATGATTTTGTTAAAGATTGCCGCCAATACAAAAATTGCTGCACATCTGCACCCTGATCAGCGGGTAGCTACCGTTTTGTCGGGCACCTGGTATTTTGGATACGGAGCTCAATTTGACGAAAGTAAACTAAAAAGACTTCCGGCAGGTAGTATTTATTCAGAAGTTGCGGGCCAAAATCATTTTGCCATGACAAAGGAGCCGGTCATTGTTGAAATAACGGGTTATGGCCCATCCGGAGTCAACTATGTCGATCCTGCTGATGATCCCTCCGGCAAGAAATAGACTAACTCATTCAAAACAACTCCCGCAAGCGGCCCCCTCTGCCGGCAGTCCAATGTCATTAAGTTAAGCCCCGGACCCGGTAGGGGCCTAATATTGGTAGAAAAAATCGCCGAAAAACAACGCTCCGTTAGGTGCGGCACCTCGCTAATGTTGTGTACCTACAGCACGCTAACGCTTCTATTTTCTTATTTCTACCAATATCTGGCACCTAACGGCGCCATCGAAGCCCAACTCATCACTTTGCTTAATGACATTGGGCGCGAGTATGCCGGGCCGCCGCGGGCGTAAAGGCGACGGCCATGACGGCGTATGATCCGTCCATTGGCGGACTGGCCCCGGTTTCTACCAACCGGGGGAACCTCATATTTTAATGAAAAAAGATTGGAGATAAATAAAAACAAACCATCAAACTTATTTCAAAACCGGCTCATTTAAAGCATTAAAAAGGGCTGCCAATTTATGAGTCAATATTTCTATACTGATGGGTTTCGACAGGTATTCGTCCATGCCTGCGTTCATGCAGTTTTCTTTGTCGTCGTTTAGGGCATTGGCGGTCATTGCGGCAATTAGCGGCCTGGCGCCATATAGCTGGCGTATTATTCGGGTGGTTTCCAATCCATCCATTTTTGGCATTTGTATATCCATTAATATCAGGTCGTAGGGTTTTTGGCTCATCATTATCAAAACCTCTTCTCCATCATTAGCAAGCGCCGGATGATAGCCTAATTTATCCAGCACGCGCAAAATTAACCGCTGGTTCATTAAGTTATCTTCGGCCACTAATATATTTAAGGGATGTTGCGTTGCAAATTGGTCGGAAAGAAGCGACTTTTTAATGCCGGCTTTCAGCAGCGCTTCTTTATCCGCAGCTAACGTCAATCCGTCGGGCATTTGAGGCTGACTGCCGGATTTGGTTAAAACGGTGGCGGGGTGCTGCTGCGGCTGGTTACAGGTGATACAAAAGGTGAAAGTACTGCCGGCGCCAGGCTGGCTCTTTACGGCTATATTACCCCCCATCAATGTCACCAAACGCTCACAAATTACTAATCCTAAACCCGAACCTCCGTATTGCCTGGTGATGGACGAATCAACCTGTTTAAACGGCTGAAATAACTGGCCAATTTGCGATGCCGGGATACCAATGCCGGTATCTGTTATTTCAAAGTGCAGCTCAAACCCTGCGCTGGTTGTGTTACCGGCAGTAACCATAATGCGTACCGACCCTTTATGCGTAAACTTTATAGCATTGCCAACCAGGTTGGTTAGTACCTGCCGCAAACGCAAACTATCGGCTATTATGGTTGGGGGCACACCATCTGCTATATGAAAGTCGATATCGATTAAAGTTTCGGCAGCCTTAAAGGCAAACAGCGCCAAAACATCCTGAACGCACTTGCTCAGGTTAAATGCCTGGTAATCCAGCTCCAGTTTGCCCGATTCTATTTTCGAAAAATCGAGTATGTCATTAATTACCATCAACAACGATTCGCCGCTGGTAATAATAGCATCTGTATACTCGCGCTGCTCGCTATCCTGTTCTGTTTCGGCAAGCAATGCGGCCATACCCAGTACACCGTTCATGGGTGTACGTATTTCGTGACTCATGGTGGCCAAAAAGGTGGTTTTTGCCAAACTGGCTTTATGGGCCTCGTCCATAGCCTTTTCGGCTATTAGGCGGGCATTTTGCTCCTGGGTTTTTTGGTCGGTTAATTGCGCATTAACAAAAAGCAATTCCTCGGTCCGTATCTTAACTTGTTTTTTTAGTTCAATTCTTTGTTTCCGGATAAAATTTACGCGGTATAAGTAAAACGAATAATAAAGCCCTATAAATGCCAGGCCGCATAAAATACGGAACCACCAGGTTTGCCAATAAGGCGGGATAATAATGATTTTTATGGTA
>Ga0206947_1039_pt3 | contig 18537 bp, 16 predicted proteins | sample Alteio_BWOrgHeat_3_FD_153239 | JGI IMG/M metagenome (GOLD analysis project Ga0206947, IMG submission 153239) | Enriched cells from forest soil in Barre Woods Harvard Forest LTER site, Petersham, Massachusetts, United States -... | ecosystem: Environmental > Terrestrial > Soil > Temperate forest > O...
TCTGTACGACGCGGCGGGGCACCCATACCTCGACTTTTTGAGCGGTTACGGCGTGTTTAACATGGGACGGAATCATCCGACCATTAAGAAGGCGATTCAAGATACGCTGGATCTGGATTTACCAAACATGGTGCAATTGGATTGCTCCCTTTTGAGCGGGTTACTCGCAGAGGCGTTGTTGAAGAAAGTGCCGTCTCACCTCGAAGCGATCTTTTTCTGCAACTCCGGAACTGAAGCGGTCGAAGGCGCGATCAAGTTTGCCCGGGCGGCGACCGGACGCCGGAAGATCGTCAGTTTGAAGGGGTGCTATCACGGTCTGTCGTACGGGTCACTTTCCGTGACCGGGAGCGCTAATTTCCAGGAAGGTTTCGGACCGTTTTTGGCCGATGTCGCGCGTATTCGCCTCGGCGACTTGGACGGATTGGAGGCGCTTTTGAGGAAAGGGGATGTCGCGGCGTTCCTTTTCGAGCCGGTGCAAGGAAAAGGGGTAAATTTTCCGGGGGACGATTTTTTTCAGAAAGCACAAGCGCTCTGCCGGATGCACGGAACGTTGGTGATTTGCGACGAGGTTCAAAGCGGGTTGGGGCGCACCGGGAAATGGTGGGCATTTCAGCATTGGAATCTCGAACCGGACATCCTCACCGTCGCCAAAAGTCTGAGCGGGGGATTCGTACCCTGCTGGGCAATCGTCACCAGGCGTGCCATTTATCAAAAGGTATTCAGCCGGCTGGACCGTGCCGTCGTTCATTCCAGCACGTTTGGCCGGAATAACCTTGCGATGGCCTGCGGGCTTGCGGCGCTCGACGTCCTGGAAAATGAGAAGCTGATCGAAAACTCTGCGGCGATGGGGCAAAAGCTCTTGGAAAAACTGGAGGCGCTGAGAGCTAAACATTCGCTGATCAAAGAGGTGCGCGGGAAAGGGCTCATGATTGCGATCGAGTTCCACGAACCGCCTCAGTTTGCCCTCAAGCTTGCCTGGCGGATTATGCATCGAATCGATCATGGTCTCTTTGCACAGCTGGTGATTGTTCCGCTTTTGAGCCGGCATCGGGTCCTGACCCAGGTGGCGGGTCATAACATGGATGTGATTAAGATATTGCCGCCGCTGATCATTACGGAGAAAGAGGTCGATTATTTCGTAAACGCATTCGATGAGGCGCTTCAAGGCTGTCGCCGGTTTCCCGGTCCGATTCTGGAATTGGCTCGTAACACGGCACGCCGACGAAGCAAGCGGAAAGCGCAAGCCAACGGATCGGGCCGCGGGGGAGAAGCGGAGGCGAATCGCAGGGTCGCACCTCTTTAGACTGAATTCAGCCGACGCATGATTGCCAGCTCCCACCTATCGCTCCACTCGTACCTGGCGCTTGCCATCATCACGCCGTTTGAGTTGGCGGTCTTCGTGCGAATCCTGCTTCGGCCTCACCGCGACCCTGCTTCCCGAATCGCCTGGATCGTGGTCGTGGGGGTGCTTCCTTTGGTTGGCATCCTGGCCTATTTGCTCCTGGGCGAGGTGAACATCGGCCGTAGTCGTGCGAAGCGATTGAACACCGTCCTCAAACGCATGCCGCAGATCCCGGAGCAAACGACTGAAGAGGCCACGGCCGTCGTTCCGGAGCATCAGCGGCACCTCTTTTTACTCGGTCAATCGATCAGCGGTTTTCCTCCGGTGACAGGCAACACTGCGGACTTGTTGCCGGACTCTAACGCCACGATTGAAGCGATGGTGGCCGACATCGATTGCGCAACGGAGCACGTTCATGTGCTGTTCTATATCTGGCTGCCGGACCGCAATGGCACCAAGGTGGTCGAAGCCTTGAAGCGCGCGGCTGCCCGGGGTGTGACCTGTCGGGTGATGGCCGATGACCTCGGCTCGCGGACGATCATTCGATCCCAGCATTGGCAGGCGATGCGGGCGGCGGGCGTGCGCGTGGCGGTCGGCTTGGCCATAGGGAACCCTTTCCTCCGGCCGTTCGAGGGCCGAATCGACCTCCGGAACCATCGCAAAATCGTGGTGATCGACGATCGCATCACTTACTGCGGGAGCCAAAACTGTGCCGATCCTGAGTTCCTCGTGAAGCCGAAGTTTGCACCCTGGGTGGACGCCATGATGCGCTTCGAGGGTCCCATTGCCCGGCAGAACCAGTTCCTCTTTGCCAGTGATTGGATGACCTACGTGGATGAGAATCTGGACGACCTCCTGAGCAGGGCGTTGCCTTTGCCCATTGCAGGTGGGGTCCCCGCGCAGGTGATCGGCACGGGCCCGACCATGCGCTACTCGGCCATGCCCGAGGTCTTCGAATCCCTGATGTTCGCAGCGCGGCGCGAGATCGTCATCACCACCCCCTACTATGTGCCGGACGAATCGCTGCAGAACGCGCTCTGTACGACCGCCTACCGAGGCGTGGACACCACGATCGTCTTTCCGGCCAAGAACGACTCAAGTTTCGTCGGAGCGGCCAGCCGCAGCTATTACGCGGAGCTGTTAACCGCCGGGGTCAAGATTTATGAGTATGTGGGCGGCCTGTTGCACACGAAATCGCTGACCGTGGATGGCGAGCTCACCTTGATCGGCTCGGCGAATATGGACCGCCGTAGTTTCGAGCTCAATTTCGAGAACAACATCCTGTACTACGACACTGCGCTTACCGAAGCTGTCCGCGAGCGCCAGCGGGAATACATTGCACGGTCGTACCGGGTCACTGCGGAGGCAGTGGCGGCCTGGCCGTTATGGCGCCACTTGTGGAACAATCTGATTGCCACGCTTGGCCCGGTCCTCTGACAGAAGGAAGCGAAGGTCTCAAGGGAATCGGGGATTAAGTTGCAGGGAATGCCACTCGGGGTCCACGCCGTGGGCCGCATCGGCGGGCCTACAAAAGCAAGCAAAGAGAAATTGAACAGAAGGAAGCAAAGGTAACAAAGGGGATCCGGATTGGATTTAAGGTATGGCCATTTTTAGGCATCGGCGAGTTGCAGCCGTGATCGATACCGAACCCGAATTCTACCAAGAAGCAGGCACGGAACCTCCGGTGCCCTAAACCTTCGATTCCTTTGCGGCCTTCTGTTCAAGTTTTCCTGGTATTGGAACCAAAGAGAAATTGAACAGAAGGAAGCAAAGGTAACAAAGGGGATCCGGATTGGATTTAAGGCATCGCCATTTTAGGAATCGGCGAGTTGCAGCCGTGATCGATACCGAACCCGAACTCTACCAGGAACGTAGGCAGAGAAACCTCGGTGCCCTAAACCTTCGTTTCCTTTGCGTCCTTCTGTTCAAATTCTCTTGAATTGGACACCGAGCGCGCGATCTACTCCCGAAGCAGGCTTGGAAACCCTCCAGCGCTTCCTTAGAATCGCAGCCCGCTCTTGACCATGAGCGACGAGTAGAAAGACAACTCTGCGTCAAGAGCGCGTGCGATGTTCCGTGCAATACGAAAGCCGTGCTGCTCGTTCTGGAAGAGAAGATACTCCACGGCAAGGCCCTTGGTTCGGATGGCGTTCACCATCATTTCGGCTTGGTTCGGCGGCACGATCCGGTCTTCTTCTCCTTGCAAGAAGATGACGGGCACTGACAGCTTTTCGGTAAAGTGAATGGGCGACCGCGCTTGGTAGATCTCTTTCTCCTCAGGGTAACTGCCGATAAGCCATTCCAAATAGCGCGATTCGAATTTGTGCGTGTCCCGGGCGAGAGATTCAAGATCACCGACGCCATAGTGGCTGGCGCCGATTTTGAAGAATGTCCCGAAGACCAGCGCACACAGTGTGGTGTACCCGCCGGCACTTCGGCCGGTTATCGCCACGCGAGCCGGATCCGCTTTCTTATTCTCGACGATGAACCTGGCAGCTTCGGTACAGTCCTCCACATCAACGATGCCCCAGCCTCGGCGGAGCCGATTCCGGTAATCGCGGCCATACCCGGTGCTGCCGCCGTAATCAACATCAAGGACGGCATAACCGCGACTCGTCCAATATTGAGTCCGGAGGTCCAAGGTGCTGGTCGCGGCGGCCGTGGGTCCGCCGTGGCTTTCGACGATCAGGGGAGGCAATTCCTCCGGTGGCGCGACAAATGCATGGTTGAGAGGAGCGTAGTACCATGCGTAGATATTTCCTCTCGGACTCGGGAGTTCCATGAATACGGGCGCCGACAGGCAGGTGCGGATCTCTGGTCGGCCGGCGATATCGGTGGATTGTTTCAAGACCTCGATCGTCCTTGGCTCGAACCTGACCTTCACGATCGAGGACGGCTTGTCTGGGGCGCCCCCTTGGAAAATGAGGAAATCGGGAGAAACCCTTAGGTTAGATATCTCGGTGTACGGCAGGTCCAACGGCAGCAGATGTCCGGTGAGTTCCGAGAATATCGCGATCTGGCTGCGGCCGGTTGTTCGATAACTGCAAATGATGCGCCCGTCCGGGAGAAAGCCGTAAGTGGCCATCCCAAACACCCACTGTGGTTGCCCGAACTCGGCCTCTTTAGCCAAGACCACCTCCACACGTTCCTCGCGATGTCGATATAAATTCCACCAACCGGTTCGATCCGACACGAAGTACAAGGCGCCGCCCGGAGACCACTCAGGCTGAAAGATGGATTCATTTGCTGAACCGGCGATCTGGACCGGTTTTTCAATTTCGCCTGTTTCGCGGATCATCCCGACCCAAAGTTCGGTTCCCATCCAAGGTAGATTCGGGTGGTCCCAAGCCAACCACGCGAGGCATTTTCCATCCGGGCTAATTCGAGGGTTGGAGTAGAAATCCTGACCCTGAATCAGCACTTGTTCCCCATGAATCCCGTTGCAGGCAACGGCGACGATGGAATTGATGACAACGCCGTCTGCCCGGTCATGGTCTTCGCGCACGCAAATGACCCGATTTCGTATCGCGTCGAGTGCGGCGTCCGCGTACCGGCATCGGGAAGCTTGACTGATCGGACGGGGTATCCCGCTCTGATCCTGTCGATACAGCTTTTGGTCGGCGAAATTGCTAAAGAAGACGATTCCGTGGTCGATCAGGACAGCTCCGCCGCCGTACTCATGGACCTTGGAGCGTGCGCTGAACGGTGGGGGCGTGACATCGTGAGTTGTTCCGCCCGCCTCGCACTTTACCAGAACAAAGCGTCCCTCTTCGTTTGGCCGGCCCTCAACCCAATAGATATCATCGCCATCGAGTAAAACGTCGACTAACTTGATCGCCGCGGTGGCGACTAACTCTGAGGCGATCGGAGATCTCCACGATCCGAACGGGGCCACTGTCACGCCGCAACAGATCGCATCTGGCAGCACCGATCTCAAATTGTCTCATTTGCGCCGTTAGGTGGTCGATCCCGGCACGTTAAACGAGAGTGGCATTGATTGCCGAAACAAACCTCTCAGATCCGGGCTTTACACCTTTGAAGGTAATGGAGATGGCGGCAACGAGGAAGATGGTGCCTACCAGGACGCTGAAGCCGCTCCCGACGAATGCATAGGTATTTTCGACGGAAAAGAAACCGCCGGTCAGGCTTGACGGCTTGTTCAAGTAGGAGACCAAACCGAGCGCTGAAAATCCAAGTGCCAGGATGATCAGACTCAGGCTGATTGACAGTGTCCGTAGTCGGTTTGGAGTTTTCATTGGTTTAAAAGTCTGCAGCGATTCGTTGAGGTTCCCTTGGCGATTTGTAACTAATTGAACCTTGAGCAGCTCGTATGCCAGGACAAGAATTGCCTCCTAAATGGCTGCGCCACGCTCCCTGAACGCATCCTCTTCCCCTCGCGAGGAGGCAAGGCGAGACGCATTGCTACACGCCTCGAAGGCGGACCCGCTTCCCTCAGTGTCTCCAAAATATCGAAAAATGGGATTCTCAGATCCCATTCTTGAGAATTAATGGCTTGGGTGATAAGTCATTGGCACCGTAACACCTCCGGGGGCGGGATTGGTTATGACGACGTCTACCGCTACGGCTTCGACTTGGAGTGCGCTGCGAAATCCGACTTTCAGAAAGTTATGGATTGCCGGTCTCGTCTCCGGGACATGCGTGGCCGCCCACGACACATCGGCGACCTGGGTGATGAGTACGTTGACCCCGTCTCCGTTTCTGATATCGCTGATGTCAACGGTGGCCTCGCTCCCGTTCCTGGTTTTCACCCTTCCCGCGGGAGCGCTCGCCGATATGGTGGACCGCAAGAGACTGCTGATGCTGATGAATTTTTGGCTAGCAATCTCGGCGGCATCTCTGGCGGTGCTCGGACGCTTTCATCTTCTCAATGCATCCGTAATCCTGATTTCTGTGTTTCTGATGGGAGTCGGTTTTGCATTTGCGGCGCCAGCCTGGGCTTCCATCGTTCCTGAAATTGTCTCCCCGGAAGAGCTTCGGTCTGCCGCAACCCTTGGCGGATTACAACTGAACATTTCAGGAATTGTCGGCCCGGCCTTGGGTGGAGTTGCGCTTTCGTTGATCGGATCAACTTCCGTCTTCGCGCTGAATGCTGTCTGCTTCTTGGCGGTGATCTTTTGTATTCTTCAATGGAAACGAACGGCGCTCCAATCGAGGCGTGGCCTGGAAAGCTTCTTTGATTCATTCTTAAGGGCAATTCGCTATGTCCGTTATGCCCCTGGGTTTCAGGTCGTGCTGGCGCGGAACGCGTTGTTTGCGCTGTTCATCTCTGCGATTCCGGCGCTGATTCCGGTCATCGGGCTGAAATCGTTGCATCTCAACGCTTCGCAGCTAGGCCTGCTATTCACGAGCCAAGGCATCGGTTCGGTAGCCGGAGCAGTTGTCATCATACCGTGGCTGCGGGCGCGCTATTCATCGAACGTCCTGATCGTTTTAGCGAACCTGCTCGTCGCCATGGTCTACGTTCTGATGGCGTTCGTCCGGGAGCCCTGGCTTTTCTTTGCGGTCGCCGCGATGGCCGGGGTCGGTTGGACCTTGTCCGCCTCCGAGCTCTGGGTAGCGGCACAGCGCGCCATGCCGAGCTGGGTGAGAGGGCGAATGAGCGCCACGGTCATGATGGTTTCTCAAGGAGCGATGGCGATTGGGGGCGTAATTTGGGGTTCGGCGGTCACGACCGCAGGTCCTGCCTATAGTCTGCTGGCGGCGGCAGCGTTGCTCTTGGTGAGTTTGGTGCTCGCTGCTCCGCTTTCGATTGACTTCACGGGCAGTCTCGACCTGGATCCCGCCCCGGTCACTAGTTCTTCCTATAAACTCTTTTACACCCCGAAGCCCAATGAGGGTCCGGTGTCGATTTGTGTGGAGTTCAACGTTGATCAACTCCGAGTGTCCGAATTTGTGGAAGTGATGCGTGAAGTTCGCCTCATCCATCTCAGGAACGGGGCTTACCGCTGGCAGTTGCAGAAAGATCTAATTCATCCGGACACCTATCACCTGGAGATGACGGTTCCATCATGGAACGAGCATAAGATGCAACTCGAACGAATGACGAAATTTGACAAAGATCTTCTAGAAAAAGCTTGGAGCTTTCACGTCGGCGAAAATCTGCCAGGAGAACGGATCTATTTGTCGATGAACAAGCATTTGCACCTGCCAAGGTAGCACATGGTCGTCTAGATGGAGTTTCAGACGACTTTTGGCTAAGCTAGGATTTAGCCTAGCTAGCTAAGCCTGGGCTTTGTTCTCCTGGCCCTTCGGGTCGCCGCTTGGAATCAAATCCAGCTAAAGGCACCTCGCCCTGTCACGAGGCTAACTGTAACGAAATTGTCACTTGGAGCACCTGCCGGCTAGCACGATACTGGTGCCGGATTCTCATAACCTCAAAAAACTGCCAAACGCACTAATAATCCATTCCAAACGCTCTTATGCTCATATCGGGATTGAGGCGGCTGATTTGGTGGTTTCAAGGATCTCTGGCGACGCGGAGTATGAATCAGAAAGTACGTTACATTGCGTGTCTGGACGAAGTGACCATCACTCGCGACGGCGATTTTGCCCGAATTGCGTATAGGGAAAGAGACATCGCGGAAACGCTTCTGCACATTGGTCCTGCAATCAGCGAGATGCGCGATCGGGAGATTGTGGAATGGCATAATGAATGTTTGAGGAACGAAGCCAAGCAAATAGACGAAGAGAGGCGCGTGGCTTTCGAAGTGCCCCTGGGTTCAGCACAAATCGAGTATTTTGCTCGATCTGACCAATGGGTGCCGAGAAGTCGTGTTTTACGATGCCTGATTCAGGACGTTGAAGACGGCAGGTTAGTTATAAAGATCGATGAGCAGGAATTGAGATTGAAACAATTTGGAAAGCTGTTGTCCGCCTATGAGGGTTGGGGCATGCGAATTGAGTTTGTGCCCGAGGATGAAGTGCACCGACGCCCAAGGCTCGAGGTGCGGGAACCCAAGGCCCACGAGTGAGCACGGTCACGCGCGACCAACAGCGTGCGATTGAAGTTCCACAGCCCCAACTCCCCGGGAGGCGGAGCGAGGGTGGGTTCCGGATCTTACGCGACGGTCTGAGCCGGCGGTTCTGCTCACTGGAAAGCGAGGCACTGCGTGCCATGGCCAGGCGTCGGACCGGGTTGGTCGACTTTGGTGACCCGCCGATCGAACCAGCCCTCTCGACTCTGGTAAAAAGCCTGGACTTTGAGGCGGATCTTCACCCGCTCGGCCGGTTTCTAATCAGGGCCCACTTGCGCGGATTGCTCGAAACTCGATTGCGATTGACCCAGGCGTGGAGTGGCCAATCGAAGACTCTGGATGCTTCGCTTATTCGCCGACCCATTTTTATCACCGGCATGCCGCGAAGTGGCTCCACCTTCTTGCACGAACTGATGGCGGAAGATCCGGAAAATCGAGTCCCTCGGGTTTGGGAAGTGATGTTTCCGATTCCGGGCCAAAAGAGCAGGAGAGGCGAAGTGGATTCGCGGGTGCGCAAGGCCGAGGCTTCTCTCTGGTGGTTCCGGAGGCTGACGCCGAGGGCCGATTCGGTTTATCCGATGCGTGCATCCACGCCACACGAATGTGTAGCGATTCATAGTTATACGCTATTGTCCGAAGAGTTCACGATCATGTGCCGCATTCCTGCGTATGAGACTTTTCTCCGGGGGACCAATCTTGGTCCAACCTATGCCTGGCAGAAGCGTTTTCTGCAATACTTGCAGTTGTCTCGTCCGACCAAGCAGTGGGTACTAAAATCACCTGATCATGTGAACAGTTTGCCGTACCTTCTGGCCGTATTTCCGGACGCGGTGGTCATCGAGACGCATCGTAATCCGCTTGAGGTGCTGAGATCCGCGATCCAGTTGAATAAGGTATTGGAAGGCATGTTCGCCCGTGCGAGCGATAGCGTACAAACAAGGATCCGAGAGGCTCGGAGTTTGGCGAAACATATGGAGCGTCTCACCTCGTTTCGAGAGGCCCATCCTGAATTGGAGGGGCGGTTCATCGACGTTAAGTACCACGATCTCATTTCCGATCCAATGGCGATTGTCCTCCGGATTTACCAGCGTCTCGATTTGCGGCTGACGAAGAGGGTGGCTGAAAACATGCAGCGACTGGCTTCAAGACGGTCACGGTACAAAGGACGGCGCGAAGGCCCCAACCTGGCGGACCTCGAATCTGATGGAGCACTCGATCGGCATCGATTGGAAGCTTACTGTTCCCGGTTCGAAATTCCCGTTAGTCAGCTGAGATGAAATTCATTCTCTGTTGTGGACGTTTCAGTTTCATCGCGCCGTTCGTCCCGGGAAAAGCATGGGACGGTCGGTCGTTTTACTTGGGCGACCCCGCCGGCACGAGGCGAAATTGTATCGTGGTACGATCTGCGTTTTGGAGGGCCTGCCGCATACGTTTCTGATCTTTGAATCTCTGATCGAGCAGGCGAGCCTCGCACATCGTCGTGAGCGATTCCCCGGAGAATGGCCAGGGGTCGACCTCCCACTGTTTCTCAGGTCCGCTTCGCCGGCGCAAGAACAGGTCAACTTGTTTGTTGCCGGAGACCGGGACAGCAGGGAGTCTGAATTCGGTGACTCGACCACGACAAAGTTCGAGAGAAAAGAAGTCCCAGACAGCGATCAGGTCACGGTGATAAGAGAGGACCTCCGGCGCAACTGCTTTTTCGAAAAGCGGATCTTGCCTTAGTGTATTACGGGTATGTTCCTGGTATTCTTTTTGTTCCCTGAGGAATTGAGAAGCCTCACCCAGATTAAAATCGGTTTGACGTCGATGAAAACGCTCGCAGAGCCCATGGAAATGAAGGGAAACGATCAGTGAGGCGTAGGAACAAACCGGTTTGAGCTGGTAGATGCCGGTACGCCAGATGTCCAGGTGAAGCGATTCGGGGAGTTGTTCAAAGGTGTAGGGCAAACCGGTTTCCAGGTTAAGCGTCGGCTCATTTTCCCAGCGAAGAAATCCGATATCATGTTGTTCAGCGGCGTAACAGATCGGCTCAAATGGTTTGAAGCCGGCGAACGATTCGTTGCTCCAGGCCCGGGCGAGTTGGCCAGAGATCCAGGAGTGCGATGTTTGACTGATGGTGATCGTTCGATCGTGTGGCTGATCCGGTGGGATGATCATCGCTCAACGGTAGGCTGAAAATTCAGGCTGATCCAATATAACTGTGGCTGGGTGACAATCCGGAATCTTAACGGGAGGCAGGTCCGGAGAAGGGTCAGAGCGGTTCACGACCGACACAGGCTGGGAGCCTCTGCTCCCCTGAGTGATCTATGAAATCTGTGGTTAGTTTTTCCCTTGTGTTTCAGCTTTGGGGAATAAAGCATCGTTGGATTGGTTCTGGAGTCGTATGAGATATTGGTGGGGTTTCGTCTTGTTCACTCTCGTTTCGGCGCGTGCGGAAACAACGCTGCGAAGCGGTCCGGAACGCGTCTCGTTGCTCGAAGTTTATACTTCGGAAGGATGTAGCAGTTGTCCTCCGGCCGAATCCTGGCTGACTGGCCTGCAAAGGGATGGCCGGCTATGGAAAGAGATCGTTCCGGTGGCCTTCCACGTGGACTATTGGGACAACCTGGGCTGGAAGGATCGGTTTGCTAAACAGGAATACACTTCCCGGCAACGGGAGTACTCGATGGCTTGGGGAACGTCTTCGGTCTACACACCTGGGTTTGTCCTCGATGGACAAGAGTGGAAAGGGTGGTTCAATGGCACCCCCTTGCCAGCACCGGGCGATCGATTGGCGGGAAGGCTGCTAGTGAAGATTGAAGGTCAAACAGCGACCATCTCGTTCTCCGAAATATCCGGAGTGAAAGAAATGGAAGCGCACGTCGTACCGCTGGCGATGGACGTTAGTTCGGACGTGTCAGCGGGCGAGAATCGAGGCCGCAAGTTAGCGCACAGTTTTGTCGCCTTGGATATCATCTCTCGAAAGCTGAGTGACAAAAACGGAGAGTCAACCGTTGAACTTCCGTTTGAGTACCCGACGGCCAAGGCGGTCGCGGTATGGGTGACTCCAGCGGGGTCGGTGCGACCCGCGCAGGCGGTCGGTGGTTTTCTGAGGTAGGCGAGATCGCTTTGCTCTTACCATTGAAGAGGCAAGGCGGGAGGCCTTGCTTACTACGCATCTTCCCTTCGCCTGATCGGAGGACGCATCCCTACCGCGGTTGGTTCCGCCGAGGATTGAAACCTTGCGGAACCAAATGTTTTCCTTGAAGCTGTGGGCGATCAGAGCCGGCTGGCGATCAATTTTTCCAGCTTTACAATGTCGGCCGAGAACTTGCGAATCCCCTCAGCAGTCTTGTCGACCGCCATCGGATCTTCGTTGAACTCGAAACGAAATGTCTTTTCGTCGAGAGTGATTTTCTCAGCGTCAGAAGTCTTGGCGATTTCCGGGTCAAGTCTCCGGGTGATTGGTTCGACTGATTTGCTAAGTTCATCCAGCAGATTCGGACTGATAGTGAGCAAATCGCATCCGGCCAAGTAAATAATCTGGCCCGTGTTACGGAAACTGGCACCCATCACTTCGGTCCCATAACCGAACTTCTTATAGTAGTTGTAGATCCGTGTGACCGACTGGACGCCCGGGTCATCCGGACCCTTGTAATCTTTTCCGGTGTTGGCTTTATACCAATCGTAGATCCGACCAACAAAAGGCGAGATTAGCCGGACGCCGGCTTCCGCGCAGGCGACTGCCTGAGGGAACGAAAAGAGCAAGGTCAGGTTGCAGTTGATCGCTTCTTTTCGGAGCTGTTCCGCCGCTTTGATCCCTTCCCAAGTGGAGGCGATCTTGATCAAAATGCGCTCTCGCGGGATACCTTGCTGCTCGTACAACGCGATCAATTGACGCCCCTTATTGATTGAACCTTCGATGTTGAAGGAGAGACGGGCATCCGTTTCGGTCGATACGCGACCGGGCACAATCTTCAGGATCTCCGTACCGAACAGCACGAGTAAATGATCGATGATTGCCTCGACCTTCGCGGAGGAGTTCAAGGCTGAATCCTTCAGGTCGGCGATCGCCTTCTCCAATAGATAGCCGTATTCCGGTTTTTGCGTGGCGGCAAAAATCAGGCTCGGATTCGTTGTCGCGTCATAGGGCTGGAACGCCCGCATGCTTTCAAAATCGCCGGTATCGGCCACAACTTTGGTGAACTTTTTGAGCTGATCGAGCTGAGAAACTTTTTCGAGAGTGGCTGTGCTCATATAAACGCAAACCCAACGCCCTTTATCGCGGCAGATCAACTACTTTTTCGAGCTGGGAAGAAGTATTCGGCCCGAAAGCGACCGAAGAACTCCAGAAGGCCTCGATCGCGAGCTCGTAAACCCGCTTTAACGGCTGGTGACTCCGTTGGGCGGCTGCGTTGCAAGACTCGAATTCCGGCGCGACCTGCAGGATCTTACCGGCGTGCCGGCCGATCTTGATTTGAATGGCACCCGCGACTGTCTTCACCTCGACCACCTCCCGTTCCAAGGTCTTCCGACTCATTTCCTGGTAGCGGATCCCAAAGGTCGAGGTCTCTGCGAAGATGATCTCCTCGATTTTTTCAAATGCGGATGGTTGGCAGAGCACCGAAAGCATCGTCGCCGGGCGGCTTTTTTTCATCTGGATTGGCGTAAAGAAGACATCGAGCGCTCCCGCCCGAAAAAGGCGGTCTTGGACTGCGCCAAGAATTTCAGGCGAGAGATCATCAATATTGGTTTGGAGTTCCACAATCCGCTCGGCCGCGTTTCTCTCTTCCAAGTGACCAAGGATTGCTCGCAAGACATTTGGCCGTCCTGGCAAATTCCGGGTGCCGAGTCCGTATCCGATCTTTGCCGGTCGCATTTCTGGTAAAACTCCAACTGCGTGGTGGAATTCCGCGACGATTGCCGCACCGGTCGGGGTGATCAGCTCGAACGGAATGTCCGCCTGGCGAATCGGGATCCCTCGCAAAATCTCCAGAGTGGCAGGTCCAGGCAAAGGGTATTCTCCATGCGAAGAGCGGAAAGTGCCGTGACCGTCGACGAGACTCGAAAAATAGATCCGCTCGACTTGGAGCGCTTCGAAGCCGACGCAGCTGAGAACGACATCGACGATGGAGTCGAGTGCTCCGACCTCATGAAATTGCACTTCCTCGATGGACGTTCCATGGATCTTTGACTCTGCTTTGCCGATTCGATGGAAGATCGATGTGGCATGCTGTTTTACAAAGTCGGAGAGCTCACTCGCTTCCAGTAACGCGCGAATCTCGGAAAAACCTCGGGACGCTTGAGGCTGACGGCCAGGTTGGCCATGTCCTTGATGGTGATGTTCAGTGTCGTGATGCCCATGGTCGTGATGCCCATGGTCATGATGCTCGTGGTCATGATGCTCATGGTCCTGAGCGTCGGCGGCTTGGCTTGTCAGGGCGGTCGGATGTCCCGTCTCCGGGTCCTGCGATGCATCGTGGGTTGCTCCGGAGTGAACGTCGAATTTCACACCGGAGATTCCGGCGCGGGTCTGACGCTCGAAATGCAGGTGGCAATCACCCAGCTCCAATTTGGAGAGTTCCCATTCGAAAGTGGACGGGGTGATCCCCAGATCGGCTAATGCCCCGACGGTCATGTCGCCGCTGATTCCGGAAAAGGTGTCCAGGTAGAGAATACGCATCTCGATTTACCTACGTTGAAAACCCGGCGATGCACAAGGGTGGCGTTTTGATCCTCTTTGGTCGTGCTCGTTATCGTTATCGATTCCGGGATGTCAGCAAAAGCATCCGTTGATGCCTTCGCCACATTCTCCAACAGCGACCCGCTTTAGACCAGCAACGATCAGAACTCGATCACGAGCACGACGACGAGAACGAGAACGATTTCGGGGAGCGAAGCCAGGAACGACAATCGTGGTTTGCCTCCGAGGATTCGGAATTTTAAACCACAGAAGTGGTTGGCAACTGAACCAATTCACGCTTGCGGGTTCCGGCCCGAAATGACCATATTTGCGACTTATGATAGTTACTACGTCGGCTCTATTTAAGCTTACCTACTCGCGCTACGCGATTGGCGCTTACAATATCAACAATCTAGAGCAGACCCTTGGGTTATTTAAGGGGAGCATAGAATCTCAAGCTCCGTTCATTATCCAGCTCTCGAAGGGATCCCGGAAATACGCCGATAAACGGATGCTGGAGGCAATTATCAGAACGGCGAGCCAGATTTATCCGGAAGCCGTGTTTGCCGTCCACCTGGATCACGGGGACGAAGAGACCTGTTATGACTGTATCGACTCCGGTTTTTACAGTTCGGTCATGATTGACGCAAGCCACGAATCATTTGAAGAGAATGTCGCGACTACGAGGCGAGTCGTTGACCGGGCGCACGAAAAGGGCGTCAGTGTGGAAGCGGAACTCGGGCGCTTGGGGGGCGTAGAAGAAGACGTCAAGGTGGACGAGGGGAGCGGCTATTTGACGGATCCGAAAGAGCCGGTCGAGTTTGTCAAGGAATCGGGCTGCGACTCGCTGGCGGCCGCCATCGGAACCAGCCACGGCGCCTACAAATTCTCAGGCAAGCAAAGTCTCCATTTTGAAGTAGTCGAAGCGATCCAGCAGATGACCTTGTCTTCGGTGCGGGAAGCATTGTCCGCAAAAAGCTAACTTAGTGCACCAAGTCACTGACTCGGTGCACTAGGGCTACCAGAGACGGAGCTTTGCCCTCTGCCCGAAATAGCAGTAGCGATCCCGGATTCATAGTTCGAATGCCATGATGCAAGGCAAGCTTGCGGGTTCCAACACGCGGATGAGCGTCCATCCTAGTCCGGCAAGCCCGCGGAACAAGCTGGGCTGGAAGCAATAATTTTGCCCCACGTGCGGACTGAACCGATAGTAGGTCGTTTTGAGCGCCCTGCGAACGGCTTGGTCGATGGTTGTCCCGGCCTTTTCCAAGAGATCTTTCCGATCGAAAGCATGTGATGCGTAGATCAACGCTTCCGCCACGCCTGCGCTCCCGCAACACCAGTGGTCGAGTCCGAGAAGATCAGGAAGAAAGGGCAGATTGGCGTCTATCTCCGCGAGCACCGCGGGATTTCGCCAGGCGCGCCAAACGCCGATTCGCGAGACTAGCATGCCGGTCAATCCGCTACACCAGGCCCGCATCGACGCCGGGTGAGTATCGTTGATAGTCGACACCCAGTTGTGTTCGGCTTCGTCGAAGTAGCGGCGGTCAAATTCCAATCCGTTTTCCGCAAGCAGTTGAGCGCGATTGTCCCGGAAGATATCGTCGGCGACCGCCGCCGCGTACGAAATGCCAGCCGCACCATGAGCAAAGCCGATAGCGGAGTCTCCGTTAGGACGCTTCCAGCCTTCGCCCGGGTGGAAACTTTCGACGAGTTTCTGCAAACAGTCCGCGCCAAGCTTTGCTTTGCGATCGTCTGGACGAAGATGATACAGGCGTCCGACCGCTACAAGCAAACCTGCGACGCCGTACAGCAGATCCGGTTCCAGTTCGATTTGAACCCGTTCTTCCGTCAATTGGCAAAACAGACTTTCTGAAAGGTCATACCAGGATTGATCCTCGAGTATCGATCCCAGGAGGAGGGTCCCATAGATCAGCGATCCGACCCCGTTGCCGATGCCGAGCGGATCAAATCCGACCTGGAACTTTTCCAGTTTCGTCCGGAAATCTTCCAAAAGCCGTTCGACCGTGCTTCGACGGAGAAAGCGATCCGCTGCCGCCAAAAAAATGAGAGTTCCGAGGTCTCCAGAATAAAGGCCCAGTCTCTCGACGAGCGGTGGCTCGACCTCGACGAACGACGGAAGGTTCCAGAGCGTCGAGTTTGCCGCTTGTCCAGCCATCGCGAGCGTCAGGTCAGCGTATTCCTGAACGAGACTTCGCATCTCGCCTCGCTTTAGAGGACTCGTGAGAACTTTCGGCTTTCGCCCCAAGGATTGGCGAATCACTTCGCGATGATGGTGAAGCGTCGTCTCGCTCATGTGATCGATGCGCCGCACGACCGTTTTCAAGGGAGGTTCCCAGAGGAATTTCGGCACGCTATTCTCGGAATCGATACTTAAAGCGTCCGAGTCGGCCGCAAGATAAAATCGCGGAATATCCAATTTCAACAGGGCGTTTGCTTCGAATTCAAACACCTGCTGGAGCTGGTTCGACAAATAGCCGGCTTTCAGTGCCGGCCGGAAGAGCTGCTCAAATACGATCGACCTGCGAATCCCGGATTCGAGGCTTGTTGGGCTCATGGATTGCCTCAACAAGCGCCCGTACAGTTGGGTAGACCGGAAGACCAGTCTGGACTTTGCCTGAGCAAATGTTTGGACAAAGGCAAGGAACGATACCTTGTTCGCCAGGATGAAATGATGAAATTCAGCAAAACCCAATTCGATTTCACGACAGAAATCGCCAGGGTTTTGCACGATTCCATCGCATAGAACTTCGTTTCGCGCTCGATAGGAAGTGCTGGAGTGGAGCGCGGGTCTCATGTCGTCGCTGTTGATCTGATTCCACCCGGCCACGGAAATCGGCGGCAGATCTTCGTTTCGGCACCCGAGACCGCTCAAATCACAGATGGGATGGGAGGAAGAGAATTGCCAGAACGGCAAAAATGCGATGTCGATTACGGACCCTCGCCATTGGTAGGCTGGATGTTCACCCGAAAAAGGCCCGCCGATCTGATCGAACGTTCGTACTTCGGGTTGCAAGAATGCCTCCAAGTCGATCAGCACGGGTTCGGACCCGCAAGCGATGACGTTCTCAAATAGAAGGTCTTTCGCGTTCAGCAGGTGGGCCAGGCAAAGGAGAGCGCCGGACTTCCGATAGTATTGTTTGACCTCCTCGATGGAATCGCAAGGTTTTTGCGAAATCCACTCCGCCCACCCGTAATCCCCACGATCGATGGCACAAGGAAATCGAAACGACACGGGGAAGCCTTCTGCTTTCAACCATTGGTTGATACTGGGAAGCGAAGCCTCAAGAGACATGTCTTTTGGCTTGTACAAGACTTTGATGGAACCGAATTCCGCAAGGATCGCCTGAAAACCGCCGGCGTGGCGGTCTGAGAGCCCCAGCTCGACCGAAGTCAAACGGCAATCCGGCGGAGCCGCGTATGCGGTGAACAAGAGCGTTCGGTCATTTTCCAAGCGTGCAAAAAAGGTCTCAGTCGTTTCGATCCAATTCAGAGCCAGGGTTCCAATCAATCTCGCCAGCGCTGGATACTTCAAAAACAGATCCGCACACTGTGAGCGGCGCTGAAGGTGGACGAAATCGTCGTATGAAAGCCCTCTCGCGCGATAATCGCAGAAAATTGCGAAGGTCGATTCGGCTGCTATTTGGCAGATCTCCGAATGGAGAAAGGTCACGAATCTGGATACGACTTCCGGGGAAACGGGCGCGCGAAGTTCGATCTTCCTTTGAGCGTACGCGGCGATCGGCGCCCAAATGGAGGCGAAGGGCTGCTCGTTATCGACGGGTAGTTCATTGCGTGAAGCGAAGGCCTCTTGCAAAACGGCGAACCATGGTGGTAGGGGCGGTTCGCGGTTCTGGTGAGCGCGTCGCGTTCGTTGCCGCGCTTGAGTCTCGTCCAGGTTTAACGAGGCCAGGCGTTTGGGAAACACCGTATCGCCAGAAGCGGCCAGAACGCTTTGCCAAGCGAAAAAGTCACAGTCAGATCCTTCCAACCGCGGGGCGTCGTTCGCGCGGTTCAGCCTCTCCGGCAGATAATCGGCATTTGAAGGCGAGTATTCCATGCTGTACTGGCAGAATAGCAAAAGCCGCCACTCTGTGGAAGTGGCGGCATTCGCTTGAGGGATGACCTGGACGGATTATGAAAGCACGTTCACGGTCGCCTTGATGAGAGCATTGCAGACGTTGTTGTCGAACAAGCCGCCCGACACTTCTTCAAGCTGGATGTCGCTGAGGGTCTCGGGACTCTGAGGAATCATTTCGTCGCTCATGGTAGGTGGAGAGTTGAGGAGGAGGTTGTGGTTTCGGGGTACGTGGCCGTCTCAGGAAAGGACGTTAACGGTGGCTTTGATCAGCGCGTTGCAGACGTTGTTGTCGAACAGGCCGCCCGACACTTCTTCAAGTTGCTCGTCGCTGATGACTTCGGGATTTTTAGGAGTGATTTCGTTGCTCATGGTAGGTATGGAATAGAGGTGAAGGTTGATGGATTGGAGTTTGGTTGTCCTGTTAGGAAAGGACGTT
>Ga0206947_1142_pt1 | contig 18526 bp, 17 predicted proteins | sample Alteio_BWOrgHeat_3_FD_153239 | JGI IMG/M metagenome (GOLD analysis project Ga0206947, IMG submission 153239) | Enriched cells from forest soil in Barre Woods Harvard Forest LTER site, Petersham, Massachusetts, United States -... | ecosystem: Environmental > Terrestrial > Soil > Temperate forest > O...
TACCGCAGAAAACACGCAACACAAATTTGTACATCAATAAAGCCACTACGACGGGCAATACCCACCATAATGAAATAATTTGTTCATTCATTTTTTTAGATTGAAAATTTTTAGATTGAAAATAATAAAATTAAATCCGGAGCCCTTGAGGTGCGGGCCTTTACGAAAACTACCAGCATTAATCCGTAGTACCTTGGCTGTGTAGTGATAATTAGATTGCAAGAATTTACGGTTGTTACTAAAATTGTGATAAATATTTTATGAAAGCGGCAAAACCCAAAGATATAATAATCAGGATTACACTGCATATAAAAATAATATGCCTGCAAGCGATAAACATTTTTTGCAAGATGGTGGTTATAACTATCAGTTAACCACAGCGCCATGAAAATAGCAAGCAAAAAAACCGGTGTAAAAAAAACGCCACCAAAAGGAGGCGAACAACAGGATCATTCCGAAATTAAGACCGATTTTCCGCTGAGTGAAAAAGATGAGGTAAAAAAAGCAGAAGAAAAGTTAAGAGAAGGAACGGAGGCAAAGAAACGCTTATAACCTTGTTTTTAAATAGTCCTTGTACTCATCCTGTATCATACCCGAGGCTACAAATTTGGTTTCGGATGCACGGTAATTGCTAATGGCAAATTCGATTGCGTCATCTGCATCGTCAAAAGTATTTTCTATGTAAGGCTCGTCAGGGTCGAGGGTTGAAAAAGCGTAAACATCAGTAAAACCTTCATTACCATCGTCGAAGCACTCTACGTAACCCAGGGTATACTCTCCTGTCCTTTGTTTTTGAATCCATAACCATTTTAAAACAACATAATCCTTTACTTTGTCGGCCGAGAGCCATTGCTCAACCAATTTGCCGTTTCTTAGCCGGGCCAACAGTTCGCCTTTATCCAGGTATTTCATTTTTTCCTATGTTTGGTTAGCTTCATTCAGCAATTGCTGAAAACAATCAATATACTGCCCAACGTGCAGTCCATCCACCAGTGCATGGTGTACATGGATGGACACCGGCATTGACCGTTTGCCGTCAGTTTCGGTCATTTTACCAAAGGATATTCTCGGGCAACTGTCCTTAACCGAAAACATGCGCGCATGCGAAAGCGATGTGAAATTTATCCAGGGAAGCGAGGAGTAGCGTATCAAATCTTCTTTTGGCGAGCGTTGCAAATCTGTACGCGCTTTAACGCGTTCAATCTCCGGCATTGCTTTTTCAATAAATTCTTCGAGTGAGGGGTAATAATCAAAATAACAATAGCCAAAAGTGCCGTTGCTGCGGGCAACGGTTGTTCCTCCGTTTATTTGGTCGTAAACGTAGACCTCGTCATTTTCAATTCTCATTTTAAACGGTTCAACAAGCTGTATAGCCGCCAGCGACTTATGAAGGGTATATAAAAAAAAGGAGACGCCCAATTGTTTGGCGTTTTTGTAAGCCAAAGTGCAATCAACGTTTACGTTAACACCATAAAAAGGCTCTTCGAACTTGCTGAAGAAGTTGAAATGGTCCTTCCGGTTCCAGTTTTCGATATCGATTTTTCGCTTCATGGCTAACAAAAATAGGAGATTCTAAATGAAATTATTTACTGTTTTGGTGGCATACTTGGCTCTGAAAATTAAGAGGTAATATTTCTGTTACAAGTTATTAATTTAATTTTGATCCGGAACAATTATTACCTTTCATGATTGTAACATCAAACAACAAACATCAGGGTTTCAAACAAATATTGTATTCCTTGTAAACAATTTATACCCCTGCTGCATGTCTGTAATCCGTATTAACCAATGGCTTAATAAATTTAGAAAATACTTTTTTACTTATCGCGACGGTTACTTTGATTTGCCCTATCTTTCCAATAGTCCCAATTTGATGGTAGAATCGTTCAAGCGGATGCCGTTTACGCGGTATGACGGTTCTGGCAATGTTATTTATACCAAAAATATGTTTACCGATGGGGCAATGTATTTTTGTGAGCTGGAAGAGGGTTTGTGGATCATGCAGACAGAAATGGAGTTTAAGAAGAACGTATCGACCAATGCCTTATATGATCAGGAGCCCTGCGATTATCATTTCCTCTCTTATTTTATTTATAACAGCCCGGTAAAGCGCCAGGGCTTCAACGGCGTTACCATACCTATACAAGGATGGGGCTTTTACAAACCCGGAACGGAGATAAAGGCTTATTTTAATAAAGGAGATACCGGTATTTTTACCGATTTTGTTTTTAGCAAATCGTGGTTCGAAAGGCATATTCCCTTAAATGGCAAGCATGATTTTAAGCCTTTCCTGGAATCGGGTGATACCTATAAAACGTGGGAAGATATGGTTCCTGGATCAGAACGGATGATTAAGGAAATATTAGCTTTGCTGAAAACCAACAAGCCCGAAGAAAGCCTTATTCCCATAAAAATAATCTGTTTGAAAATTATTTCTCAATTTTTTAACAGCATATCCACAACACACCCCCTTAAACCGCACGCCGCCCTGCGTGACAGTGACAGCCGATTGGTTGCCCGCACCGAAAATATTTTGCGCGATAACCTGATCACCTCGTTTCCGGGTATCGACGAATTGGCACAAACACTAAATACCTCGCCTACCAAATTAACCACCGCATTTAAAACGGTACACAACAATTCCATTTACCAGTACTATCAGCAAAAGCAAATGGAGCTTGCCCTGGAGATGTTAAAAACCGGAGGCATGAGCGTTAAAGCAGCAGCTATTACGCTGGGGTACCAAAGTCAGGGCAAGTTTTCGGCAGCATTTAAAAAACACCACCAGATGTTGCCCTCTGAGATAAAACAGATGGCTGTTTAATTTCTTTTTACATTTAGTGTTATCGGGCTACTTATTAGTGTTATTGGGAAACTATCCCGACAGGCCAACGATTAACTTTGAATAATATTAATATTGATTATTATTGATTTTCGATAAAAACTTTACTATTAAGGATAGTAGGGAGTAAGAGTTTAAAATTTTGTAATGTTTTGCGTGTCAATTTTAACGCTTGCCGAAATGGCAGTGTTAAAATATATCTTTAAAATCATTGATAATAAAATTTAAAGACCCCAAACTATGTCTAAACCTTATCACATTTTGTTTAACACGATGCCGCTAAACCAGTTAAAATGCTTTGTAGCATTCCGTTTGTTATAATTTTAACAGGCTTTACACACTTGAATTTATTTGCCGGTGCACCTGGCGAGTTTAAATACCAGCTCGTTTTACTATAGGAATAATTTATTTCGTTTGTTAATATTTATTATACATAGTAAATGGCATCTTACTACAAGATAAATTATTGAAAATAAGCATTGTAAACCTCCTTCGGTATATTGTTTAGCAGCCGGCCACAATATTAATATCCTGATACAATCATACAGCGCTTGTATGGTTTGAACTTTTTTAGCTTGCAAAAACTAACCCCTTATATAAATCCAATTCATGAAAATCACAATTCCACTCGCGTTAGCGGTCTTATGCCTTGTTGCGTCAGTAGCTACTGCAAAAACGCCTGTTAAGTTAACCAAACGTTCAGCAACACGTTACCACGCCGGTTCAAATATCGCTTTGCCCGGACGCAGTGTTGCTCCTCCCGATCCTTTTCCTTCCTATGAACAAGGCGGGCCTAAATTGGTTGGCAGTAATGCAGTTAAAGCGGGCATAGGACAATCTATCTGCGTAAGCGCCGATGGTAAAACTGCGCTGGTAGGCGGCCCAACAGATAACTTTGGCAAGGGCGCTGTTTGGGTTTATGTACTTAGCGGCAACACCTGGGTACAGCAGGGCCTTAAATTTCAACGAACCGGTGTAGTGAATTTTGGCTGGTCGGTAGCGTTAAGCGCCGATGGCAATACCGCAATTATTGGCGCTCCTGATATAAACAATACCGGAACTAACGGATCGCTATGGGTATATAAACGAACCGGCACTACCTGGGCAAAAAATGCCCTGGTGCAAAGCGGCCCGGGTGCAGTAGGTCAATCTGTCGGGGTCAGTGCAGCCGGCGATGAAATTATTACAACTAATCCTAACGTTGAAGTTGATTTTTTTCACTACCAAACTCCTTATTACTGGACTTATGGACATGTAAATATACTCGGAGGCTGGGTACAAACAGTGGTGGGTACTGCGCCGGGTGCCCCTCCGCTTCCTCTTCCTATGTATTCTGCTGCAATCAGCGGCGATGGAAAGACCGTAGTTATTGGCGGGGATGGTCTGACTAACGCTTACGGCGTGCGATACACCGGCGGTCGCTACGGCGGGCCAGTTTCTGCCTCACTGGTTGGAATAGGAGAGCTTGCGTTTTCAGTTACCGGTGCTGCCACATCACAAGTAACAACAATTGCCTTGAGCGCTGATGGCGCTACCGCAATAATAGGAGTTCCGGGCGATAATAATGGGCAGGGTGCGGCATGGATATTTCGCCAAAGACCGCAAAACGGAGGGGTTTGGGAGTATTCGCATGGCGAAAAGTTAACAGGAACAAGTAATATTGGCGCCGCAAGGCAAGGTACGAGCGTTGCGTTGAGCGCAGATGGCAATACGGCAATAGTAGGCGGTGCCGGTGATAATGCGAACCAGGGCGCTTCATGGATATACACCCATACCAAGCAGGATAGCGTGATAATCACCGTTAAAAACTATCTTACTTACGTTGATACCAGTTGGAAACAGCATGGCCCCAAAATTGTAAACACCGGCAACATTGCCGCCGCTATGCAGGGAACGGCTGTGGCGCTAACTTCTGATGGCCAAACCGCCTTTGTTGGCGGAGCTGCTGATGCCCACGGGCAAGGTGCTATTTGGTTCGACGCGATATTAAACTATCCGCCGGCAACACTTGCCCAGGGTATCTCATTTTCAAACGTTACTGATACTTCGGCCACGGCAATGTGGACCAACGGCAACGGCGATGCAAGGGCAGTATTTATAGCATATAACCCTACTGTTTCCCCGGTTCCTGCAGACAGAATAAGTTATACTGCAGATACCGCATTTAAAGCCGGCCAGCAGTTGGGTACAACCGGCTGGTATTGCATTTATAACGGCCCAGGTTCGCAGGTAAACATAGGTGCGCTAACCGCAGGTACCACCTACAAGTTAGCTGTTGTGGAATATAACAGTACCCCCGGTAATGAATTGTATACAACCGCTAAGCTTAACTATGGCAATTTAACCACATTGACGTTGTTTCCAACTATAGCAGCACAACAGCTGAAGTTTAGCAACACTACCGCTAATACTACTACTGTAAGTTGGATAAGCGGTAATGGCACACATCGCGCGGTGTTTATGCGTGCCGGCATTTACAACAGCGCAGCACCGGTTGATAGTAACACTTATGCCGCCGATCCCAAATTTGGTTCGGGTGGTCGTATTGGTGTTTCTGACTGGTATTGTATTTATAACGGCACAGGCTCAACAGTTAATATCAGTGGGTTAAATGCGTATAGCCCATACCGCGTAACAGTAGTGGAATACTACGGGGCGCCGGGAAGCGAGAGATATACCGACACCAAACTTAACCCGGCTAACGTGTATACAAATGGCGCACCATCGCTGAATAGTTTTTACCTGCCGGGCGGCGAGTCAACTGCATCAACATTTTCGTTAAGCAGTGCAAAGGTTGAGGTTAATAATCTTTTATCGCCAAACGGTGATGGTATCAATGATATTTGGGTGGTGAAGAACATAGCCTTTTATCCTGATAATTCGGTTACCGTTTATGACAAGGCCGGTAAGATTGTATTTACCAAAAAAGGGTACACCAATGATTGGGATGGCAGTTATCGTGGCTCGGTATTAAATTCAGGAACTTATTACTACCTGGTTGATTTAGGAAATGGCACCAATATTAAAGGATATATTACAGTGGTGAAAGGGGAATAAGAAGGAGTCCAAAAGTCCGGAATCCCAATAATTATTGGGATAGTAAAGTCCGGAAGTAAAAAATAAAAGTTAATATTTCTACAACTCATGCAGTTTTAAAGCTGTGTGAGTTTTTTATTATCACTCGTAGGGGACGTTGATCCCCGCACCACCAACATCGATGGCAATACCAAATGTTCCTTTTCCAACTGGATATATTTGTGTGATAAATATTCAAAAAGCAGTTCAGCGGCCTTTTGTCCCATCGCAAATGCTGGTTGCTGAACCGTTGTGAGCGACGGGTTTAAAACCGGCGCGGTTATTTGATTAGTAAAGCAAACAATTTTTATATCGTTGGGGATGCTCAACTTAACTTCTTCGGCGGCAAGGTAGGCTGCGGTCGACAAGTGTTCAACGGTGAGTAAAAGGCCGTCGGGTTGTACCTCATTTAAATGATTGCCGATTAACTTTATACTTTCGTCCGAATATTTATTGGGGCAATAAACAAAGTTTGATGGTAGCGGCGTTATCCCTCCGGCTTCTAACGCCCTCCTGAAACCATCTTTCCTTGCCAAAAAAATGGAAACGTGCCCTTGCACGGTTATCAGCGAGATATTTTTACATCCCTGTTTTATTAAATGACAGGTAGCGTTATACGCACTGTTAAAATCGTCGGTAGTTACGCTTGCTGTTGGGATTTGCCTGCAGTCCCTGTCGAAAAACACGATAGGAATGCCTGCTTTTTGTAATTTGCCAATATGGGCAGTATCCAGGGTGCTACTGGCCACTGACATCAGCAATCCATCAACCCGGCCGCTGGTAAATTCATTTAAAATAGCTGCTTCCCTTTCGTAACTATCGTGTGTAAGGTAAATAAGGGCATGATATTTTTTGTTGCCGGCAACGCTTTCAATACCGTTAATAGCCTGGCTAAAAAAGCTGTCGGCAATTTCGGGTATTACTATCGCTATGGTATTGCTTTGATGGCTTCGCAGGCCGCTGGCGTAGGCATTGGCCACATAATTTAAACGCTCTGCAGCCTCCCTAACCTTTATTTTGGTTGCTTCGCTGATGTCATAACTATCGCGCAGCGCCTTTGATATGGTAGCTGTTGACAAATTAAGCGCTTTAGCAAGGGCCTTCATATTTATCTTTTGAGTATCATCATCCATTTTATAATATTTAAAACTTCGGCAGGGTGTACAATATCGTAAAGAAATTCAGCATAAAAAGTGCTTTTTACTTAAACGTTTAAGTGAATAAATTCATCAGTTTTGTACTTATTAATAGGTTTTTATCTTCAAATTTGATGTAAACCAAGTAAAAAAACAATTATGAGTAACCTGGCGCAAACCTCCAATCCGCTAACATCGCTGGATGAATGGGAAGATGATCTGTTAACGCGTTATCCTGATGCTGAGGCTATTGCCGCAGGCCGTGATACCGCCGAATACCGCAACTATGAAGCCGAATTGAAAGATTCTGTCCGCGAGTTTTATCGCCTGCAGCACATTAATCAAACTTATGATTTTGTATTGGAAAAAAAGGCTCAATATTTAAAGTTCGAAAAGGCTGAAATGACCGTTTGGGAGGCCTTTGATTTTTTGAACCAATTGGTTGATGACTCCGACCCGGATACCGATCTTGATCAACTACAACACCTGCTGCAAACTTCCGAAGCTATCCGTGCCGATGGCCGCCCCGACTGGATGGTGCTTACCGGCTTGTTTCACGATTTGGGAAAAGTGCTATGTCTGTTTGGCGAACCGCAATGGGCCGTAGTTGGCGACAGCTACCCGGTGGGTTGCGCATTCTCGGACAAGATTGTATTTGCCGAATATTTTAAGGATAACAAAGATCATTACGACCCTCGCTACAATACAAAATACGGTGTTTATGAACCCAATTGCGGGCTTGATAATGTAAACATGACCTGGGGACATGATGAATATATTTACCATATAATGAAGCCCTATTTACCAATTGAAGCACTTTACATGCTGCGGTACCATTCGTTCTATCCGCAGCATCGCGAAAATGCTTATAGTCATTTAATGGCAGCCGATGATCACCGTTTGTTTAAAGCCGTGAATCAGTTTAACCCGTATGACTTATATTCAAAAAGCCCGGTTGTGCCCGATTGGAAGAAGCTAAGACCTTATTATGAGGATTTGGTGGCTAAATATTTGCCTGCTACGCTGAAGTTTTAACTATGACCCTATAAAACTTGCTAAGTTTAACTCGGAGGTGTTTGTTTCCAACGGCCTCGTTGAGGGCTCAACCGTTTAAAAACTTTGTAAGTTTTCGGTGAATGCAAAATTCTATTGTTGGCGATTTGTTTGCCCAAAAGGGGTATTGGACAAGGACGTAAGGGTCTTTCTGTATTTCAGGAATATCCTGAAAAAAACAAAAATCAATCCAAATTCAACCAGCGATGTAAGAACAAGGCTAAAGAAATTTAAGTACTCAAACATTTTAATGGTAGAATCTGCTAATTCTATTCCTAAATATTTTAAGCGGTAGTTTTTATATAAAATATCTCCTCCGTAATAAAAGTAAGCGCTTGTTATAGCGTAAATAACACCTAATATGAAAACTATTAGGGCTATGTTTTGGACTATGTTTTTGCTTTTGTCGGCGAGCACCATTATTAATGTAATTACTGTTATGCCAACAACAATATAATCAGGATAGTTAACATAGCCCCGGTAATACGCCGCTGGGGTAAAAAAGACCGACAATAACGTTATAATCGCCAGGGCTAAGTTTAATATTTTTAGTTTTTTCATAGAGGACTTCAGCAAACTTACAAAGTTTTTCAACCTTCTAAGGTTGTTTCCAGGGGCGAATTGATGATTCATGAAAATACCGTTGGAAATTTAAAGTCCTTCAACTTCTTCATTTATTAATTTACCCGTCAATGCAGGTGCGATACTTAAACATCCATCCAATTAATTAATATTGCTATTTATTTTCAATAATAAGTATAATGGCCTTATAATTGATCGTTAAGATAATAGTAACCGTTTGTAATTTCCCGGCCTTTTAAAATATTACGTATGAAGAAGTTCCTTCACCTCATTTTTCTGCTTTGCATTATTTTGGCTGTTTCGGCGTGGAAATACAAACCAAAGTTGCATAAGGCATCCAGAAAGTTCACGGTTTCGGGCACAATTATGCAAACGGTAAGCTATTGCGGCGGCGCGGCGCCAAGCCGGCAAATACAGGATAGCAGCAACACTCCCCACGCAATTCCGTACGCAAAACTATTTGTAAAATCAGGCAGCTCTAATAAGCAGGATGGAAGGATCATTCAAACCATAAACGCCGATCAGGAGGGAAATTTTAAGATCTCGTTACCTGCCGGGAAGTATTGCATGCTGGAGGAATGGAAGGCGGGGACTTTTAAACTACCATCAAACGATAACAATCACAAGGTAGATTCTGCCTGTTACAGGGATTTGTACAACAGCTGCGATTTTGAGATACTGGTAGCGCACAAAAATATCCACCAATTAAAAATTGTTTTTCACCGCACTTGTTCTTACAATCAGCCCTGCGTATCCTACCGCGGACCTTTGCCACCTAAAAGCGCACCGCTCAGGCAGTAATTTTTATGCCTGTTAATGCATCTTTCAACAATAATTTATTATTACATTTTATAGCACAGTCCAATATTTACTGGTAAATATATCCCCTAAGTAAGTAATAACTACGGCATTGGTGCAAAAATATTCTCAAGATTTATGAAAAAATAATATTTATAATATTATAAATATTATTATGTTTGGGCAAGCAACTTTATATTATATCCAAAGCCAATTAGCCAAAACTTTTAAAGCCGTTATAGCCGTACGTGTCCTCATGCAATTCCTGGAACTGCAATTTTTCAACCTGTAACAAAATTATCAACCATACGCCTCCCACTATTCATTTTTTTAAACATGAAAAGAAAACTACCCCACAACAAAATGCTGTTTTGTGCCAGCAAAATTGCGCTTGCCGCCTTGTTGCTTTTAACTTCAATTCTTGCAACGGCGCAAACCCCTCAAAATGTAAAATGGTCTGATATGTCAAAAAACCATAACGCTACGTTTTACGATGTTAAAAACGATTTCAACAGCAAATGGAAGGGGCAATTAAAGGAAATGGCGAGGGAACAGTTTAAGGCGAGACGCAAACTAACCACGGTACCTAAAAAAAAGGAGACAGAGGCCGGGGGCTATGAGATTTACAAACGATGGGAAAGCTACATGACCCCGAGGGTTTATCCGAGTGGTAATATGACGCTACCCTCCACTACCTATCAAAATTATACTGCCTGGGCAAAAACTAGGTTGGCCACATCAGCGGCCGAGCCGCCTGCGACTTCGGCAGCAGGCAACTGGACTTCACTCGGGCCGGTAGGCGAACCTTCGGGCGGCAATACTGGCGCCGGAAGGGTGAACTTTTTGAGATTTTTGCCGGGAAACACCAATACCATGTTTATCGGTACACCAAACGGCGGGCTGTGGAAATCAACTGATGCCGGAACAACCTGGTCAACAAATACCGATTTTTTACCGATAATAGGCTGCGCCGATTTGGCGATAGATCCTACCAACACCAATACCATGTACCTGGCTACCGGCGACCTTGAGGGTGACCGGACTTCTATCGGCGTTTTAAAATCAACTGATGGCGGCGCCACCTGGAACACTACATCGATGGCATTTACAGTTGCCAACGGTTATACCATCAGTAAACTGTTAATGAACCCGTCGAATCCGCTGAATATGCTTATTTCTACCAATGGGGGCGTATTCAGAACCACCGACGGCTGGGCAACCTGGACACAAACCGAATGTTGCGATGTTTTTAATGATATGGAATTTAAACCGGGCGACCCAAATACAGTGTATGTTGCCGGAAGCACTTTTTGGAAATCGACCAATAACGGGGCCAGCTTTACGCAGGTAACCACCGGACTGCCGGCAACCAATGTACAGCGCATTGCCTTAGGGGTTACGGCCGGTAATTCGGCATACGTTTATGCCTTAATTGGTAAAGCTTCTGATCAGTCCTTCCTGGGTATGTATCGTTCAACCAACAGCGGAGCATCCTTTAGCAAGCGTTCTTCGAGCCCGAATTTGCTGGGCTATGAGGCCAATGGATCAGACGCCACTGCCGGACAGGCATTTTATGACCTGTCTATAGCCGTGTCGCCAACCAATGCCGAATTAGTTACCACCGGTGGTGTAAATCATTGGCAATCGGCCGATGGTGGTACAACCTGGACCAATAAAACAGTTTGGGATGCAGGTAATATACATGCCGACGTACATGAAATAAGTTATTTACCGGGCAGCAGCACCACCATTTTTTCGTGTAATGATGGTGGGATTTTTAAATCGACAGACAACGCTACCACCTGGACCGATATCAGCCATAATTTAACCATTGCACAGGTGGTTGGTTTGGGCCTGTCGGCAAATACGGCAACTACTGTAGTGGATGGTGAACAGGATAACGGCACCAACTTAAAGGCAGGAACAGCCTGGCATAATATTTTTGGTGGCGATGGCGGACAGTGCTTTATAGATTATACCAACAATAACACCATTTATGTACAGTATGTAGAGGGCGACTTTAACCGGTCGGATGATGGCGGCGTTAATTTTACCTCTGCCGCAACGGGCTTACCTGCCGGGTTCGATTTTTACAGCTCATGGCACCAGGACCCGGTTACCTCAACCAAACTTTACGTGGCCGGTACGCCAACGCTATACAAATCGGCTAACAAAGGAGTAAGCTGGACGGCCCTGGGAACGCCCCCTGGTACAGGTACCATTACAGAATTCGTGGTTGCGCCAAGTAATCCGGCTATAATTTATGCAGTTAAGCAGGACGCTATCTCCAAATCAACCAATTCGGGGGTTTCCTTTACCGATATAACAGGTACGTTACCTGCCGATGCTGCCATTTCAAATGTTACGGTTTCTAATACCGATCCTAATAAGGTTTGGATAACCTACTCGGGTTACGTCGCTACCGAAAAGGTGTATAAGTCTGTAAACGGTGGCACAAGCTGGACGAATATGTCAACCGGCTTGCCAAATTTGCCAATGAATACCATTATTCATGTTAACGGCAGCGCAAATGACGCCTTATACCTGGGGGCCGATGTTGGCATCTATTATTTTGATAGTACCCTTTCGTCGTGGAAAGCGTTTATGACCGGCTTGCCAAATACTACCGTTAAACAGCTGGCAATTTACTATCCAACCGGCAAATTAAGGGCAGCTACTTATGGAAGAGGTATTTGGGAAAGCGATTTATACGGATCGCCTTCATTATCAACCAATGCTAACCTCGCTAACCTTAAACTAAGCAGCGGTACTTTAACACCGACCTTTGCATCTGCAACTACCGGTTACACTGCATTTGTTACCAACGCAACAACCTCCATTACAGTAACACCAACAGCAAGTGATGGCAATGCCGTTATAAAAATAAATGGAACGATTGTGGCTTCCGGTTCAGCCACGGCAAGCATACCGCTGGCCGTTGGTAACACCACCCTCAATGTAGTTGTAACCGCAACTGATGGCGTTACAAAGAAAAACTATGCCGTAGTGGTTACCCGCCCGTCAAACAATGCTTACCTGTCAACATTAACTACCAGTATTGGTACATTAAGCCCGGCATTTACGCAAAGTAACGGTAACTATGCCGAAACGGTAAGCAACGCCACAACATCAATTACGGTTACACCTACATTAAATAATCCTCATGCCACTATTACGGTTAACGGTACAGCTTTAGCGTCGGGGGCCACGTCGGCGCCGGTTGCTTTAGTGGTTGGCAATACCACTATTAATATTGTGGTAATAGCCCAGGATGGCGTAACCAAAAAGAATTATGCGGTTGTAGTTACCCGCGTATCCAACAATCCTTATTTGTCGAATCTGACTATCAGTACCGGTACTTTAACTCCGGCTTTTGCGCAGGCAACGGCTTCCTATACAGCTTCGGTAAGTAATGCAACCACTTCGGTTACTGTAACTCCAACGCTTAATAATCCGCATGGCTCCTTAACCGTTAATGGAACAGCGGTAACATCGGGAACGGCATCGGCGGCAATACCGTTAAGCGTTGGTGCAAACACAATTACCACTTACGTAACAGCGCAAGATGGCGCAACACATAAAACTTATACCATAACGGTAACCAGGGCGGTAAGTGGGATGAACAGCCTATATGCATCAGCAGGAAAACAACCAGCCCCGATGGTAATCTCGTTGAATGAAAAGATAGAAGTAAACAATATCTTATCGCCTAACGGGGATGGTATTAATGATATTTGGGTGATAAAAAATATCGCCTTTTATCCCGGTAACACTGTATCGGTTTATAATAAAGCGGGTCAGGTGGTATTCACCAAAAAAGGTTATACCAATGATTGGGGGGGAACTTCCCGCGGGTCGGTATTAGATGAGGGTACCTATTATTATACTATTGACCTGGGCTACGGAACGCCGGTAAAGGGATTTATTACTGTTTTAAGGAACAGGTAACAAGCGATATTAAAAACACAAGGGTAAAGGCTTACGGAACAGATAATTCCGTAAGCCTTTTTTATTATTCCAATTCGAGCGTAACTACCGATTTTGCCGGTATCACTACCACTAAATTAGCACCATCTTTTTTAGCGCCTGTAAAATTAGCCAGGTGCAATTTATTGGGTTGATCAAAAGTATTTACATCGGTAATATTGGCCGAAGTAAGCACTTTACCACTTACCGTTTTCCATTGAATACCCGTTAGTGCGGTGCTGATGGTAATGTCATTGTGCATATCCAAATTAACCAGGCTGATATGTACCTTGCCCGATGCATCGCGCGAGGCAGAAACGTTGATAGCCGGCAGTTTTTTACCGTCGACCACATAATCGGGCGAGATTAATTGGATAGGCAGGTATTGCGCATCCTGGTGAACTTTGTACATGTCAAAAATATGATAGGTAGGGGTCAGCAGCATTTTTTCCTTATCGGTAAGGATAAGCGATTGCAGCACGTTAATGGTTTGTGCCAATGCAGCGCCGCGAACCCTATCACAATGGTTATTAAAAATATTTAGCGTGGTAGCAGCAATAAGGGCATCGCGCAAGCTATTTTGCTGGTATAAAAAGCCGGGGTTGGTGCCGGGTTCCACGTCGGTCCATACGCCCCATTCGTCAACCACTAAGGCTACCTTTTTTTCAGGATCATACTTATCCATAATGGCCGAGTGTTTAGTAACCATTTCTTCCATTTTGAGGCAGTTTACCATAGTGTTAAAATATTCGCTTTCGCTAAAATTAGTAGCCGAACCTTTTTTGCCCCAGTTACCGGTAGGTATAGTATAATAATGCATAGAAATACCCCACATCATGTAATCGGGTATATTTTTCATAATAACTTCCGTCCAGTTATAATCATCAGAATTTGGTCCGCTGGCAATCTTTTTTAGCCGTGCGCCCGGATAATTTTTAGCAAACGATGCATAGCGTTTAAACTCGTTAGCGTAAAATTCGGGCGTCATATTACCGCCGCATCCCCAGCTCTCGTTGCCTATACCCCAAAAGGTTACTTTATATGGGTCGGGATGCCCGTTATCTTTGCGCATTTGTACTACGGTACTGGTGCTGTTTGAGTTTACGTACTCAATCCATTTACTCATTTCTTCCACAGTGCCGCTGCCCACATTGGCAGCAAAATAAGGCTCGCACCCCAGCAGGTCGCAAAGTTTTAAAAACTCGTGGGTACCAAAGCTGTTATCCTCGGTTACACCACCCCAGTTGGTATTAACCATGCGGGGGCGTTGTGCAGGGGCGCCAATGCCATCGCGCCAATGATATTCATCGGCAAAGCAGCCACCGGGCCAGCGCAGGTTAGGGATTTTTATTTCCTTTAGCGCAGCTACTATATCCAGCCGGATACGATCCTGTTTAGCCACCGGAAGCGACGGGTCAACCCAAAAGCCACCATAGATACCGTGGCCCAAATGCTCGGCAAACTGGCCGTAAATGTGCTTACTGATAGTGAGTTTTGAATCGCTGGCGACAGATAAACTGGCTGTACTTTGCGCGGACGCATTGATGGTTATACCTGCAAACAGGGCAACCAGATAGGTTTTAATGGTCATGGTTTATAAGTGTGTTTTTAACAGTTGTTAAAAGTAGGAATAAGAAAGCAGGATTGCAAGAGTAGTTATTAGAGATTGATAATTAGGGGTTGTATTTTACATAATCGACAAGGCGAGGGGTTTTTATTCGCAATAGGAAAATTATATTGTATTAATAACACTTCATAACAATGATACCATTTAATAACATCTGTTACTAATGTTATTAAATGGTATCAATTGTAGCAGTATATTATAGTAAATGGGGCTGCACTTACTAACACTAATATCATTTCATAACACATGTTATTAAATGTTATCAATTATCAATCGCTTTGGTATTGCCCGTTTGTGGTTATTGTCCGTCCACTATGTAATTCAATTCAGTTACCCCACTGGTAAATTGCCGGGTAGTCAATAGTTTTAGTTTTATTTTGTCTTTGATATCTACAAATAACGGAATGCCGTGGCCCAAAATAATCGGATTAACAAATAGCCAATAACCGTCAATTAAGTTAAGTTGAATAAGTGAATGTGTTGCTGTGGGGCTACCAAACAGCAAGATGTCATTACCTGTCTGTTGTTTTATTTCATTTATGGTGTCCAAAAGGTGGTCGCTGATAATTGTTGTATTAGTCAAATCCTCGCCGTCCATCGTTTTTGATAAAACAATTTTGTGAACATTTTTATACCACTTTGAATGTTCAATGTCGTGCTTGCTCGCGTTCGGCCGGTCTCCTGCGGTAGGCCAGTAATTTTCCATCATCTGATAAGTTACCCGCCCGTATAATGCGGTATCGCCTTCGCTTATACGCTTACCAACGTGATCGAAAATTTCTTCGTCAACTTTAATCCAGTTCATTTCTCCGTTCGGTCCGGCTACAAAACCGTCGAGCGATATGTGCATAAATGAAATTATTTTTCTCATATAGTGCTATTTTTTATGGTTGTATATGGTGTGACATTGTCTGTTTACAATTACTGCTAATTCAGTTATTTTACCCTCTTTAACAATACGGTTACCAAATTTAACATATTGTTGAAATAAAACCATACCCCAGTTATAGAAAGGCACCATTCATTTTCGGCTGATGTCTTTTACTATCAGGTACAACAGTTATAACACTTCATAAATCTAATAACACATGTTATGAAGTGTTATTAACGTTATTAAATGTTGTGAATCTAAAATGTACTAATTTAGGAGTAAAATATATTCCTGATGAAAAAACCTTCGTTACGCTTGCCTGCCATTGTACTTTTTTTATTTATCTGCTCCTGCAAAATGGCCGTAAACCCCGCAGACCTTTATGGTAAATGGAAATACACCAAAGTGGAGCATCCGGATGCCAGTCCGCCTGATAGTTTACGAAAAGAGGAGATTGATTATGAAGCGCCAACTATACAGTTTACCAAAGCCGATAGCGTGGTGATGGTATGGGGCGGCAAAGTATTATCGCACGGCACTTTTACTACTGACGGACAAAACATCAGGATAAAGGAACTACAGCCTGATGGAAAAACCAGGGATTTTAACTTTTGGGTGATAAAATTAGATGAAAAGGAAATTGTATTTGAAACTACAGTGGAGGGGAAGTCGAGGATTACAGCGGTGAGGTGAAAAATGTGTTCATGACATTTCCCGGGAGCATCGTATTCTTACAAAACTATTTATGTATTTTTGTTTTAATAAACTGAAGGTGATGGAAGCAATCAAAATAAATGTAAACAAGCAAATTGACGGATACAATTTTAGTATTGCCCCATCGCTACGACAATTACTAAAAAGCTGGTTTCCAGATGCTCATCCGGCTAATAATATTTTTGTTGCCTATGATACCAAAAGCGACTTTGAACTTTATTACGGCAAGCTTGAAAGTTATATTTATCCTGCATTATTAGGGCTTGACAGCAAAAACGATCTTCATAAAAAAATAGACGAAATTTTGTTTATTGATTCACACACAGGTAATGTGATGCATAAATACAAGCTTACTGCGTGAAAAAAAATTACCATCTTTATTTAGGCAAAGCGGGGCATTTGACGGTAATGTCGGAATTTCTGACAAGAGGCTGGAACGTTGCTATTCCCGAAGTTGATATTGGTGATGATATTTTTGTTGTGCAAGACGATAGCGGCACCTTAAGGCGCGTACAGGTCAAAACGTCAACTTCAATAGCTGGACAAAAAAGTTATAAGGGGCAATTTAACGTGCCAATAAGCCAACTTCGCAATAACTCAAACGTCCCGGTACATTATGTATTTATTGTAAGACACAACAATAGCTGGAATGTGCCTCTAATTATCCGCCAGGATTATTTGCTCGATCTTTGGGAAAACAATAAAATCGGCTCGGTAAACAGAGGGCAATTGAATTTGCATTTTACCTATGCCGTGGAAAAGGTAAAATGTTCAAAGATTGATTTAAGTAAATATATCGCCGATTTTAGCGACTTCCCGATAATTGATGAGTAATATTTCAAGTACCCCCTCGTAGTTAAAACATCGTACCAAGCGAATATTGCGGAACCGCAAGTTGCTATTTAATCTTCAAATTAAACTTACCGTCAGTAACCGTCTTAGCCGAGTCTCCATTAGTTAAGATAAGCTGCCCGCTAAACGTACCCTGTACACTGGTGCTGCTGATAGCCGTAATAGTTAATGAACTTGGTTTGGTGCCCGCATAATCGGTGTTGTAAGTTACCGGAGTTCCAATAGCGCCTTTTAAATATACTATCTGTAAAAAATTACCGCTGCTATCAGGTATATTGGTATAGGTACCCGTTACAATTTTATTATTTGAACTCACAAAAATCGACAGGGCATCTGCATTTGTACCGGTTCCGGTACTTGCGGCAATCGACACGCTGTAGCTGGCTTGCGCGGCGTTACTCATTTGGGTAGCCACACTTGCGCCGAAACTTTCATTCATACCGTCAATCGTGGCGGAAATTGTATTTACAGATTTATTTGTTGCGCTCTTCTGACAGGAGGCAAGGGCCAGTACAATGCAGACTGCTACAAGCAAAGGTTTCATGGTGTTTTTATTTGCTGTAAGATAAGCATATTTCGACAGCGTTATTTTCGAAACTAATGGACCAAAATATGTGCATCATCGCCAGCGGTACTTTTTACTGGTTCAACAATTCTTCGTCTACCAATAATCAATACCAAAAACGCTATTATTGCAGCAGCTGCGATGGTACCCGCCATTGGGATAGAACTATGGCTTTTAAACAAACTAACCACTACCGAAGACAAGGTGCCAATCGCCATTTGAAAAGCCCCCAACAGTGCAGCAGCCGTACCTGCATTTTTTGCGAATGGCGCCAATGATAAAGCAGAGGTATTGGGATACGTTATCCCCACACAGCATAAAAAGGCGAAAATGATAAAAATGGTTGTGCCGATACCATACCATCCGTTTACCGAACCTAATAAAAATATAAGCGAGATAATAACCATCAGCGGCAGCGTTATATTAACAATCTGGTGGCTGCGGA
>Ga0206947_1145_pt1 | contig 18351 bp, 13 predicted proteins | sample Alteio_BWOrgHeat_3_FD_153239 | JGI IMG/M metagenome (GOLD analysis project Ga0206947, IMG submission 153239) | Enriched cells from forest soil in Barre Woods Harvard Forest LTER site, Petersham, Massachusetts, United States -... | ecosystem: Environmental > Terrestrial > Soil > Temperate forest > O...
TACCGGCATATTCGCATCGGGCTTTAACACGGCTTACGGCTTATCCATTGATGCTGCAGGCAATGTGTATGTGGCCGATTCGGGTAATAATCAAATTGATGTTTATAATGCCGCCGGTACATCGCTAAGCACCATAACCACTAACCTGAGTACGCCTTACGGATTGGTAACCGATAATAAGGGCAATATTTATGTGGCCAATAACGGCAATACCAGGGTCTATACTTATACCGTAACCGGTAACTATTCCATAACCCCAACGCTGCCGGCGGGATTTACTTTTAATACCACAACCGGTGCTATTACGGGCGCTACAACAACTACATTCCCCGCCGCTACGTTTACCGTTTCGGCAAGTAATTCAGCAGGTACGGGCAGCACAACGGTTACACTGGCCTGCTACCTGTACAACGATTGGATTGGCGGCATAAGCGGCGATTGGAATACACCGGGCAACTGGAGTGCTAACATCGTACCCGGAAGTACCGATACTGTAAAAATTGGGGTGAACAGTACCTTTACCAACGCCCCTGTTATTTCATCTGCCGGGCCGGCAACCGTTAACGTGGGGACGATAATTTTAGGCAACGCCAATAATAGCGCAGTGGGCATCACGGTAAACGCTGGTTATACTTTAAATGTTAAGGGCGATATTACCAAGCAAAGCGATGCCCAATCGTATCTAAATAATCCAACCTATTTAGCCGGTGTGGGCACCATTAAGGCTGCCAACATAAATATCATTTCCGATTATAACGTCTCCCCAACTTCGTATACCGAGGTGCTTAATTCGTCGGTTGCTAATTTGAATATTACGGGTAATATAACACTCACATCAAATGCTGTTGCTATACCGTTAAGTCCGGCTTCATTGTATAACGCAACATTTAATCTTACCGGTGGTACTGCGAGTGTTGGTGGCGTTTTGCAAACCAATAACACAGCAGCCAGCACATCCACCTTTACAGTTTCGCCAACCACCACTGCCACGTTGCAGTTAGCCAACGTTGCACCGCTTTCAGGGTTGTCGGCCTTGGGAACCAATGTGGTTTACTTTGGCAATCCGGGTGCTACAATTGAATATTCGGGCGCAGCGCAAACCGTTTATACCGATGCGGCTATTACCGGTTTACCGGGAGGCGTATCTTACCAAAATATAAAATTTTCGGGCACCGGCATAAAAACAGCAGGTACCGGCAACCTGACCATAGTCGGCGATTTTACAAATACCCTTGTCAACAACGCATCCAACTATGCTGATTTTACGGGTCCCACCATTAATTTTAGCGGCACGACGCAAAACCTGGCAGGCGGCTCAGGCAACGGCAGCACATTTTATACTGTTAACTTTAGCGGGGCAGGCACCAAAACCATTGCCAGCGGAAATATTCACGTAGCCAGCACCGGAATATTAACCATGGTGGGTAACGACCCCGCAACGGTATTAGCTGCGGGCGGTAATTTGACCTTAAATTCGGATGTTAACGGCACGGCAACCATCCCGGCAATTAATGGCCCGCAAATTACAGGGGATGTAAACGCACAGCGTTTTATTACCGGCGGTGCCGTTTACCGCGGGTACCGTTTAATATCATCGCCCGTTTACCATGGCACGGTTGGTGCAAACAATGTTTACAGCATTAATTATTTGCAGAATAGTTCGTTTTTAACAGGCAGCGCAGGTGGCGGCTTTGATAAAACAGGTAACCCAACCTTGTATTTATTCCGCGAGGATATTACGCCATCAGGGCAAACCTTTACCAGTGGAAACTTTTGGGGTATTAGTGCCATAAACAATACGCCAAATTATGATTATTACCTTAACGGGACAACAACCACCTACAACATCCCAACAGGCAATGGCGTCCTCTTCTTTTTCAGGGGAGATAGAAATGCTCCCGGCGAAAGTTTAGCATCCGAAACGTTAACTACCTATATTCCAACAAATACAACCCTAACAGCAACCGGGACTTTAAACCAGGGGCCGGTTACGGTAGCCAACTGGTATACGCCAACATCAACCAACCTGGCTTACACAGGTAGCGGTACAGGAACAAACTACAAAGTGCGGGGCTTTAATTTGGTGGGTAACCCTTACGCCAGCTCTATCGACTGGGATAAATTAGATAGTGTTTCGGCCTCAACCGACCCTATTTATGGTTTGGGTGTGAGCAGGTTCATTTATGTGCTCGATCCCGTAAGTAAAAACTATAGTGTATACGAGTCGGGAATGGGAGGGGCCGGCACTATTTCTTCGGTGGGGTCAAATGTAATCCCAAGTGGCCAGGGGTTTTATGTAATTGCAACCCGTGCAACAGGGCAATTGGTGTTTAACGAATCGGCAAAAATTAATACCCAGGCCAATGCGGCAACAGGTAATTTATTTTTAGGTGCGCCCCCTAAAGTAGCCGTTAATCAGTACCTTAATTTAAAGCTGTTAAAAGATTCGGTTAATGCCGATGGTATATTTATCATTTTTAAAAGCGATGCCAGCTTGCAATACAAGCAAGGAGAGGATGCCATTTACAAAACCGGCAATGGCGCTGCCAGCCTGGCCAGTTTCTCGGCCGACGATGTTTCGTTAGCCATTAACACGCTCAGTTTACCCAAAAAGCAAGGGATGACCATTGGCCTGAATGTAAATGCCACCATTAGCGGCGCTTACAAATTAAATATGGCTTCGGTAAAAAGCATGCCCGATTTGTTTGATATTTGGTTAAAGGACGATTATAAAAAGGATTCGCTGGATGTAAAACATAACCCAACCTACAGCTTTAACGTTGATAGAAATGACGCGGCAAGCTATGGCCCAAAACGCTTTAGTTTAATCATCAGGCAAAATCCGGCTTTAGGTGTACACTTGTTAAATTTCGCCGCAGCTAAGGTATCCAACAGCGCAGAGGTAACCTGGAAAACCGAGAACGAAGCCAATTACACCAACTTTACCGTTGAAAAGAGTATTGATAAGGGGAAAACTTTTGAAGTTGTAGGCGGCTTCGCTTCAAACGATTTGGGCACCTACAGTCTGGCCGATACCAAACCTGCAAAAGCGGCCAACCAATATCGGTTGAAGCTGGAAGATTTGAACGGCGATATCACCTATTCGAAGGTGGTAACCTTAATGTTCGGTCCGCCGGATAATAGCATTACTAAAAATGATATCAGCATTTATCCAAATCCAGCACGTACTGTTATTAATTTATCCATACCGCAAGCAAACAACAATCCGTTATACAATATACAGATTGTAAATAATACCGGCTCGGTTATCAAAACGGTTACCTCATCGCAACCAACCTGGCAAGGAGATGTAAGCAGCCTGCTTCCTGGTACTTATATTATGCGGGTTACTAATAAAAGCGATAATAGCCTGGTTGGGAGAAGTACCTTTGTGAAGCTGTAATTTAGTCCGGAAAGTCGGAAAATCAGTAAAGTCCGAAAAGCAAAAGGCAGAAAAATAGGAAAGACGGAGACGAATTAAATTGTCGCATGAATATAAAACGAGTTGTCATCTATAGCAGCGAAGAATCTTCTCAATGCTATTAAGTTAAGGTGGTACTAACAAATTCTATCACGCCTCACCTAAACGGCGAAGCCCTCACTCATCCTCTTCAAAGGAGAGGACTTTAACAGCCTTCCGCTCCTTCGGAGAGCAAGTTGATAATCGTATGGTGTTTTTTTAGCCACTCTCATTTGGAGGAGGGAGGCGTACGTTTACTTATATCGAGCTAAGTTAAGTTTAAGCAATAAATTGATTTTTTATGGTCCCCATAGGGACCAAATATTGGTAGAAAACAGAAGAAAAACGAATAGCGTGCCGTTAGGTACGCCACATTCGCGAGATGCTACGCTTAACCTGAACGAAGCAGAAGAAGGTCCGAATATTGCAAAGCCCCTTACCTAAAAGGTAAGAGGACTTTACTTAACCAAACTACTAATAAACGAGTGCTTTTTAAATTGAATTCCATGATGGCTGGCGTACTATTTTCCGTCAACAAAACCGTATAAATAAACAGTTTGCGACTTGGCGTCGCTGGTGTATCTTAATACCAGTTTGCCGCTTTTATCCGTCATGTCGGTAACGGCCTTGCCGGTTTTGTTTTTATAGTCTTCACCGGTGTAGTTGCCGGTTTTTACCATCGCGTTTAATTCGTTAATATAAGCCTCCACCAGGGGAGCAAATTTCAACAGGTTATCTCCTTGCATATCATAATTAAGCACATACATATTTTGGCCCGAGCTCACCTGGATAATAAATGAGTCGGCTGCTAATGCATGCTCTTTAGTTTCGTAATAATTCATTTTGGTAGCAGTATCAGCTTCAACAATTTTGCCAACTTCGTTAACGAAATTGTTTTTGGCGTGTTGCATCAGGGTATGCAGTTCGGTTATTACAGGTACTTCTGTTTGTGCATTAGCAAAAAGCTGAAGGCCCAAAATTGTGACGAGCGTTAGGAATGCTTTTTTCATGATCGTGTTTTTTGATTTGTTTTACCAAAGCTACCTGTAGGGCGAATACGGCACAATACCGGGGAGACGGTATATTTATGTAAGTAGTTGCCAGTTTGCGGTTAGCAGTGTACAGTGTACAGCAGGCAGTTCAAACGCAAAGCGTTTGAACTGCCTGCTTTGATTTATATGGGATCGACTGCAAACTGCACACCGCCAACTGCCTACTGATTAAGAACCGAGGCAACTATAAGGCCCAGCAATCCGCCATCAATTAGTGTAATAGCGATATCACCGTACTGATGCAGTTGCAAGCCGGTTGCCAGTTTAATGGCCACCGTTACCATTGCTACCAGCGTAAATTGCAGCCAAAAGCCCGATATTTGTTTTGCGCGAGTTAAGGGCTGTTTGGGTAAAAAATAACAAAGTGCCAAAATAAACAAGGTGCCAGCAATGGTGCTTGCATACTGAAGGCAGGTATAAAGGTGCAGCCGGTGCCCGTGGTAGCGGATAATATGTTTTAAGCGTGGTATTTGCTGCACAAAAAAGCCGCTTGCATGCGTAAAGCCATCCCAGGCCAGGTGTGAAGCTGCGCCTAACAAAACTGAAATAAAAATAGCACAAAGATATTGCAGCGAGTAATAATCGCGGTACCCCCCGTAAATAGAAAAACGGCGATTTAGGCCAGTAGGCAAATGCGTTATCAGCGGATCTTTTATCCAAAACTCATATATAATTACCAGCATAATACCCAGTGGCACATCAAACCAAAATAAGCCCTGCCAGGTATGGCTGTAATGACTAAGCAGCTTCATGCGGATAAAATATTCAAAATCGGGCGTCATGCTGCCGATAACTAACCCCGTTAATGATAAAAAACGCTTAGCCGGCTTGCTGAACGGTAAAACAATGGCAGGATGTGCAAAAGTTAAAGGCATGGGGCAAATATACGGGGTGGGAGGGAGATTTGAAGGAGAGGAAGGAAAAATACCTCGGTGTTAATGCATTAAAAAAAGGCCTTGAGATCGATTTCAAAACCTTCGATATATCAACAATCGGACACACTACCAATCCGATCCTCCACCTCCATCCGAGGAAAAATCCCCGCCCGAAAAACCACTATCTGACGATGAATCGTCGCTGCTATCCGATCCCCAATTACCCCAGTTACTGGAGTTATTGTCATCCTGGCTGCTGTTGTCATTGTCGGTGTTTGCCGAATTATCAGCCGGAATATTATCTTGCTGCTGCCCCTGGTTATTATTCATACTGTCTGCAATCTCCGATGCGACGTAGCCGGCTGCCGCGCCCAATGCTGCGCCCGCAACAAAACCGCCAACTCCCGAATTGCCTATTCCCCCACCCGGGTTGTACATAGTGCCATCGTTAAACCCGCCCGGTCCATTGTTAAAATTAGTCATTCTGCGGCGGCGGCTTCTCCTGGTAAAATAAATAATTAATACAATCATCATCACCACCGCGCCGAGGCCAATCCAAAAATCAAAAGGTCCGCCGCCATCATTATCAGACTGCGCGGTTGTTGCGGCAGTAGCCGCAGTTGCCGCGTTTTGCGTTGTATCGGTATTTTTAACGTTTGCACCAACAGCCGAATCGACCTGGCTAATTAACTCCTGCAAGCCGCCGTTATAGTCTTTTTGTTTAAAATAAGGTTTTATAGCTGCTAAAATCGACTGGCTTTTCTCATTACTAAAAGTATTGTCCAATCTGCGGGCAATTTCAAAACGCTGCTTGTGCTGCTGAATGGCGGCTACGTAAACAATGCCATCCTCATTTTTACCCACATGCCATTTACGGCCAATAAGCAGGGCAAACTCTTCCATATCGTATTGCGCGGGAACTTTATCCACCAAAACAATAGCCAGCTGAATACCCGATTTTTTTTCGATAGCAAATATTCCCTGGTTTAATACCGCTGCCTGATCAGCGGTAAGCACATGCGCAAAATCATTTACATAAGTGTTTTTTTGCGGTTCGGGTATTTGGGCTATAGTGATTTTTGTTATAAACAGGAATATTAAAAGGAATATCTTTTTCATGGTTGGATGTTATCTGCGGTTTAAAAGTAAAAAAAATATTGAGTATACCATGGATGCAGTTCAAATTGCAGCATGAATATAAAAATAACGATTTGTCATCCTGAGCAATCCTTCGCTTCGCTCAGGATGACAAAAGAAAAAAGATATCCTGAAAATTTTGATCCGTATTAAGTTTTCGTTAACTCATCACATCAACCAAACCATTCCGTACTTTTGGGTTCAATTATTTCCCTATGAAACTAAAATTGGTCCTCGGCTTAGCATTTATTGCGGTATCAAGCCAATCTTTCGCCCAAATTCCGGGTAAAATTACAGTAACCGGACAGGTTTTATTGCCCAACGGATGGAAGCTAAGTCCGGCGGGGCGCGCGTTGCCATTGGGCGATTTGCCGCTAAATATGCAAATCTCCGCATCGGGTAAATTAATGGCGGTTACCAATAATGGGCAAAGCACCCAATCCATCCAACTGATAGACCCAAAAACCGAGCAACAATTAGACGAGAAAATAGTTGGCAAATCCTGGTACGGATTGGTTTTTAGTCATGATGAAAAAACGCTCTATGCATCGGGCGGTAACGACAACTGGATATATGCATTTCATATCAATAATAATAAAATAGGCACAGCCGATACCATCAAATTAGGCCCTAACCCATGGCCGAAAGATAAAATTTGCGCAACCGGCATTGCTGTTAACAAAAGCAATACCCGTTTGTACACCGTTACCAAGGAAGACAGCGCCTTGTACATTGTAGACCCCATAGGCAAAAAGATTTTAAACAGGGTTAAATTGGCTGCCGAGGCGTATAGCTGTATATTATCGCCCGATGAAAAAACTTTGTACATTTCTATATGGGGCGGCGAAGAAGTAAGTTGTTACAATATCATAACCGGAAAAATCAGCTCAATAAAAACGGGCAGTCACCCGAACGAGTTGTTGCTGAACCGCAAAGGCACGCTGCTATTTGTTGCCAATGCGAATGATAACTCGGTATCCATTATCAATACCATTACGCATAAAACTATCGAGGTGATGTCTACATCACTTTACCCTACTAAGTTAACAGGTTCAACCACTAATGGTTTGGCCTTATCACCTGATGAAAAAACGCTTTATATTGCTAATGCGGATAATAATTGCCTTGCAGTTTTTGACGTAAGCAAGCCCGGTAACAGTCAGAGTAAGGGTTTCATACCAGTAGGCTGGTATCCAACCAATATACATACGCTGGGCAACAAAATTTTGGTAGCCAATGGCAAGGGGTTCACTTCAATGGCCAATCCGAACGGACCGAAGCCGATAAAAAAAGCCGATAATAGCGGTTATCAAAAAGGCGCGGTTAACACTAAGGAACAATATATTGGTGGTTTGTTTAAAGGTACACTTTCGTTTATTGACGTACCGAAGGCCGATCAGTTAAAAATTTACACCAAACAGGTTTATACCAACACGCCTTTTAGTAGCAAGGTAACCAGTTTGGCGGCGGGGGAAGAGGGTAACCCGATTCCGCGCAGGCGGGGAGAAAAATCGCCGATAAAGCACGTGTTTTATATCATTAAGGAAAACCGTACGTATGACCAGGTTTTGGGTGATATGCCACAGGGTAATGGCGATACTTCGATATGTATTTTTGGCAATAAAGTAACGCCAAATCACCATGCCATTGCCAATGAATTTGTACTGCTTGATAATTTTTATGTGGATGCCGAAGTAAGCGCCGACGGCCATAACTGGAGCACAGCTGCCTACGCTACCGATTTTATTGAGAAAACCTGGCCCACCAGCTATGGTAGCCGTGGTGGCAATTACGACTCGGAGGGTACCCGTAAAGCGGGTGATCCGCGCGATGGCTATATTTGGGATTATTGCAAAAGGGCGGGTGTTAGCTACCGAACCTATGGCGAATTTGCGGATGATGGGAAACCAAATATTAAATCGCTGGAGGGGCATTATTGCCAAAAAGCGCCGGGTTTTGATTTAGATATAAAAGATGTTTACCGGGAGGAGGTTTGGGCACATGATTTTGATTCGTTACTTGCCATAAACGCCGTGCCGCAACTAAGCACCGTGCGCATTTCAAACGACCATACCAGCGGTCAGCACAAAGGCGCCATCAGCCCTATTGCCGCTGTAGCCGATAACGACCAGGGAATAGGCCGTTTTATCGAGCACCTTTCAAAAAGCCCTATCTGGAACGAATCGGTAGTGTTTATTTTAGAAGATGATGCACAAGGTGGGTCCGATCATATTGACGCCCATCGCTCGCCGGTTTTTGTTGCCGGGGGATATGTAAAACGGAACGCTGTTATTCATAACATGTACTCCACATCGGGTGTGCTCCGTACCATCGAACTAATTTTAGGTTTGCCACCTATGAGCCAGTACGATGCCGCTGCTGTTCCCCTATTTGAATGTTTTAGCAATAAACCCGATTTAACCCCATATATCGCGAAACCTGCACAGGTTGATTTGGAGCAACGCAACGTGGCCGACAACGAAAGTAGCCGCCGCTCGCAAAGTTTTAACCTGGCAAAAGAAGATGCCGTGCCCGATTTTGATTTGAACGAAGTGATATGGAAATATGTAAAGGGCGAAAACGCAGTAATGCCTGCGCCAAAACGCAGCGCTTTTGTAATATTGGAGAAGAAGAAAAAGGATGATGACGATTAAAATGTGTGGAGGAATGTGGAAGCTATGAAGCTTTGTTTGGGAGAATTAACCACGGAGGGCACAGAGGAGGCACAAAGCACACAGAGAATAGGAAAAGAATGAGCTGGGATCATTTACCAGGTCAGCGTGTTATCATTAAACTTCGCGTACTCTGTGCTTTCTCTGTTTCTCTGCGGTAAAACTAAATATGCTAATGTTTAAATTGCTTTTTGTTTATGTTAAGCCAATCCGTTATAGAATCGGAATGTGCCTATTTCAAAACAAATTCCTAATTTAGTTTTTTAAAACCAATACATCCCGACTATCCATGGCTATTTTAGAGAATGATTTTTTACGCGTAACCATCAATGCTAAAGGCGCACAGCTAACCTCCATTTTTGATAAAGCGGGCAACCGCGAACTGCTTTGGCAGGCCGATCCGCAAATTTGGGCCTATCATGCGCCCAATTTATTCCCCGTTGTAGGCGCTTTAATTAACGATGAACTGTTGGTTGATGGCGCAACTTATCACATGGGCAGGCATGGTTTTGCACGGCAGTCGGAATTTGTTTTATTAGAGACTGATGATGTACATGCTGCGTATTCGTTACCCAATTCGGAAAATACGCTAAAGGTGTATCCGTATCATTTTGATTTTCAGATATTGTACACGCTTATTGAAAATGCGTTGCGGATCACCTATAAACTCGTCAATCACGATAAAAAAACAATTTTCTTTTCGGTAGGCGGGCATCCGGCTTTTAATGTTCCTTTTAACATAGGTGAAAGCTATACAGACTATTACCTGGAATTTGAAACCGAAGAAAAGTTAATTACGCATCTTTTGGCCCCCGAAGGTTTTTTTAATGGTGAAACGCGCCCGGTGGCATCGCCCCAAAACAGATTGTATTTAACAAAGGATATGTTTGATAAGGATGCCCTGGTGTTTAAAGATTTAAAATCAAGAGAGGTATGCATCAAGAGCGATAAACACGACCAATCCGTTTCCATTGAATTTCCGCATTTTAACTATTTAGGCATTTGGGCCAAAGGCGGCGGCGATTTTGTATGTATTGAACCCTGGTTAGGATGCGCCGATACCGTTGATAAACACGTTGACATTAGCCAGAAAGAAGACATACAGCATTTAAAACCCGGCCATGTTTTTGAGGCGGCGTTCTATGTGAGTGTGTAGTTTTTTGGGGATTGCAGTGATTGAAGAGTGATTGCGGTGATTTTGATATAACTAACACGTTTTTGAATTTTAACACAAAGAAACAGAGGAATCACAGAGAGCGCAGCGTTTAATTTGACATTTCACTTTTCTGTGTTCTCTGTGCCATCTCCGTTTCTCCGTGTTAAAAACTAACTATACTTTATCAGCCAGAGTTAAATACAACGCCGTTATTTTTTACTAAAAAGGATTCGCGGGGTTATCTCACGCCATCTCTTCCACATTACCCAACTTCCTTAACTCTTCCTTCGCCTTCGAAAACCAAACGCGGTTGGTTTTTCTTTCCATTTGGCTTAGCTGCTTTTCTTCGTTAAGCATATCGTTAAAAACGGTCCAGGCATCTTTATTGCGGTCTGCGCGCATTAAAAATAAGCCATATTCGTATCTCGGACCATAGTACGAGTAGCGGCCTTTCATGGCTTTAAATTCGTTTTCGGCCAATTCGGTTTGTCCCAGGCTTTCCAGCGCCTTGGCATAAGCTATATGTGCCTTTGAGCGGGCAAACTGGGGGAGTTTGTAAACTTGTTTGGCTATCGGGATAACTTCTTCGTACCGTTGCTGTTCAAAATAAGCCACCATCAGCTGCATACGCACATGTTCGTTTTCGGCGAAAGCGCCGGTCAGGCTCGCCTCGTATATTTCTATTGCTTTTTCGGTAAAGCCTGCGGCCAGGTAAGCATCAGCCAATTTTATGCGATTTGCAAAAGTATCGGTAAACCGCACCTCTTCTTCCAGTTTCTTTAGTTTGCCGCCTGGGTTAAATACCGCACCTACATCAATATTGGGTTTACGGAAACTGCGATTTGATAATACTTCGCTAAAAAGATAAACGATGCTGCCTATTGCAGGTAAAAGAATGATCCATAATATCCATCGGTTAATGGTGCCCCGGCGGTAACTATGTACGGCGCAAAATATTTGCAAGCCAACAATAATGTAATAATAGCTGCCGTACGAGAAAAACATTGGGACGAAGGTTAAAAATTAATGATATTATCCAAAAATAGAAAAAAAACGTATTTTCAGAAGCAAAATAAATTATCATAAAAATTACCCCTTAAATTTAACGATGAAAAGATTCCTGATAGCTGCGTGCGTTGCTTTATTTGTTTTAACCAATGATACGATACAGGCACAAAATATAAAGCCCCGGTTTAAAGCGCTGGCTATTGCCGAAGTTGGCGGCGGCCACGTACTATTCACCGCTGCAGCTAAAACATGGCTCAACAAACTTGCCGCCGACAGCAATTTTACCGTTGATTACATTACCGATACCAAACCCATTACCAAAGATTTTTTATCGCAATACCAGTTATTCATCCAGCTAAATTACCCACCCTATCCCTGGGGATCAGAAGCACAGGAGGCCTTTAAAGATTATATGGAGCAGGGCCGGGGAGGCTGGATAGGTTTCCATCACCCTACTTTATTAGGCGTGTTTGACGGCTACCCGATGTGGCAATGGTACTCCGATTTTATGGGCGGCATTATGTTCAAAGATTATTTGCCCGGTGGTACCGCCGCAAAGCTAACGGTTGAAGATGCTGTACATCCGGCTATGAAAGGTTTGCCCGCATCATTTACCACCAAAGACGAATGGTATTTATATGATAAAAGTCCGCGGCCCAATGTGCGCGTGCTGGCGAGTATTGATGAAAGTACCTACGATCCTGCAAAGGAAAAGAAAATGGGCGATCACCCGGTGATATGGACCAACGAACATATAAAAGCCCGCAATATTTATATTGCCATGGGGCATTTCCCTGAATTGTTTAATGATGAGGCGTACACCACACTGGTGAAAAATGCGATATTTTGGGCGGCAGGAAAATAAATTTCAATGAAATATATTCTATGATACTTTGTGGGAGAATTTAACCACAGAGGTCGCAGAGTTGGCGCAAAGAACACAGAGAAAAAAAATGGTGAGTTGATATTGACTTAAATAACCTTGTGTGTAACCAATAAAAACTCCGTGTCCTCCGTGATTTCTCTGTGACCTCTGTGTTAAAATTGAATTTGAACAAGAAATTTTAATAAGTAATTTTATTTTCAATAAATATTGAAAGTTTAAAAACTTTAATTACATTTGTATTGTGCAATTAGAAGAAGCAAAATTACAGTTTATACAGGCCTGGGGAAAGCTGGGATCGGAGTGGGGGATTAACCGCACCATGGCGCAGGTACATGCCCTGTTGCTGATAACGCCCGGCGCTTTAACTACCGAAGAGATTATGGAAACGCTGGCCATATCGCGTGGCAACGCCAACATGACCCTGCGCGATTTAATGGGCTGGGGACTGGTTGAAAAACAACACCGCCTTGGCGAACGGAAGGAATATTTTTTTGCGGATAAAGATACCTGGAACATTGCCCGCCAGGTAGCCAAAGAACGCCGCAAGCGCGAACTGGACCCGGTTATAAAAATATTAGACGAACTATCATCAAAAGTGGAAGGCGATACCAACGACCCGGCTTATGAAACCTTTACCAAAACGGTAAAGGATATTAACAAGCTGGCTAAAAATGTAGATAAAAGCCTGGAGACCATGATAAAAGCCGAGGAAAACTGGTTTTGGGGTTCGATATTGAAAATATTCAAATAATTTTTTTGCAAGCAATTTTCAATTGTTTCTGAAAATTAAATTTAATATAAAACAACCTAAAATAAAAACAATGAAAAATACGCCATTAACCCAAAAACTGTCAGGGCTTTTTATCCCGCCCATTTGCGCCGTTGCCATAGTTGGCATTACAAAATTCGGGCTCGCCGAATTCGCAGCCGAAGGGTCTTCCCCGGTTTTTATCTTTTCCGAATTTGTAATTGTCCCCATATTAATGGGTATCCTTTCGGCTTGGTTTTGGCGAAAACTTAATTTAACGGGAACAGACCGGACGTTGTACTCCATTTACACCATCGTCTTAACCATTTTGCTTTGCTATATTTTTCTGCAGGAGGGTATTATCTGTCTGGCAATAGTATCACCCTTAATTTTTGCGTTTGTTTTTGCCGGCATATTTATAGGTAAAGCCATGTTCAGCAAAAACAATAATACGCTAAATGTAAGCGTAGTAGCCATGCTGCTGTTTATTTTTATGGGTGATGCCCTTTCCAAACACGAGTACGAAAACGAGGTAACCGATACCATGATAGTGCACGCTACGCCCGCTCAAATATGGAAAAATGTGGTAGCCTTTAAAAGGATAGAAAAGAAGCCCGGGTATTGGTTATTCCGTATGGGGTTGCCCAGCCCTGTGGAAAGCACGGTGGACGGCTATTATGTTGGTGCAGGCCGCAAATGCATCTTCAGCAACGGCTACACCTTCGGCGAAAAAATTGCGGTTTACAATGAAAATAAAGACCTCACCTTTGATATTACCGACCAACCCCGCGACCCGGAGATTATGAACCACCTCGATTTAGTGCGGGGTCAGTTTTTATTAAAGGATAATGGCGATGGTACCACTACCCTTACAGGCAACAGCTGGTACAAACTATATGTATTTCCAACCTGGTATTACGATAGCTGGGCACAAAGCATAGTACGAAACGTGCACGTGAGGGTGATGGAACACATAAAAGAGTTGAGCGAAAATACCGGAGCTAAAAACTAATCAAAATGAAAACGCTTCAAAATCATATCATATTATTTGATGCCGAATGCCCCATGTGCAAGGCCTATACCAAAGCGATGGTAAAAACCGGAATGCTGGATGACGCTGGCCGCGCCTCCTATCAAAACACTCCAGATAACGTTTGCCCTATTATCGACCGTCAGCGGGCCGCTAACGAGATAGCCCTGGTAAATGTTGAAAGCGGTGAGGTTACTTATGGCATAAAAAGTTTGTTTAAAGTTATTGGTAATGGGTTCCCTGTCTTTAAACCCTTGTTTGGCTTTGCACCTTTTGTGTGGCTAATGAGTAAGGTGTATGCCTTTATAGCCTACAACCGCAGGGTAATTATCCCAGCGACAAACAGTGGCAACAGCTTTGCCTTTCAGCCGGCTTTTAAATTGCATTACCGCATTGCTTACCTGTTGTTTACCTGGTTTTGCACTGGTTTTATACTTACACGCTATGCGCATTTGCTAACCGGCATGGTCCCCTTAGGCAATCCCTATCGCGAGTACATGATATGCGGCGGACAAATCATTTTTCAAGGCATCATCATCAGCACCTTCGCGAAAGCTAAATTCTGGACCTATCTGGGTAATATGATGACCATCTCTTTCGCCGGGAGTTTGTTGCTGCTGATTCCGCTGGCCTTGAGTAATTGGTTTAACCCGGGGCCGTTGTTTTTTATTATTTGCTTTATGGGCGTGGCAGGGTTAATGCTGCTGGAACACATCCGCCGGACAAAATTATTGGAGTTGGGATGGATATTAACGGTTACATGGGTGTTGTATAGGGTGATGTTGTTGGTTCTTATTTTAAGTTTAAACTAAAACTCCCCCTTTAGGGGGTTGGGGGGCGCATGAAAAAGTTCAAAAAAATAGTATTAGCAGGCGGCAACGGGTACCTCGGTACCGTATTTGCCGATTATTATAAAGATAAAGCCGACGAAATAGTCATACTAAGCCGCCACGAAAAACAAACCACGCAAAATATCCGCACTGTGGAGTGGGACGGTAAAACCCGTGGCAAATGGGCCGCCGAGCTGGTGAATGCCGATATACTGATCAACCTGTGCGGAAAAAATGTAAACTGCCGCTATACTGATAAAAACAAAGCCGAAATATTTGCATCACGTTTATTGCCAACCGAATTGTTAGGATTGGTTATTCACGATATGTTCGAGCCGCCTAAGTTGTGGATAAACATCACATCCGCCACCATTTACCGCCATGCCGACGACCGTCCGCAGGACGAAGCCACAGGCGAAATAGGCAGCGGCTTTTCTGTAGATGTTTGCAATGCCTGGGAAACGGCTTTTAACAAATACGATACCCCAAAAACCCGAAAAATTACCCTGCGCATGGGGATAGTATTGGGCCGCAGTGATAGTGTATTCCCGCGCCTGCTCAACCTGGTAAAACTGGGTATGGGCGGTAAACAAGGCGATGGGAATCAATATGTATCATGGGTACACGAGCACGACACCGCCCGCATCACCGAATGGTTTGCCGACCACACCGATTTAACCGGCATATTCAATTGCACAGCCCCCAACGCTGTACATAATGATGAACTGATGCGTATTATCCGCAAAGTAAACGGAACGCCTTTTGGTTTGCCGGCTCCAGGCTGGCTGCTGGAAATTGGCGCCCTGGTAATAGGCACCGAAACCGAACTGATATTTAAAAGCCGCTGGGTAGTACCTAAACGACTGCTTGATTCCGGTTTTAAGTTTCAGTTTGAAACGGCAGAAGAGGCGGTGAGGGATATTTTGAGGAAAGGATAGTTAGGGCAATTATCACTATAATGACCACGCATACGAAAGATAATTACCTCTTTTGCATCCTCGTTTATATCGTACGTGATTCGGTCTTTTTTATTTATCCGTCTTGAATATCCTGATGTGTATCTCAATGCTTCCGGTTCGCCAGGGGTGAGGCTAAAAGGGTTCTCCTCTAAAACTTTTATGATTTTGTCAATCTTATTTTTGGCTTGCTTATCGCCTGATTTTTTCCAATAGTTGATGTCGTTTAATGCATCTTTATAGAAAATAAGTTTATAAGCTACTTCCATAGGTCATTCCGTTCAATTTGCTTGAATTGCTCAGTTTGGCCGTTCTTATACGCTAATTGTCCATCAATAACCGACTGCTTTATTTCTTCTCCGGAAGGAACTCCAGACTCGCTTACCGTTTTAAATTGAATTTTCAATTTACTAAGCAAATCCTTAATAAAAGAAGATTCCTCCTCATCCTTCACTTTAATTAATAACTCTTCCATAACAACTGATATGATAACAAATATAAAGATATTATTCTGCAAGGATAAGGATTGAAAAATTTAGCAATAACCTCAGAGCCATTAATACTTGTGTTAGGCATAGTTCGTTATGCGTGGCGTATAAGATTTTTCGCTTCGCTCAAGAGATAGTTTCTCTCTCGTACCTCGTTCGAAATGACATCGGGCGATAAATGCAAAAACCCCCGATTCTTTCGAACGAGGGTTTTGCAAACAAAACTAAACTAAACTAAAACTGGCCCGCCGCGTGCAGCGGGCTATTATGAAAAACTAAACCTTAAAACCTTCTACGGCGCTCAGGACGGTCGGATGACGAACGATCTTCGCGGCGTTTGCCCGAAAAATCGCGGAAACCGCTTGCGGGTGCACCACCACCGGCGCTTCTGTCGCGGTTGCCCTGGTAGCCACCTTCACGGCGCTCGCCACCGCGTTCGCGGTTGCCACCACCCTGATAACCACCTTCGCGGCGCGGATAACCACCACCACTGCGGCTTTCGCTGCTGCCTTCGCCACTTAGCTCAACCCTTACAGGGCGGCCTTTAAACTCGGCATCTTTAAAACCAGCTGTTACCTTTTCAACTTCGGCGTGAGGTACTTCGAAGAAAGAATAAACACCCTTTACGTCGATTTTACCAACGGTACGACCGCTAATTTTGGTTTGGTTACAGATATAACCTAACAAATCGCCACGGTTAAACTCATCTACCGAACCTAAATTGATAAACAAACGGCTGTATTCTGATTTACCACCGTTAAATGAACCACGCTCACCACGATCTCCCGAACGCTCGCCATCTCTTTCAAAACGACGGCCTTCTTCAATCGGTGCATTCAAATCAGGGGCATTTTTATAATAATCCAAGAAGATGTTAAACTCGATAGAGGCAAAGCGTTTGATAAACTCTTCTTTGCTCATATCCTTAAACTCTTCCATAATACGCGGAATGTATTGCTCAATCTGCTGCTCGTTCACCTGCACGCTGTGTACTTTGTGAACAATGCTAAACAGTTGTTTTTCGCAAACATCAAAACCGGTAGGGATTTCAGCTTTTACAAACTTCTTACCTAAGCCGCGTTCAATCTGGCGTATTTTACCTAATTCTTTAGCGTTGATGATGGAGATAGATACACCAGTTTTACCGGCACGGGCAGTACGACCGCTACGGTGGGTGTAGTTCTCAACTTCATCAGGCAACGAGTAGTTAATAACGTGTGTAACGTCGTTAACGTCAATACCACGGGCGGCAACGTCGGTTGCAATTAATAATTGCAGGCTGCGGTCGCGGTAGCGTTTCATTACCTTATCGCGTTGTTGTTGCGAAAGGTCGCCGTGTAACGAATCGGCATTGTAGCCATCCTTTATCAGCGCTTCGGCAATGTCCTGCGTTTCAATTTTGGTACGGCAAAATACGATACCGAAAATGTCGGGGTTAAAATCAACAATGCGTTTAAAAGCGGCATACTTGTCACGGGCACGGACTATGTAATATTCGTGCTCAATGTTGGCATTGCCGGTATTCTTTTCGCCCATAGTAAGTTCATGAGGGTTAGTCATGTACTTTTTGGCGATCCTGCGAACTTCGGCAGGCATAGTAGCTGAAAACAGCCATGTTTTTTTCTCCTCAGGAGTGGTAGAAAGGATACTGTCAATGTCTTCCTGAAAGCCCATGTTGAGCATTTCATCAGCCTCATCCAATACAACGTATTTAACTTTCGAAAAATCAATCGCATTACGGTTAATGATATCAAGCATACGGCCGGGCGTGGCAACTACAATTTGCACGCCGCGTTTAATTTGGCGCAATTGATCGCTGATGGCAGCACCTCCATAAACGGCAACAACGTGAACGTTGCCCATTTTTTTGGAGTAATTTTTGATGTCGTTCGTGATCTGTAAACAAAGTTCACGGGTTGGGCACAATACAAGTGCTTGCGGATAATTTTCTTCGAAGTCCAGCAATTCTAATAGTGGTAGTCCGAAGGCAGCAGTTTTGCCAGTGCCGGTTTGGGCTAATCCGACAAAATCGTTGCTGCCTGTTAACAATACC